>Ga0209633_10002012_pt1 | contig 20158 bp, 22 predicted proteins | sample Cruoilmetagenom1_FD_187290 | JGI IMG/M metagenome (GOLD analysis project Ga0209633, IMG submission 187290) | Oil polluted marine microbial communities from Coal Oil Point, Santa Barbara, California, USA - Sample 1 (SPAdes) (version 2) | ecosystem: Environmental > Aquatic > Marine > Oil seeps ... | reverse complement strand
AAAACGGCCTGCACTGGTGCCTGGACATCGCTTTCCGAGAAGATTACTGCCGTGTACGCAAAGACCATGCTCCAGAAAATTTCGGAATCATCCGTCACATGGCCATCAACCTGCTTAAACACGAAACATCCCTCAAAGGCGGCATCCAGACCAAACGCCTCAAAGCGGCATGGGATCACGACTACATGTTAAAAGTCCTTGCCGCGTGATTTCTACATGCGATTGCCCTGATCACCTTCAGCCACACGCCATCTCTGTGGGGTTTTTTATTTCCAAAGCCATTAAATCTGCTTCTGCATGGCGATCTTGAAACTGATCTTAACAAATTGCGAGATGATTATTCATGTAAGGCATCGTTGATGCCCCGTATTTCCATCCCAAGGGTTGTTGTACAGCCAGGCATATGATAACCCTTGCACGACAATGGCGAAGCGCATTTAACAAGCTGACAATCCAACAGAAAAGTATCTGTGGGCATTCCGATCACCACCGATTCGACCCTTACATGCTTCCGCGGGTAAAACCGGCAATGGTTACGGACAACACCAATGACCAGAGTTAGGAGATGATGATGAGCACCCCAATACCCACCCGTGATGAGGCGCTGGCCCTACTTAAAGCCTACAACCAAAACGAAAGCCTGATCAAACACGCCTTTGCCGTGGAAGGGGTCATGCGCTACATGGCCAGGAAATACGGCGAGAACGAATCGGTCTGGGGGATCGTGGGCCTGATCCACGACCTGGACTACGAACAATTTCCCGACCGGCACTGCAAGAAAACAGAGGAAATCCTTAAAGCAAACAATTGGCCCGAAGACCTGATCCGCGCCGTGGTCAGCCACGGCTGGGGCATCTGCACGGACGTCAAGCCGGAATCCCAAATGGAGAAAATCCTCTTTGCCATCGATGAACTGACCGGTCTGGTGGCCACCTCGGCCCTGGTTAGGCCCACCAAGAGCGTGATGGACATGAATGCGAAATCGGTGAAGAAGAAATGGAAGGACAAACGGTTTGCCGCCGGTGTGGACCGGTCCATCATTCAACAGGGGGCCGACATGCTGGGGGTGGAACTGGGCGATCTGATCACCGACACCATCATGGGCATGCGAGAGGTGGCCGATGCCATTGGCCTGAAGGGAGAGGCATAATATGGAATGCAACAAAGAGAAAAACTTGAACCGCTGCAATTGCTCCTATGAGCCCTGCTCGCGCAAAGGCATCTGCTGCGATTGCATCAAGTACCATGTGCAGATGCGCCAGTTGCCGGCCTGCGTCTTCCCCGACGATGCCGAACGCACCTATGACCGCAGCTTCGAACATTTTGCACGGTTGGTGCGGAAACGGCAGGTATAGCTGCCGCCTGGCGAGAAATTCGCTCTTAGAACGACCGGCAGCCATCTTTTCCCGCCGCAGCGCCTCGGCCCGGCGCCGGCGCGGCACATCGCGCAGGACACCCCGTCAACCGCGCGGCACCGGTTATTTTCTTTGGTTTGAATATCATGGAATCATCCGGCCGTCAGGCGAGGATTTCCCGGATCTTTTGGGCCAGTTGGTTCAAGTTGTATGGTTTTTGAATAAAGCCGTCGCACCCTTTTTTCAGAATGGATTCGGCCTGACCCTCGATGCTGTAACCTGAGGAAAGAATCACGCGGACGTCCGGCCGCAATGCTTTGACTCGATCATAGACGGTCTCACCGCTAAGGTCCGGCATTACCAAATCCAGGATCAGCAGGTTTATTCGATCCCTGTTTTCACCGAATACACGAATCGCTTCTTTTCCGCCATTGGCAAGCAGGACTTCATAGCCGAGCTCATTGAGCATGGCTTTGTCTGCAGTGAGGATGTACTCTTCATCGTCCACCACCAGAATGGTCCCCGATCCTTTTGCAGGAAGTTTTCCCGATGAGATGTCCCGCAGCATGTCGGGTTCCTCAGGTTTTTGAAGGATCCGAGCCACAGGCAAATAGATGCAAAAGGTGGTTCCACTGCCCACCTGACTGGCCACCGTAATAATGCCCCGATGATTTTTAATGATGCCGAATACGGAGGCCAACCCCAGGCCGGTGCCCTCTCCCATGGGTCGGCTGGTGAAGAAGGGTTCGAAAATCCGTCCTACGGTTATTTCGTCCATCCCCGCCCCGGTATCGTCCACGCTGATTTTCAGGTAATTGCCCGGGGGTAGATGGTAAGGTTTAACGAAGGTTTCATCCAGGGTGACATCGGCTGTGGAAACCGTCAATGTCCCGCCATGGGACATGGCATGCCAGGCGTTGACATAAAGATCCATCAAAGTCAGCTCAATCTGGGAGGCATCCACTTCCACCAGGGCCGGCGCCTCTACCAGGCGCCGTTCCACTCGTATTTCTTTCCTGGTCCGGGCGAACATGCTTGAAGATTTTTCAACGATATCGTTAATATCCACCAGATCCAGTGAATAACGGCCGCCCTTGGCGAAACTCAACAGTTGTCGGGTCAATTTGGCACCGCTATCGATGCAGCGTTCGACACCCGCCAGTTCATCGTATCCCGGATCACCGACCTTTTTATCCTGATATAAAATGGAGACGTTCCCCTGAATCCCCATCAGCAGATTATTAAAGTTGTGTGCAATCCCTCCCGCCAGATTACCGATGGCGTCCATACGCCGGACATGCTGCAGTTGGTACTCCAGGTCCAGTTGTTCGGTGACATCGGTGATCAGCAGTATTGTCGTATCTTCCTCAGCCTTGACCGGAAAGCTGCGAATAACAACCTGACGCTCGTTAAGTTCCAAGGGAGGGGTGAATTCGACCACCGGTAATTTTTCCGTACCCGGGTTAATCAAGGAGTCAATATGGCTTCTGTATGCTTCGTCAAACAGTGCCCGGGGCTCCGCCGAAAGCAGGTTTTCCAATGGGGTGGCCAAAAGCTTCACGGCCGCGGAGTTGGCGTAAACCACACGACCGGCGTACACCTCCACGATGCCCTCGTTCACGCTCTCCAAAATAGTTTCCAGGTGGCGGTTGCGACCCAGCAGTTCCTTGGTCATACGCCGGGCATATACCGGGATACCATCCACCGAAGCGATTCCGAGAATTTCGCGCTCCGACATCGATTTTGACGGATCGCCGGAGTCTTTTATGGCTGCCAATACATGCTTGCCCATCTGACCGAAAGGTCCCTTGGCGATGCAGGCATTCACCCCGATGGCCCTGAAGTCCAGATCCATTTCAGCCACGGCGGCAGAGATGATCACCAGGTAACAGTCTTTCATGTGCGCCATGGTTCTGATGATCCGGCACAACTTATCTCCGCCGATCTTTGGAATAATCAGGTCCACGAAAACAATTTCCGGCCCGTAGGTGGTCAGCAGGTCCAACGCCGACAATCCGTCTTCACAGGTTTTCACCTCATGACCTTCCCGATCCAATAAATTGGATAGAAATTTCAAAATCATTCGGTTGTCGTCAACCACCAGTATTTTCTTTTTCATGGATTAATATCCTCTGCATGTTCAGCTGGAAACATGGGCAATAAGATGACGATACAACCGGAATCGGCAACCCCCTGAGCGTGGCATGCCGCAACGGATCGCCATATTTTTTTTCTTTCAAGTCGGCCGATTATGCACAGGCGGCCGATGACGGTCAAGCAAATAATCACCACCTTGAAACGGCAGCCGGCGCCGGTTTTTATTGACAGTTCCTCTCTGTTCCCCTATAGTTGGAGGTCTATGTTGGGTGCCTGAAACAATAAACCACCCCGATGCCTTTTACCGCACCGCCGTCCAGACGGGTATGCGTCACGTATAGGCGATCCTGATCGCCTTATAGGGATACCATTCTATGCAATATCAAGACACCATCGATGATTCGCGGCAGTATCTGCGCCTTGCCTTGGAGCTGATCGGCAAATATGGACTTCCCACGGACCCGCTGAACTACTGCATCTGGTATGAGTATGCCTCTGAGAAAAACAAGGCGCTCAACGCAGCCATCGACCGTCATCTGAATAGCAGGGGTGTCGTCTCCGAAAAAGACAGCCGGGAGCTTTACAATCAGTACATCGCCAACAGCGAGGAAGTGGTTACCACGCTGGTTCAAAAAAAACTGAAAAAGGTATTTTTCGAAATTATCGGAGCGATAACAACCACGAACCAGAATTTTTCCCAATCCGAAAACAACCTGGCGTCCATCAATGAATCGATGGCACTCAACCTGTCTGAAACGGATGTGGAAATAATCGTCAATCAGATCAAGCAAGAGATAACGAGCCTGGAAACCACCAACAGCGCCTTCAAAGACGAACTCCGACAGGCGACCAGTGAAATCAATGAGTTGAAGTTCAAGATGGCGCATTACCGCAATCAAGCGATCAAGGACCCGTTGACCCGGATCGACAATCGCCGGGGGTTTGATCGCAAACTGAAGGAGGCCATCGATAAAGCCAAAACCGACGACACCCCCCTTTGCCTGATCATTGCCGATATCGATCACTTTAAAAAAGTGAACGACACCCACGGCCATCTCGTGGGAGACAATGTGATCAGGATGGTCGCTGCCACCATCAAGAACTCCATCAAGGGAAAGGATCTGGTCGCCCGGATCGGAGGCGAAGAGTTTGCCATCCTGCTGCCTGATACACCCGTTGAAGGTGCCATGAAACTGGCCGACATTATTCGCCTCACTTTTGAGCGTCTGGACTTGAAAAAGAAAAACACCGGGGAGAGCCTGGGAAAGATCACCCTCTCTTTCGGCGTGACCAGCCACAAAAAGGATGAAGTCACCAGCGATTTCCTGAACCGGGCGGACGAAGCCCTGTACCAGTCAAAAAAAACAGGAAGAAATAAAGTCACCGGTCGTTAACGATAAGCCGGGGTGGCACAACATATGAAACCGCATACATCTCGATCATCGAATCGTATCGACCGGTAGACATGAACAACCGGCGGTCCCGCTTTCCCCCAATGACTTTTCCTGCTGTTTTCATTCTCAAGTAAAACCGATCTGAAATGGAGGTCAATCCCATGGGCCCACGTCTGTTGAACCACCTGGCCGGAGAAATCGACATTTTAAGAGAAAACGGCCTGTACAAAGATGAGCGGTTGATCACGTCCGCTCAGCAGGCCGCCATTACCGTCGACAACGGAAATACAGTCCTCAATTTTTGTGCCAACAACTACCTGGGGCTGTCCAACCATCCTCGGCTGGTGGAAAAGGCACGAGCGGCCCTATCCGCCTATGGTTTCGGCATCTCCTCCGTTCGCTTCATCTGCGGCACCCAGAAGATCCACAAGACGCTGGAAGCCAGGATCAGTGAATTCTTGGGAACCGAAGACACCATCTTATACGGTTCCTGCTTTGACGCCAACGGTGGTCTTTTCGAAACTTTGCTAAACGAAAACGACGCGGTAATCAGCGACGCCCTGAACCATGCCAGTATTATCGACGGTATCCGGCTGTGCCGGGCCAAACGTTTCCGCTACCAAAACAATGACCTGGCCGATCTGGAACAACAGCTCAAGGCGGCCGCCGACTGCCGGTTCCGGCTCATCGCCACGGATGGGGTCTTTTCCATGGACGGCATCATCGCCAACCTGAAGGGTATTTGCGACCTAGCGGACCGATATGATGCCTCGGTAATGGTGGACGACTCTCATGCCGTCGGATGTATCGGTGATCGCGGACGGGGGACACCGGAATACTGCGGTGTGTCCGACCGGGTGGATATAATCACCGGCACCCTTGGCAAGGCACTCGGCGGCGCTTCCGGCGGATACACTTCCGGTCGCAAGGAGATCGTCGCCTGGCTGCGCCAGCGCTCCCGCCCCTATCTGTTCTCTAACTCCCTGGCACCGGTGATTACCGCCACCTCCATCGCCGTGCTGGACCTGATCGAGCAGCGCACGGACCTACTGGTGCGGCTTACCGAAAACAGCGGCTATTTCAGGAAGGGGATGCAGGCGGCGGGTTTCACCCTGGTGCCCGGCCACCATCCCATCATCCCGGTGATGCTGGGGGATGCGGTTCTGGCTCAGAAAATGGCGGCCCAATTGCTGGAGGAAGGCATCTACGTCGTTGGGTTCAGTTTCCCGGTGGTGCCCAAGGGGCAGGCGCGCATCCGCACCCAGATGTCCGCCGCCCACACCCGCGAGCACCTTGACCGGGCCATCGAGGCCTTTATCAAGGTGGGCAAAGCACTCGACGTCATCCATTAGGGAATCGCATGAAAACCATGAAGGCCATCGTCAAGCTGAAACCCGAACCCGGCATCTGGATGGAGCAGGTGCCTTTTCCGCGCATCGGCCACAACGACGTGCTGATCAAAGTGGTCAAGACCGCCATCTGCGGGACGGATATCCATATCTACAACTGGGATGCATGGTCCCGAAAAACCATTCCCACCCCCATGACCATCGGCCATGAATTTGTGGGCATTATTACCGAAATCGGCAGTGAGGTCCGAGGCCTGAAGGAGGGGGATCGGGTGTCGGCCGAGGGCCACATCACCTGCGGCCACTGCCGCAACTGCCGGGCCGGCAAGCGCCACCTGTGCCGCAACACCATCGGCGTGGGAATCAACCGGCCCGGATGCTTTGCCGAGTACATCAGCGTGCCGGCGTCCAATGTCTTTAGAGCGCCGGACACCATCGACGACGATATAGCCGCCATCCTGGACCCTTTTGGCAATGCCGCCCACACGGCCCTCTCCTTCGATCTGGTGGGAGAAGATGTACTGATCACCGGCGCCGGCCCCATCGGCATCATGGCCGTGGCCATCGCCCGCCATGCGGGGGCCCGGTATGTGGTGATCACCGATATCAACGACTATCGACTGGAGATTGCCGACCGCATGGGGGCAACAATGGCCGTCAATGTGACCCGGACGACAATCGCCGACACGGTAAAGCAGCTGGGCATGAAAGAGGGATTTGACGTGGGGCTGGAGATGTCCGGTAACATACAGGCCTTCAGCGACATGCTCCAGGCCATGAACTACGGCGGACAGGTAGCCATTCTGGGCATCCCTGCCGGAAAAGTATCTTTAGACTTGACGCAGATTATCCTCAAGGGACTGAAGATCAAAGGCATATACGGCCGCGAAATGTTCGAGACCTGGTACAAGATGACCAGCATGCTCCAGAGCAACCTGGACATATCGCGGGTGATCACCCACCGGTTCGGTGTGGACGACTTCCGGCAGGCCTTCGACATCATGCGTTCCGGCCGGTCGGGCAAGGTAATCATGGACTGGGCACGTGTTAGGATTGGGGACGAAATAAAGTGAACGAATGATATCGAATCGCCTCTGAATCCTCAGTTTCTCTCGACTCACGGAACTCAATGAAACCATTAGCCTGAATAGCGGATGAGTCGCGCTACTCTCCCTGCTTGAATCGGCCATGTTCGAGGAAGTGGGCCGCCTGATCAATCACCTCCGGATCGTTCATGATGAAGCCATGGCTCTTGTGAACCACTAAAAAGTCGGTCATCTCAGCCAACCGGGCGCGCTCGACGGAAACCTTGCCATCGTCCGGTCCCGGTACCCGAGAGGAGAACCAGGGTTCCAGGGTACTGTCTCCAGTGATGATCCCCACCGGTACATCCACCGGACCCAGACGATGGGAAACAGCGTCAGTACCCGTTCCCAGCTGCTGGCCCGCCGGGCCCATGATCCAGCGATAGAGAAAATTATCCTTCATCAGATCGGCAATTTCGCTGCCCTGGTTGGGCGGGCTGAGCATCACCACCCGGCTGACCGGTGGCAGTCCATGCGCCTGCAGGTATTGCCGGACCAGAATCCCGCCCAGCGAATGCGTGACAAAATGAATGGGCGCCGAAGGGCGTTCCAATCGGCAGCGCTGGACCGTTTCAGCGACGATACCCAGGCTTAGTGTTTCGATGCTGGCTCGGGTGGACGGATAATCCAGGTTGACCACCCGATAGCCCTTATTCGCCAGATGTTTGGCCATCGTTGCCATGGACCGGTGTGTGCGCCCCATGCCGTGGAGGAGGATGACAAAAGCATCCATGTCGTTTTTTTTCCCTTCCGTTGCTTCAGCCGCAGCCGGCTCATTGATTAACATGGCCAGGGTCATCAGGACCAATAGGATACCAGAACAACGAACCATCGGTTAACGTTTATCCTTCCGTAGCGCCATGACCTGTTTCCGCAGGTCGCCTGCCGTCACATATGCCGGTGCAACCGGTGGACCGGCAACCAGAACCTTGGAAATCTCGTTGAAGGCAACCTTCAACCCCACCGGATTGTTTCGTTTGGAGGCGATGGGAATGACGCGGGCCGCCCGAAAGATGAAGTGCGGCAAGAACATCCGGCAAATGGGTTCATATATTACGAAGCGTACCGGTCGACGGCAGGCGCCGACGATCAACAGGGCATCCATGTAGCTGACATGGTTGCACACCAGCACAGCAGGGCCGTCCTCAGGGATGCGGTCCAGATCCCGGTGGCTGAACCGGTATATGGTGTGGGTGGTCATCCATACCAGAAAACGTATACGGATGGATAGACAAGCAATTGGGTTGACGTTATAAAGGTCACGACCCTTAGGGCTCGCGCAAAAATAACTTCACATTTTTGCATCTCAGCTTCAGCCCATCTTTGGCTGATATCCCACTCTCAAAAGCCTCGAAATAGCTCGCTATTCCTGTGGTTTTGCTCTCTCGGATCAGCAAAACCTGGACCAAATCTGAGTGCTAATTCTGCGAAGTTATTTTTTCGCGAACCCTTAGCCTTTGATCACCCGGGGCGTCAGCATCTGGTGTTGGGGACAGATAGATTTTGGGTTCTGGTAAACGCAGCCGGCAAAAGCGGCGAGGTAACGCCTGATTTCCGACATCTTGACCACCTCATCCACGAAACCATTTTTGGCACAGTAGGCCGGCCGTGAATAGTCGTGGTATTCCTGAGCCATCTGGTTCATCTTATCGATAACCGGCTGCAGGGGTTTGCCGGCATTCTTCTCCTTGACCAGCCGTCTTGAAAAGCTGGCTGCAGCCGCCGTTTCCCCGTGCATCACGTATATCTCCGTCGTGGGCACCCCCAGGGTCAGTGCGTTGTGTCGGTTGGCCGTAGGACCGCCCATCACATAGTGGGCCGCGGCCGTGCCTTTTCGCAGCACCAGCAGCAGCTGGGGCACATCGGTGGACTGAATCGAGTAGATTAGGGACTGTCCCAGGCCCAGCAATTCGGCCTTTTCGGCGATGTCGCCCACGTCGATGCCGGAGGTGTCCTGAAACCAGATGATTGGCACCCGGTCGCGACCGCACAGGGTCACGAACTCGTTCATCTTGATCAGGCCCTGACGGTAAAGCTTGCCACCGATACCGGGATAATCGGCATATTCGGGGTAGTCTTCCCCCAACCACCCCTGGCGGTTGCCGATCACACCCATCAGATAGCCATCGATTTTTACCAGGCCGGTATAAATCTCAGGACCGTATCCCGGTTTGAATTCCATGTGTTCACTGCCGTCGACGATGCGGGCCAGCACCTGGTCGAAGTCGTAAATCTGTTTCTGGTTAATGGGAACCAGACGGTAGATGTCTTCGGCCGGAAAAAGCGGCGCTTTGGGTTCGGCCACCCGGAAAAACTTGGGATGATAGGCCGGAATGTCTTTCATGTAATCCTTGACCCCGTCGAGCACCTGGGTCTCCTCCTCGTATACATAACGGAAAAAGCCCGTGCCGTCGTAGTGAATATCCACCGATCCCGGCGGCTTGGCTTTGAACTGCGTGGCCGCATGGATCAAGGCCTCGGCACCCTCTTCGTCAAAGTACCCCTTGGGCGACATGCCACTGAGGATGCCGCCGCCGCCCACGGCAATGTTGCAATCTTTGTGGGCAAACAGGACCGTCGGGCTGATGCCCTGATATCCGCCGCCGGCCGGGTTGGTGCCGTAGATGGCTGCCAGAATGGGGATGCCGGCCTGGTTCAATTCCGCATGCCGGAAAAAGGTGGCGCCCCCGCCGCGACGGTCGGCATAGAACTTCTCCTGTTCCGTCAGTTTAACCCCGCTGCAGTGGACCAGCCAGATCAGGGGGATATTCAGGCGTTTGGACAGATTGGTGACCCGAAGGATATTTTCTGACTGTCCGGGCAACCAGGCGCCGGCCAGGACCTTGTTGTCGAAGCCGATGATTACGGCCCATTTTCCGGAAATTTTACCGAGACCGTCCACCACGTTGGTGGTACCCTCTTCGTTGTCTTCCGGATTGTATAGGGTGTGCAGGGGAGACCAGGTACCGGGGTCCACCAGATAGTTCAGCCGCTGCCATACCGTCATCTGACCGCGGGCGTTAATTTTTTCTTCGGTGAAACCGGCCTGTTTAACCTTCTGCGCCGCCTTTTTCAAAAGATCTTCGATCTCCCTGATCTGCTTGACATTCCCCTCGGCGCTCTTGATCTGTCCGGCTTTCATTTCTCGGCCGAAACCAGGCATTTTCTCGAAATAGGGTCTCATGGTTTCACTCCCGAATCGGTTTTAATGGTTTATCCATTAGCCGGCGATGGGCCACCGGCCCTTCTCCTTCAATACGTCTCTGAGCACCTTTAAAGCGGTATTTACCGTTGGGATGCCGCCGTAGGTAAAGGTCTGGAAAATCACCTCGGCAAGTTCCTGCGGTGTGCAGCCCACATTCAACGCAGCCTTGATGTGCAGCTTGAGCTCATCCGGTCTTGACAGTACGGTCAACACGGCCACCGTCACCAGCTGCCGCGTAGGATGGGAAATTTTCTCACGGGCGTACAGCTTGCCGGTGATAAAAAGGGATAAATCCTTTCCCAGATCCTTATCAAAGGAACGCCACAATTCGAAAGGTTTTTCACCTTCGACATCTTTGAAGTAGAGGGCGCCGGTGGCTTTGGTTTTTTCTACCACATCGTCACTCATAACATGGTTCCCTGTCTACAATTCATTCGCAACCGGCAAACCGGAATCACCGTGCCGAAGAAACCCGGCTCGCCCATGGGTTGGATGGCCTCCTCGTAGGGAAAATAGTGCTCCTTGTCCCACTGGTCCGCATTGGGGGCGATCTTCTTGTTGGCAAATTCGCGTACCGCCTTGGGCAGCATCTCCAGTTCCTTGGTCAGCTGAAAATCCATGATCTCTCCTTATACGAATCCCATCATTTTGGGGATCCACAACACCACATCGGGAAAGAAGGTCAGCAACAGGAGAACAAATATCTGAATGGCGATAAAGGGCATCACCGCCTTGGATACAAAGATCAGGTCCCGGTTGGCGATCGCCCCGGTGATATACAAACTGACCCCCATGGGCGGTGTGCAGTAGCCGATGGCCAGATTCACCGTCATGATCAGCCCGAAATGCATCCAGTTGATCTCGAAGGCATTCAGCATTGGCAAAAATACAGGGCCAAGGATCATGGTGGCCGAGATGATGTCCATGAACATGCCCACGACCAGCAGCAGCGCATTCATTGCAAGCAGGAAGACAGCCGGCGATGAAACGGCGGAAAGGACGGTTTCCGTAATCCGGCCCGGAATGTCTTCCAGGGTCAGCAGGCGACCGAAGCAGGTGGCACCGGCCACGATGATCAGCAGCGTGGCCGATGTGACCGCCGAATTGACGGTAATCAGTTTAACCTGGCTGAATTTCATGGATCTATGGATGAACAGTTCCACGATGAAGGCGTATACACAGGCGACCACCGCCGCCTCGTTGGCGGTAAAGATACCGGAAAAAATCCCTCCGAAAATAATCACCGGCAGCATCAGCGACCAGAACCCTTCCTTGAATACGGCAAGAATATCCATGAAAGACGGAATCGGCATGCGTACAATCTCTTTTTTGTTTCTGAAAAAGAGATAGGAATAGAGGCACGTCAGAAACATGATCAACACCCCGGGCAAAAAGCCGGTGAGAAACAGTCCCTCGAGGGATACGTTGCTGATCATGGAGTAGAGGATCATGCCGATGCTCGGTGGTATGATCACGCCCAGGTTCGGTGATGTGGTCATCAGCCCCAGCGTGTATTTTTCAGGGTAACCATTATCCAGCAACGCGGGAATCATGAATCCGCCCAGCGCCACGACTGTGGCGACGGTTGAACCCGAAATGGCGCCGAACAGGCCACAGGCCAGCACACCGGCCATCCCCAGCCCCCCCGGCAGCCAGCTGACCAGCGCGTTGGCCATCTTGATCAGCTTTTCCACAATGGACCCGGCGGTCATGATGTTGCCGCACAAGATGAAAAACAGCACCACGACCAGGGCAAAATTGTCCATGCTCCGGAAAATGGTCTGAAACAGCAAGAGCAGGGGAAGGTCGGTAAAAAATAGGAATCCGAGGACGGCGGTAAAAAACAGGCACATGAAGACGGGAATGTAGGCGGCCATGCACCCCAGCAGAATCAACAGGATGATGATGTCGCTTAACTGCATAAATATGAGCTCCTTAGTTTTTCAATTTCTTTGGATTGGCCCCCTTCAGGCGTCTTTCTGGGGACTGAGTGAAGTCCTGGTAAATGATGTGAAGGGTCCTCAGAAACATCAACACCCCGGTCAACGGTAAGATAGCATACAAATAGCCAAGCGGAATCTGAAGGATCAACGTCTTTTGGAAGGTTCTGGCCTGTAACGCGGCCATCTGCCACCCGTAGTACATCATCAATGTTGAAAAAATTAGAACCGCCCCGTTGCTGAAATGGGTTAACGCCGTTTTTAGTTTGGGTATGAGTTGTACCGATGCATCGATCTTGATCATCGAACGGTTTTTTACGGCAACGCAACAACCGATGAAGGTTGTGTAGATAATGACTTCACGAACCAGCTCTTCCGACCATGCCAGGGTATAGTTGAATCCATAGCGCAAGACCACGTTTAAAAACAAAGCGATCAATGCAAAGACAACACTGATCAGCAGTGTCCACTCTTCAAAACGGGTAAGCCATCGATCGATAGCCGTTAACACGGTTTCTTTGCGGCCATAAGGGAGTAAAAAGGCAAAAGATGAAAGACCCACAGCCGTCAGGGTGAAAATAAGCGGATAAATCGAGTGGTTTGCCATAAAATAGACCTATCGAGCGAAGTTTACATAAGCAAGGGGCCGACATAGCCGGCCCCTTTTAAAACGTTGCAACATAGCTTTTTCAGGGTTTGTAACCCATGAATTCCTGAACCTCTCCCAGGAATTTGGTCGGCCGGTAGGTATCGCCGGGATAAAGTTTATTAATCTCATCCGCATACTTCACGTGGGCGACATCCCCCTTGCTCTTGACCCACGCCAGATCTTCTTCGGACAACTTGTAAAACAGGACGCCGGCTTTGGAAGCATTCGTGATTTGAACCGCCTCCTGAACCTTGGCTTCCGCCCGAATTTTGATGCAAACGTCGTGGACAACCGACTTAAAGGTCTCTTGCAGATCGGCCGGCAGATTGTTTACCCAAGCCTTGTTGAAAATCCAGATAAACAAGCCCTGTGCATAGTCAAGGTAGGTGTAATATTTACACACTTCAAATTTTTTAGTAATATTGCAAACCGTGGGCGTATGATCCAAACCGGTGATGACCCCCTGTTTCAGCGCAACAGGCACATCCGGCCAGGGCATAACCACCGGGTTGAAACCGCACTCTTTGTAAAATATTTGGTTCACTGCGGCCTCTGCGGTACGGAATTTTATCTTATTCGCTTCCTTGATGTTAGTGACGGGAGTGACCGTCGCCCATCCATAGTTTCCATAGGAGGTAATATCCAACCCCATAATTCCCTGATGGTCCATGGCATTCATGTAATGGTCAAACAATTTGCCTGATCCAACAAATTTGTCGAGTTTGTCAAACGAATTGATGAGAAACGGCAGATTGATCAAACCAAAGCGTGGGCCAAGGTTGGTCGCCGCTACGGAACTGACGCCCATCCCCTGAATGGCGCCCATCTGCAACTGGTTTAGCACCTCGACTTCGCCGCCCAGCATGGAAAACGGCTTGTAATCGACGTAGATCCGGCCGTCGGTTCGTTTCCATAACTCGTCACGAATGGCAAAACCGGCGTAAGCGCCTTTAATCACGGGATGCGACACGTTGGAAACGATGCATTTGTATTTTGCACCGGATGGGTCAAAACTCGGTTTCCATGCATCAATGAAAGGTTTCTTGGCAAATCCAGGACTGAACCACAAACCAATAATCACCAGCATCACACATACAATCTTGACTTTTCTGTTACCAATCATCCGGCTCCTCCTTTGGTTCTCCCGCTGTTAAAAAAACGACACCTAACAAGCTACTTAACAGCCACTAATTTTCTAAGTCGATGCAAATTTTAAATGCGTTTCATCAAATGAAATTCCTTCGGGTCGGATTTCCCAACAGATTGGTGAATCCGGGAAAATCGGTTCGACGGCTCATTAGCGGCCGCATTCCATTTTTCATTTCCGGCCCGCGGCAAGCTGGTGGGAATCTTCACGGCATGGATAAAATCGTTTCCCGGTCCGCATGCCGTAACGGTTGAGGGGTTACCAAGACGCCAAAAAGAAGACAACGCAGGCGTATCTGGCAATACACCTAAAAACCCGCAATGGTATCGGCTATATTTAATACTTTTATATCTTGTCGCACGCACGATTCAGGGGATAATACCTGATCCGATGCTGATGGGCCGGAAGATTACGGATGTAAAAATGAGCGCGTAACTACGGCCATTCGCACTCTTTTCTATAAAAACAGGAGAAAAAAGTCAAAGGGTTTCATCGAAGACGGGATGATAAAAAGGGCCCTGCCGGAGCAGGGCCTTTGGGGAATAAACAAGATGGGGGAAGACTTATTTGTCGGTTTCGGCTGAATCCGTTCCTGCCTTACCATCTTTTTCGGGTGAGGCGCCCTTCTCGGGAGCTTCCGTTTCAGCGCTATTCGCTCCGGTTTCAACGTCGGCGGCTTCGGACGGCGTATCTGTTTCAACCGGCGCCGGTCTGTCTGCGGCCGGTGCGATGGTCTCTACCGCCTTGGGTTCGCCAACCGCTGGTTTTTCCACTTCGTTGGATTTAATTTTTTTCATCTCGGTCGTTTTCGTATCATCCTGGCTTGTCAGCTCGACAAGGGTAAGGGATGCCGCATCGCCGGGTCGACGGCCGATTTTAACAATCCGCGTGTAGCCGCCGTGGATTGATCCGAACCGCTCAGGCGCCTCTTCAAAAATTTTTTGGACGACATCTTTTTCACGAACGATGGACATGGCCATCCGTCTGGCGTGAAGGTCGCCGCGTTTGGCCAACGTCACGATATGGTCGGCCCACCTTCGAAGCTCTTTGGCCTTTGCATCAGTGGTTGTGATGCGGTCATGCTTGAGCAGCGATGTCACCATATTTCTGAACATCGCCTGTCTGTGGCTCGTGGTCCGATTGAGTTTTACACCGCTTTTTCTATGTCTCATTGGAACGTTTACTCCCCTTCTTCGACGGATTCTTCAGGCGGGACAAAGCTGTCGAGCTTCATTCCCAACGAGAGCCCCATTTCGGACAACACTTCCTTAATTTCGTTGAGCGATTTTCTACCGAAATTTTTCGTCTTAAGCATCTCGTTCTCGGTTTTCTGTACAAGCTGGTAAATTTTCAAAATTTCTGCATTTTTAAGGCAATTGGCACTTCTCACTGAAAGTTCAAGTTCTTCTACGTTTCGGTAAAGGTTGTCATTAAATGCAGGTTTTTCTGACTCATCTTCACTGCCATCATGCTGAGGCTCGGCATCTTCATCGAAATTGATAAAAATACTCAGTTGTTCCTTAAGGATTTTAGAACTATAAGCAACGGCATCTTCTGGGGAGACACTGCCATCGGTCCAAACTTCCAAGGTTAGCTTGTCATAATCGGTACGTTGTCCGACCCGTGCATTCCCGACCACATAATTTACCCTGTTAATCGGTGAGAACACCGCATCAATAGGAATCGAGCCGATGGGTGCATCCTCATCCTTATTCGCCTCGGCCAGTGAATATCCTTTACCTGCCTTGACGATCATGGTCATTTTCAAAACGCCTTCACTGGTGAGGGTGGCAATATGGTGGTCAGGGTTCAAAACACCGACACGCCCGTCATCACTGGTAATGGCACCTGCCGTGACAACGCCTTCGCCAACCGCATCGATCCGAATGGTTCGTGGCGTTGCGTCGTCCATTTTCAGACGAACCTCTTTGAGGTTCAAGATAATCTCGGAAATGTCTTCATTCACCCCGGAAATCACACTGAACTCATGTTCAACAGATTCGAACTGAACGGATACAATTGCAGCGCCATACAAGGAAGATAGAATCGTTCTTCTCAAGGAGTTGCCTAATGTTATACCGAACCCTCTCTCCAAGGGTTCGCATACGAACTTTCCGTATGCATCGGTACTGCTGACGTGAACCTTGTCAGGCTTGATCATGTCACGCCAGTTCATATACATCAGTTCGTTATTAACCATTACATTTTCTCCAGAATTAATTGAAAATCAATGCAGTACTTTTTCTTAAAAGATTTTCTTGCTCAATGATCGTCCACAAATTTATTTAGAATAGAGCTCGACAATCAGTTGTTCCTGCATCGGCAGCGTAAGGTCTTCGCGAACTGGAAAACTTTTGATTTCACCTTTGAATTTTTCTTTTTCAACGCCAAGCCACTGTGGCATCCCCCTTCGGACCACCGCGTCTAAAGAATCGATGATGGCCTGAACCTTTCTGCTTTTTTCAGCCACCTCAACGGTGTCTCCGACTTTTACCAAAAAGGAGGGGATGTTTACACGTTTGCCGTTGATTAAAAAATGATTGTGTCTGACAAAATGCCTCCCCTGTGTTCTGGAATTGGTAAAACCAAGACGATACACCACATTATCCAGACGGCGTTCGAGAAGGACCAGTAAATTGGTTCCGGTAATGCCCTTTTTCCGGTCCGATTTTTGGAAAAACAGTCTGAACTGCTTTTCGGACAGGCCGTAAGTATTTTTGACTTTCTGCTTCTCACGGAGCTGAATACCATAGTCAGATGGTTTTCCGCGGCGGCGCTGCCCATGCTGACCGGGAGCATATCCCCTCCGGTCGAATGCGCATTTACTAGAAAAGCAGCGGTCGCCCTTTAAAAACAGTTTCATATTTTCGCGTCGGCATATCCTGCAGACGGATCCTCTGTATCGTGCCAATTCGTCCTCCTTTAAAATCAGACCGTAGCGTAGCGCATTTCGTTTAAGTTACAGCGGCGGCACACCGATTATACCCGTCTTCTCTTGGGTGGCCGGCAACCGTTGTGGGGAATAGGGGTAACATCCTTGATCATAACCACATTAAATCCGGCTGCCTGGAGGGCACGAAGTGCAGATTCCCGACCGGAGCCCGGTCCCTTGACATAAACTTCAACACTTCTCACCCCATGCTCCATGGCCTTTTTGGCGGCATCTTCAGCGGTTAACTGGGCGGCAAAAGGTGTGCTCTTCCGCGACCCCTTGAAACCATGGATACCTGCACTAGACCATGAAATCACGTTTCCCGCGGCGTCGGTTATCGTAACGATAGTATTGTTGAACGTAGATTGAATATGAACAACCCCACTCGAAATATTCTTTCTCTCTTTTTTCTTCGTCTTGGTTCTTCTAGGCATTTAATTATTCCTGACAGATAGTTGATTACTTTTTTGCAGCGACCTTTTTCTTAATTGCTGATCGCTTTGGGCCCTTTCTCGTTCTGGCGTTGGTGCTGGTCCGCTGACCACGTACCGGCAGGGATCGCCTATGCCTTAGCCCTCGATAACAGCCTAAGTCCATAAGCCGTTTTATGTTCATGGAAACTTCGGTTCGAAGTTCCCCTTCTACCTTGATTTCGTTATCGATTACCTTTCGAATGCTGTTGATTTCAGCCTCAGAAAGATCGTCTGTGTTGGTATTTGGATCGATTTTAATTTTGCTAAGGATCCGATTGGAAACGGTTCTTCCTATACCGTAGATATAGGTCAGACCAATTTCTATCCGTTTACGCCTAGGTAAGTCTACACCAGCGATTCTTGCCAAAGTTGAACCTCCTCTAACCTTGCCTCTGTTTGTGTCTCTTGTTCTCGCAGATAACCCGAACGACTCCCCTGCGCTTGACTATTTTACACTTGCTGCAAATTTTCCTGACGGATGCTCTTACCTTCATCATCAACTCCTTCTTTCCGCAAAAAATATTTAAAATGCGGGTTTTGTGACTACTATTTTGACCGGTAAGTTATACGCCCGCGCGATAGGTCGTAAGGCGATAGTTCAACCGTGACCTTATCTCCGGGTAGAATCTTAATAAAATGCATTCTCATTTTTCCGGAGATGTGTGCCAGGACTTGGTGCTTGTTTTCAAGTTCGACCTTGAACATCGCGTTCGGCAGCGTCTCTAACACAGTGCCTTCAACTTTGATGGCCTCTTCCTTGGGCATACCACTCTCCTGCTTTTCGTATTGGTTTAATGATGCATCGGTATTCAGGACCATGATATCGATATGGCAGACGTTATCGTCTTCCCCGAATGCCTCCTTTTTTCAAAAATCCCTCATAATGGCGGGTAAGCATGTGCGATTCCATTTGAGCCACCGTATCGATTGCCACACCCACAACGATCAGCAAAGCCGTTCCGCCAAAATAGAAGGGTACATTGAAGCGACTGATCAAAATAGAAGGAAGCACGCACACCGCCGACACATAGATGGCCCCACCAAGGGTAATTCGGGTCAGTACACGGTCGATATAGTCGGCCGTTCGTTTCCCCGGTCGAATACCGGGGATGTATCCACCGTTTTTTTTCATATTGTCGGCAACATCAACCGGATTAAATGTCACCGCTGTGTAGAAATAACAGAAGAAAAAGATAAATCCGACATAAAGCAGCTCATAGAACAAGTTCCCCGGCCGCATGGCGTCGGCGATGGACTTCATCCAGGGGATCGTTATAAAACCGGCGACAGTGGCCGGAAACATGATGATCGATGAAGCAAAGATCGGCGGTATAACGCCTGATGTGTTAATTTTTAGCGGCAAATGGGTGCTCTGTCCCCCATACATGCGTCGTCCAACCACCCGTTTTGCATACTGCACAGGGATCCGCCGCTGCCCCTGCTCCACGAATACGATAAAGGCAATCACAAGGATCATCAGCAGTCCAAGAATAATGATGGCAAATATGTTCATCTCGCCGGTGCTCACCAGCCGAAATGTGTTCATGATCGCCGCAGGCATCCGCGCGACAATACCGGCAAAGATAATCAGCGATATTCCATTGCCGATACCCCGTTCGGTAATCTGTTCGCCCAGCCACATGATGAATGCGGTTCCGGCCGTCAGTGTCAATACCGTCATCAGCCGAAAGCCCCAACCGGGAAACATCACGATGGCGGCGCCACCAGGGGAGGTCATGCTTTCCAGGCCGACACTGATTCCCATCCCCTGAATGATGCTCAGGACCACGGTGCCGTAACGGGTGTATTGGGTTATTTTTTTCCGCCCCTGTTCGCCTTCATTTTTTAGCTGTTCAAGGTGGGGAATCACCACGGTAAGCAGCTGCAAGATAATCGAGGCACTGATGTAAGGCATGATTCCTAGAGCAAAAACGGAAAGCTGTTCGAGTGCGCCGCCGGAAAACATGTTAAAGATACCGAAGATGGTCCCCTCCATTTTTGCAAAAAAGGAGGCAAGGGCGACGGTATCGATTCCGGGGGTTGGGACGTGGACACCGATTCGGTATACGAAAAGCAGGGCCAACGTATAAAGAATGCGTTTTTTCAGTTCGGGGATCTTGAAGATGTTTCCGAATCCGCTGCCGACCATGATCAGATGACCTCTATCTTTCCGCCGGCGGCCTCGATTTTTTGCCTGGCACTCTCACTGATCTTGTTGATCCGGACGGTAACGGGCACCCCAACAACGCCTTTGCCCAAAATTTTAATGCCGTCCCGATCGCCTTTCACGAGGCCGATTTGGATGAGCGCCACCTCGTCGACGACCGACTGAGCATCAAACCGGTTCAGATCCTGTACGTTGACGATGGCAAATGTTTTTTTAAAGTGGTTTTTAAAACCGCGTTTCGGCAATCGACGATGGATCGGCATCTGCCCGCCCTCGTAACCGGGTCGCACGCCGCCACCGGAACGGCAGTTCTGTCCTTTGTTTCCCCGACCGGCCGTTTTTCCGAAACCCGAGGCCACCCCCCT
>Ga0209633_10002011_pt1 | contig 20158 bp, 19 predicted proteins | sample Cruoilmetagenom1_FD_187290 | JGI IMG/M metagenome (GOLD analysis project Ga0209633, IMG submission 187290) | Oil polluted marine microbial communities from Coal Oil Point, Santa Barbara, California, USA - Sample 1 (SPAdes) (version 2) | ecosystem: Environmental > Aquatic > Marine > Oil seeps ... | reverse complement strand
GGGTTGGGTGAGGGGGCAATAAACGAAGGAGCTCAGCCATTTTGATCCCCTCATCCCAGCCTTCTCCCGGAGGGAGAAGGAGCACTCCACCTTAATTCAACAGCATTGACCCTTGATCATGGTCGAACTTCAGAGTGTCAAGTCCCGTATAATCATGCAACAACGCTTTTTTAGGAAAAACAGATGATCCAATTTACAAAACGCCAAAAAGACACGAGTCCAGAAAAGATGGTAAAACCGGAAGGAAAAGACGGAATACAAAAACTGGGGCATCGCGAATACGTTGGAGGGATGTGGGAAGAAATTGGCAGGCTTCAATTTGAGTTCCTTTTGCGACAGAAACTCAAACCCACGGATTGCTTTCTTGATATTGCGTGCGGCTCCTTACGGGGAGGAGTTCATTTCATCAACTATTTAGAAACGAGCAATTACTTGGGAATTGACAAAGAAGCCAGCCTAATACAGTTGGGAATAGAAAAAGAGCTGGGAAAGGAATTATATAATGACAAAAAGCCGGAGTTTGTCATATCCAATACCTTCGATTTTGAAAAGTTCAGCAAAAAACCCCGGTTCTCACTCGCTCAATCCCTGTTTACTCATCTAAACATTGAGGATGTTTTTAGATGCTTGAACAAGCTTCGTAAATTTGTGGAATCTGAGGAGCATGTGCTTTTCGCTACCTTTTTCGAAGGTGATTCTTCAGATAACCCAAAAATGTCTCACAGTCATGCTTCTTTCCAATACTCACGGGAGGAGATGGAGACGTTTGGTCGGCGCAATGGTTGGCAAGCCACTTATATTGGCGGTTGGAACCACCCCAGGAATCAAATGATGATGCAATACGAGGCATTTTGAACCGTATTATAACCGAGCGCATTCGCATTTTTAGGGCTATGTGACTACCTTAAAGGGACGTTGTTGCATAATCCACCGCAACTAATTTATTTCCAAGGAACTCCTGCACCGGATTAAATTCTTCAACTTATCGATTCTAAAATGTATTTTGTGAATTATGCAACAACGCTCTCCCAGACCGAACTGATTGCCGCCTTGAAGCGATATACTCATCTCTATCCGCATCATATTCCCCAGCGGCGTCTGAAGCATCAAACTCCCATCCATAGTGAGGAAAAACCGACACTCGATACCTCACATCTGACCCCTGCCACCCTGCATTATGGTTGAACTGCAAAGCCCCATCATCAGCATCGGCGCCGGCCGCTCCGGATCGACCCTGCTGTACCGAATCCTCAACGCCCACCCGGATGTGGTTTTCTTCAACGAAAACAGCTTTCTGGCACCGCGCTTATGGCTGGAGCTCTGGCAAGACCGCTTCTGGTTTACCTCGCAGATGTTCGTCGCCCGGCAGCCTCGATCCGCGCTCGATCCGCAGCCGACCATGGAACCAGCTGTATTGGAGCAGGAACAACAGCGAATCAGCGTACTGATCGCTCAGATGATCGCCGATGTGCACCGGCTCGATCGAACGAGCTGCAAGGTCTGGGGCTACAAGGAGATCTGGAACGGCTCCAGCCAGTTCGACTATCCGTGGGAGGATTATGACACGATTTTTCCCGGCGCCTTCTGGCTGCACCTGACCAGAAGCCCGTTTCAGTTCGCCAGATCCACCGCCCACTGGAACCGTGATCCCTTGACGCTGGATTATCTGAAAGAGCGGCTGACCGACTGGGTCGCCATAGTGGAAAAATCCACTCAGCGAACGACCACCAGCCGTTATCATCAGATACGATACGAAGACCTGGTGGACAATCCACGGAGCTGCCTGACGCCGGTTCTTGAATCGAACGGTTTAAGCTGGCATGACGACTGTTTGCAGGCGCTGGATCGTTTTTCGATGAAATCGGCCGGCGAATCGCCCGGGCCGGACCGTGCTGCGGCGTGCGACCGGAACGAACTCATCGCTTTGACCCGGGAAATCCAAGGACTCGAAAAATGGATGAAAAAACTCGACTACTCCATTCCCCAAGACTTTGAGGCGCAAATTGAAGCACCGCGGCCCGACCATACGAGACCCAGTTTCGCCGAGTTGAACATGATCGCCGAAACCGAGCTGGATGGGCGGAAACATCGGCCGCAGCATCTGCTGCAGCAAACCATCTCTGATCTGACGCAGGCGTGCTCTGACCTGAAGCAGGCGTGGTCGGAAGAGGTTGGAAAACTGCAAAAAGAAATGCAGCGCAAGGCCGCAGCGTGGCAAAACAGATGGCAGAGCGAGCACGACAACTATCTGCGCGAGCGAGAGAACTTCCTGAACGAACGCAAAAGGCATTTCATCTTTTACTTTTTCGTCAGGCGCTATCATGAGCTTCGGGCGCTGATCGGCAAAAAATAGGAGGCAGAGCGTTAATCCCACGCCATCTTTCCGCCCCGCAATCGATAAACCCGCTCGGTAACAGGGCCGGTAATAAACAGCCAGCCGTCACCGGGTTCAAAGCGCTGTACGCCCCCCCTGTCGATGCTCGCAGACTCGACCGATCCGTATGTCACGGCGGTGCCGTTTTCATCCATCCGCTGCTCCTCATCGGCAGGCGGCAACGGCCGCCTCGACCACTTCGTCCCACAATGCCATCACCTTTTCCATACCGAAACGATCAGTGACGTGGACCGCCTGCACCGCAAGGCGCGCACGCTGCGCTGGATCGCCCATGAGCTGCATCATCGCCGAAGCCAGCGCCTCCACATCTTCCGCCGGCACCAGCAGACCGTCGATGCCGTCGCGAATGATCTCCGAAGGGCCGCTCTGGCAATCGAAACTGATCACCGGCAGCGCGCACGACATCGCTTCCAAGAGCGCATTGGGAAAACCCTCGTAGCGGGACGACAAAACGAACAGTTCCGCCTGCCGCAGAATGGCCTGTGGAGTCTGCACGCGCCCCGGGAAAAAGACCTTTCCGGCCAGGCCGAGCCTTTCGGCCAATTGCTCCAACGCGGAGCGTTCTTCGCCCTCACCGAGCAGAACCAGCCGCCATTCCGGCAGCTCCCGAACCGCAATGGAAAACGCCTTCAGCAACAGATCGAAGCCTTTTTGGCTCGTCATCCGCCCCATGCCGATCATGGTCGGTCGATTCGACCGTCCGCCGGTCATACCGGCCATCGATACACCGTTGTTGGATTCATTCGTCACGTTGACCGGATTGGGAATAATCGTCAAGCGCTCGCGTCCTACAAAGGCGCCGAACCAGTCCCGCACCTGCTCCGACTGCACCACGACCCGATCCGCCCGGCGGTATAGCCGCCTGCGCAACCACGACCAGACGGTTCCAATCAAATGCCGGGAGGGGTCGACGCGTTCCGAAACGATCACGCCAAGCCTCAATCCCCGGCTCGCCAGCAACACCAATACATTGGTTTCGGCCATGAAGCTGACCACGACATCAGGCTCGGCATGGCGGATCGCCAGCCGAAGAACCCCTAAGCGACGCAGATTATTGAACGCACCGGCAAACTGATGGGGGGATGCACGCATCAAATCGAGCCCCACCCTCTTCACCCGGAGGTCCACCGCATAAAAATCCGATGCGACTGAAGCGAGCGTCATGAGCGTGACATCATGTCCTTTCCCGGCCCAATGGTTGGCCATCAGCGACAGCACACGCTCTGCTCCGCCGGCTGACAGCGAGGAAATGATTAGGCAGATTTTCATTGCACCTGTTTCATGCATTGACTACGGCTCATCCTGATGGCACCATGAATCATTTTAATCGACAACTCACCAAGTGTGGACTTTATGCGACTGAATACTCAAGCCTTTCAGAAAAACAACCGACCCTCGCTGAATCGCTCCGCCGTACGCGGCTTTACTTTGCTGGAACTGCTGATCGTCCTGGCCATCATCGGCATGCTGGCCGGGCTCATCGGCCCTCGCTTGATGAAAGCCATGAGCCAGTCACAATCAAAAGCCACAAAGGCACAGATCGAAATGCTGGCCACCGCAATCGATACCTTCCGGTTGGACAACGGGCGCTATCCGACGCAGGGCGATGGGCTTGGGGCTTTGCTGCAGCAACCGGAAGGGCTGACCAGCTGGTCGGGGCCGTACCTGCGCAAGAATAAGCTTCCCAAAGATGCATGGGGCTTCGATTTTCGCTACGAAATCCCGCCAACACGCGGCGGCATGGATTATGACCTCTACAGCCTCGGCGCCGACGACGCCCCCGGCGGCGAAAACGAAAACGCCGATATCGGCAACTGGCAATAAGCCAAAAGCGCCATCGTTCCCTGCGGCACGGAAAGAGACTCGGCCGGCAAGGCTGTTTCATTCCGTGGCCGCGGAACCCGATCCATAACCATTGGCGCATTTTCGTGCGCAACAACACCCTTCAGGGCATGGAACGAAATAAGTGTTGCAGATTGCGCCGGATTTTTGTTCGTCTTCAATACGCGGCAATGGGCGCATAGCCAAGTTACGTAACCGTTGCCGCAACGTGGAAGACGGGCAAAAAGACAAGTAAGATGCGATACTTATTTCGTGACATGCCCTAAGGGCACAGCATGGACACTTTGACCTCCATTGCCGCCCATCCTGCAGCAGCATTCCTGCTAGGGGCGCTGTTCTGCCTGCTCGTCGCACTCCCGATTTTCCGGGCGCGACTGGCCGCCATGGCGGCGCAGAGCGGCGCGCAACATCAGACCGAGCTGGCACTGCTGAAGCAGCAGCTCGAGAGAGTGGAAACCGCAGAGAAAGAGCAGCAACAGAGCAATGCCTCCCTCCAGCAGGCATTGAGCGCCGAGCAGATCCGCGCCGCCCAACTGGAAACTCAGCTGTCCGCGGAACGCAGGCAGACAGCGGAAAAAATCGCCCTGTTGCAAGCGGCCAGACAACAGCTCTCAGCTGAATTTCAGCAGCTCGCACAGAGCATTCTGGAAGAAAAGAGCCGAACCTTCACCAGCCAAAACAGAGAACAACTCGGCCATCTTCTCAACCCGCTGCGCGAGCAGATCAGCGACTTCAGAAAAAAGATCGAAGACGTCTATGACAAAGAATCGAAAGACCGCATCGCCCTTTCCCATCAAATAATTACCTTAAAAGACCTGAATGAACGCATCAGTCGGGACGCCGTCAACCTGACCAACGCCTTGAAAGGTCAGGTCAAGACCCAGGGCAACTGGGGCGAAATGATCCTGGAACGGGTACTCGAGCTGTCAGGTCTGGTCAAAGGGCGGGAATACGAAACCCAGGTATCCCGCGAAAATGAGGAGGGGAAAAGGATGCAGCCTGACGTTGTTGTTCATCTCCCTGACAAAAAAGATGTCGTGATCGATGCCAAAGTGTCGCTGGTCGCCTATCAGCGCTACTGCGAATATGAAACAAACGAAGAGAAGGAGGCGGCGCTGGCACAGCATATCGTCTCCGTCCGCGCCCATGTCAAAGGGCTCGGCGCCAAACGCTACAGCGAACTGAACAGCATCCGCTCGCTCGATTTCGTCCTGATGTTCATCCCCATCGAAGCCGCTTTTATCATCGCGATCGAACACGACAGCGGCCTGTTCAAAGAGGCATTCGACAAAAACATCGTCATCGTCAGCCCCTCGACTCTGCTGGCCACCTTGAAAACGATCGAACATACCTGGCGTTCCGAGTACCAGAACCAAAACGCTCGAACGATCGCCAAAAAAGCCGGCGATCTGTACGACAAATTCGTCAACTTCACCGCCTCGCTGGAAGAGATCGGCGACAAGCTGGACAAAGCAAAAAGCGCCTACGACACCGCCCACAACCGGCTCGTCTCCGGCCAAGGCAGCATCGTCAGCCGTGTTCAGGCGCTCAAGGAAATGGGCGCCACCAGCCGCAAAACGCTTTCCGACGCGCTGCTGGAAAAAACGGACGAGTCATGAGCGAGTTTGCTTAGGTTGCGGCAAAAACCGACGGCCGTACCCAACCTGTGCTCCGTGGTCGTTGGGCACGCCGCACTTTGCCCGACCTGCCTGGCTATCGCGCGCGGTCGATGGATTCGCCCCTCCGCGGCTGTTATAATACCGCACTATAATTCTGTGGTTTTGCCTTGACTTTCAAATCACCTCACGATCATTCCCACACTACCTTTTATGTCCACTATCGCAACGAATCGCACGCAAACCATCGGCGTCAAAGTCGGCAACATCCAAATCGGCGGCGGCGCCCCCATTGTCGTGCAGTCGATGACCAACACCGACACCGCCGATGTCGGCAGTACCGTCAAACAAGTGGCCGAACTGGCGAAGGCCGGATCGGAGCTTGTCCGAATTACGGTCAATTCGGAGGATGCAGCGAAAGCGGTGGCGAAAATCCGCGACCGGTTGGACCGGCAAGGCTGCTCCGTGCCGTTGATCGGGGATTTTCATTTCAATGGGCACAAATTGCTTCGGCAGTACCCGGACTGCGCCGAAGCGCTGAGCAAATACCGCATCAATCCGGGAAACGTCGGCAAGGGCAAGAAACGCGACCCGCAATTTGCGCAGATGATCGAGTTCGCCTGCCAATACGACAAACCGGTTCGCATCGGCGTCAACTGGGGCAGTCTGGATCAGAGTGTTCTTGCCCGTTTGCTGGATGAAAACGCCCGGATGGAGACCCCGAAAGAGTTGCCGCAGGTGACGCGGGAAGCCGTGATCACGTCGGCGCTGGAGAGTGCGGAACGCGCTGAAGCCTTAGGACTGCCGTCCGACAGAATCGTTCTGTCGTGCAAGCTAAGCGGTGTTCAGGAGCTTATCTCGGTCTATCAGACACTGTCGGCACGCTGTCGGTACGCGCTCCATCTCGGCCTGACTGAAGCCGGCATGGGATCGAAGGGCATCGTCGCCTCCACTGCGGCGCTGTCGGTATTGCTGCAGCAGGGTATCGGCGACACCATTCGCATATCACTGACCCCGGAGCCCGGTGCGAATAGAACGCTGGAAGCGATCGTTGCGCAGGAGATCCTGCAAACCATGGGCCTGCGTTCGTTTACGCCGATGGTGATCGCCTGCCCCGGCTGCGGTCGGACGACCAGCGATTATTTCCAGCGCCTCGCGCAGCAGATTCAATCCTACTTGCGGCATAAAATGCCCGAGTGGAAAGGGCGCTATAACGGCGTGGAAGAGATGGACGTTGCCGTCATGGGCTGCGTCGTCAACGGCCCCGGTGAAAGCAAGAATGCAAACATAGGCATCAGTTTGCCCGGAACGGGAGAAACGCCTATCGCTCCGGTCTATGAAGACGGCAAACAGACCGTCGTGCTGAAGGGCGATCGTATTGCCGAGGAGTTTCAGGCCATCGTCGACCGTTATGTGGAAACGCATTACGGCTGAACGGTTCGCAAGGAAAGCTCGGCAATTGAGTTCTTGGTACCTCTGAAAATCACGATTTGCCCGGTCACGATACCATATTCAGCCGGGTCTTCCATCGGCCCTTGGCGCAATCAATATCGGACTGTAAACATAAAGAAACAGAGCGAAAGCCGAAATCCAGAGCAAAAGGGAAAGCAGAACGAACTGACTGTACCATGAAGGAACGAGCACGGGCAGCAGCACCCTGATCAGAGCGGCGGCATTGATCAGAACAAAGGCTGCCATGATAGCATCCGCCGCTTTCAGCGGGCGCCCGGTATGCCCGAGCGAGACTCTTGCCATCATACCCAGCGTCAATACACCGATTCCACCGACCGTAAAGGCATGAACGGCAATGAAGGGCATCATCCAACCAAATGCCGTAAACGCCTGAAGAATCAACGCCAAGATTATCCAGCCGTAGCCCGAATAGAGAACCCATAACAACGGCACGCCCCAGATCCTTCGGTCATACCAGCCGGACAACCGTCCAGCATGAAGTCCGGCTGCCAGCAATGCCAGCACCCCGCTCAATACCGCCTCAGGAAACAAGGCATCGACAACGAACCAGCCCACGAACGAACCGATGCACCAACGGTCGAGCGCGGCTGAGCGCAGGGGTGCCGAGCCGGGAAGCCCGCGCTCGGTAAAAAAAGGGAAAATCCGACCGGCGATCACAATGATCAGCAGGATAACCGAAGCAAGCGCCAGCTCAGCGCCAAACAGAGCGCCCGTTTCGGTGGCGCCAAGCACTTCGGCATGAATCAATGTATTCGCAACCGCCATCGTCGCCAGGAGTGCGACGACAACCAGGTTGGAATATTTTTTTGCGCGAATGATGGGACCGCCGATCACAATCGCCAAGGCGGGAAGGAAAGCCAGATCGACGGTCGCGATCAGCCCATGAGGAAGCGTGTCGGCGAAAAAAGGCAGAATCCTGCCATAGACCCACAACAGACACAGCCAGCCGAGATTCCTGCCGCTGAGGATCACCTGCCCGGTCCAGTTGCCGACTGCAGTCAGCAAAAAGCCGGCAATCACCGCAGCGGTATAGCCGAAGATCATCTCGTGGCCATGCCACAGCAGATCGCCGTAATAATGATCGAGCGGGCTGCCGGCATAGCTCCTTCCCTTCATCGCCATCAGTACCAACGCCGCTATACCGGCGAACAAAAAAAAGGCTCGAAAGCCGAGCGCAAACAAGCTGAATGAAGAGGACTGATCGGGTTTCGGCTGCGGCATAGTGGGTGGCGATCTATGGCGATGTGACGTGGGCGACAGGAAGCTGCAACGACTCCGGTCGCGGGCGGCAAACATACCACAGACCACAAACGACGACAACCGCCATTGCACTCAACCCAGCAATTCTCATTATGGGTTGTTGCCGGCTTATCATGGGTTGTGTGGGCCGTAGGTACCGACGGCTAAGTCATTAAAGATTAAGGTGCGCGAGATTACCAAACGCTCTCATAACTTGGATGCCGATCTCATCGCTCAGCTCAACCAGGTCATTCGAGGTACCGATCGTTATTTCGCCACACACTTTTCGCACACAGCAAGCTTGTTTCGGCGCTTGGACAGTTGGATTCGCATGCGACTTCGCTGTATCAAAATGAAATGCAAATGGAAGACCGATAACAAGCATGTGCGAAACAAACATCTTTGACGTTTAGGACTCATCGCACTCACGGATTTTTGCGAGACTCCTGCGACAGCAGGTCAAGTGACGCCTCTCACGGGGCAATCTCTATGGCGTCGCCCGGTGCTCGAAAGGGGCACGCCGGTAAATAGAGGAAATCGACCCCTTGCGGCAACGGGGAGGGAGTGGCTGAGGCCTCTCCCTTACCCACTGCGGTTGAGGAACGAAACCCAACATAACAGCCTCGATGCAAGTCAAGTCGTTGGGGTTCGCTACCGCTCCATCCAACCTACGCAGACACATTTGCGACATTTAGAATTGCTGGATCAAGAACCAGGAGCGTAGGGCGGAACGCGAAGCAGTTCCGCCATAATGCGGCACACGATGGCGAATCGTCTGCCCTGCCGGCAGGCAGGAAGGCTCGCCCGCCCTACGCAGGTTCCCGCCCCAACGCCACTCGGGCGATTGAGCCCTGCAGGTCGTTTACGGTGCGCCGCTCTTTGGGGGGCAAGGAACGCAGTGCGTATACCCTACGGCCTTAACTTAATGGCAGTGGGGCAATGCGTCCTCCAGCTGAACTGCATCAGCGGTCATTATAGACAGGTGTTCGACCGGACGGTGCACTCCGTTTGAACAGGTTGTGGTGGAACCGCGAAGCGGGTTCCGCCACAGGTCGGCTCGCGCCCACCCGTCGGCGAAGGAACAATGAGACCTTTCTGCATGAGTGGGCGGAGCAGCTTCGGCGGGGCTTGGTGAACAGAGATACAGCGGCGGATGGCAGATCGCCCTTCGGGCATCCGCCCGACGGACGGGCGAATCCAATGACCCGTGCAGGCTTCACGCTACCACAACAGAGCCTGGGTCCCGACCCGTTTCAGCAGTTCATTGCGATAGCGTTCAGCCTTGCGGTATTGCATGTGCTCGAGGGGATTGAAATCGTCGGTAATGACAATGCCGCCATCGGCAAGCGTGTGCCGGTAGCGTGACAGCGTGCCGCCGAGCGGGAGCCCGCCGCCGGTCGTACGCGGACGCAAGGGCGCGTCGGACGCCAGAAATATGAAATCGTTGAACCGCTCGCCGGGCGCGGAAACATAACTGCGCCTGTGCCCGAAGACTTCGCCGATGGTCCGGAATACCGAGGCCACGGCCACGCTCTCCTCGCCGTCGGTGAAGCCGACGAAATTGAGCACCAGAACGCCGCCCGGCTTCAACAGCTTTTTGAGATCGCGCAGCATTTCGATGCTCAACAGGTGCGCCGGCTCGGACCCCCCGGTGAAGCAGTCGTGAATGATCAGGTCGTACTGTTTATCGAGCTGCTTGACCTCATAGCGCGCATCGCCGACGATGGTATTCCCGGTCGGTTCGAAGCCGTAGAAGGAACGCGCGGCCGCGACCACCATCGGATCGATTTCTATGACGTCGGTGCGGACTCCGCTGCCGGCCAGCATCGCCGACAGGTGCCCGCCACCGAGACCAATCAGCAACGCCGCCTGCGCCTGCGGACGGAAGGTCGCCAGCGCTTCCTTCACGATATATTGGTAGCCGAGCACGCTCCGTCCGTTTTCGGTAAAAGCGCCGCTGATGGTCGAAGAATCGGACAACATCCAGCGAATGCCGTCCTTTGGGTCGTCGATGACACGTACCCAGCCGTACAGGCTTTCGCGCTCGAAACGAACGTTGTCCGCGGCGGCCCGGGCCGCCACCGGGGGCAACGCGGCAAAAAGATAGAAGGCGCCGCTGATCAGAGCGATCACCCACACCGCGTAGCGGAACCGGGGCCGCTGCTCGCGGTTCCTTTCGACCCGCGAGAGCGCCAGTGCCAACAGCAACAACCCGGCGCTGACCCAATAGACGATCGCCCGGGAGCCGACCACCGGCAGCAGGAAAAAGCCCAGCAGAATCGTGCCAACGACGCTGCCGACGGTGCTGATGGCATACACCGAACCCGACGCCATGCCGACCGATTCCAAACGCTGCGAGGCCTGCTTGATGACGCCGGGCCCGACCATGCCGAGAAACGTGAGCGGGATCATGAAGAGAATCAAGGCGCTGCTGAATGCCCCCCAGCGCACGCCCAGCGCATTGGTGGCGGTCAGCACCGGTGCGCTGATGAGCGGAATGATCGCCGTAAACAGGCCCGCCAATGCGATGGCATGAGAGAGTTTGAACCGGGGCATCCGGTCGGCCGCCACGCCGCCGAGGAAATAGCCCAGCGCCAGCGCGATCATAGTGACCGAGATGAGCGACGACCAGACGAACAGGCTGACGCCATAAAAGGGCCCGACGATGCGGGTGCCCAAGAGTTCGATCATCATCACCGCAGCACCGGTCATGGAGACCGTTATGTAGAGCATCAGGCGCGCTCCCCCGGCTAATTGACCCGGCGGCATTTCGCGTTGCGGGCGACCTGGACTGGCGTGGCGTCCAGTTTTGGTATTGTTGGCTTTCGTCATTGATGCATCGGGGTAAATCGGTGGATAAAGGCGAAGCGCCGCTGCTCTTCCGCGAGAAAGAGCACGGCGCTTCCGGAGGATAAGATAATGGGATCGTCTACTTCAATTGACGTTAAAGGGAAAGGGAAAGGGAAAGTGTGATCCCCCCATATTGTTGGGCCAATATCCTTTCAAAGGCAGGAACTCATCGATGTCCTCATCCGACGGACTGACCTTGTAGTAGTAAGGCGTACCTTCTTCCTCATCACAGGCGACTTCGTCATAGTGCGGGTTGGCAATGTCCAGCGTGGGCCAAAAGCCTTCCGACACAACCGCGGGATCGTCGAATTTCGCCGTCAACCGCCCGATCCAGGCGTCAACGCGATCGTCGCCGCTTCTCAATCTGGTGCAGTAGTTGACGATCGGAATCCGCAGTTGTATTTTTTCAAGACAGGTTTTTCCCTCCTTGATCTTCCCATAAGTCTGTCGCCACGGGTAAAGTCCCAACAGATGTTCAGGCAGCGTGCCTTTGGTATAGGCGAAGGCACGCGCATCGGTATCCTTTGGGCCATGGTTGTCATGATGCGGAACCGGCCCTTCCCTGACCTCGATCTTTTTCCAGGTGACGACTTGGGCGGGCTGCGGTCCCATTAAAATATTGTTGTCCGTCTCGAAGTGAGCGAAAAAATCCACAGGATCAACCGGGTCGCCGTTATTGTCTTCGACCACCGGATCGGCGCCATTGGGAAAAAGAATGGTCATCGCCTTGACCGGCTTGCCGTTGCACCCGTGTGGGATGCTGATCTGATTCAACACGCTGCTGGTACCGGCCAAGTCGGTTCGCATCGCAAACTCGTCCGGCGTGTTTTTCTTGACGATCGTGGTGTGTGCGAACGCGCTCGAGGCGACAGCGGAGGCCGCGAACAGCACCAGGCCAGCGGCCTGTTTCAAGCGAATGGTCATAATCGACTCCTTATTTTATTAATTTCTAGGGAATGCTCCGTTGGCAGCGCCCCCCGGGCCGAGACCAGCCATCCAGCCGGCAATCGCCGGATGATCGATCTGCAATCGGATTAAACGAAACCGGCCTGTTCCAATGCGTGCCTTTGTTCATGAATCCGATGGGCGTATGCCCGTGGTCCGATGAGCAGCCATCAAGAGCACATAACCGTAAGCAATTCCAGTGCCAACGCTGCATCCCCGTTACATCAAGGACTTATGCGCTTGTCCGGCCCAACCAAAGGTGGGTTAGATGCCACAGAGCTGTGGCATTTAACATAATTCAGTTATTAATCATATTCTGATTCTCTGATCCGGACTACTCCGGCGCTGCGGTATCTCACTGTCTTCAACGATGCCGCCGACGCCCGCTTTTTCAAGCGTTGCGACTGAAACGCAAGCCTCCGACCACCAAACACCATCACACACCGTTGGGCCGGAATAGAACGCACACTTTACGGCATCAATGTTGCTTGAAATCAACCCGGCATTGGCCTCTTTCCGATGACCGGCGAAGGCGCCCGATGCCTGTTCTGTGTGTTCTCAATAATCCATGCTCTCGAACCGACATTACGCCGACTTTTTGAGAAGTTACCCTGTTCTCATTCGACCAACCATAACAACAAAGAAAAGAGTTCTATGCTGAAACGACCATTCCCCATGCTCCCACTCATTACCGCCCTGCTGACAACAAACACCTTCGCAGACGGATTGGAACAGCCCGCTCCGGAATGCCGGGCGCTCACACTCAAGGCGCAGCAGCCACTCGATCTGTCCGACTACCGGGGCAAGGTGGTCTACATGGATTTCTGGGCCTCGTGGTGCCCACCCTGCCGCATCTCCTTCCCGCTGCTCAATGAACTGCACAATGAGCTGCGAGCCGAGGGTTTCGAAGTCGTGGCGATCAATGTCGACGAAAACCGCGAGGATCTACTCCGCTTTCTGGAGCAGTGCCCGGTCGATTTCACCATCGCCGTGGACCCGGAAGGCAAATGCCCGGAGGCTTTTGACGTCGTCGCCATGCCCTCCTCCTATCTCATCGACAGGAAAGGCATCATTCGCCATGTTCATCAGGGTTTCCGGAAAGAGGATATCGAGGCGATCCGCCAACTGGTCCGTGCCCTGCTCGCCGAGCCGGCATAACGATGAGCATCCGCAACGACGCATGGCAACCGATGCCGGCGATCCTGCTGCTGTTGTTGCTGACCGGCGGCTGCACGCCGGTTGCGCCATGGCAAAGGGGCAACCTGGCGAAGCCACATATGGCGCTGGAGACAGACCCGGCGGCGGCTGCCGTCCGGCGGCACATGCACATGAGCAAGGAGGCCTCCAGCGGCGGCTATGGCTCGGGAGGCGGCGGCTGTGGCTGCAATTAAGAAAAACAGCTGTCTCCATACCCTGACCGCCGCAGCTCTGGCGCTGCCGGGCATGAGTCCCAACAAAGCGGCCGCCGGCGTTCCGGCCGATGCGGTTTCCACCGGCTTCCGCTATTCGCACTACGACGAATGCTGCAACCGGATGGCCGTCCATGTGTTTCAGGCGTTTGGGATTACACCGTTGGGTGAGTCGGCCGAGCTGTCCGCCAGCTGGGTCACCGATCGCATCGCCGGTGCATCGCCGGTGCTGAATATTCCGTTCGGCAGGACCGACGCGGTCGCCGGCGCCTCCGGGGGCGCCGCGAAAGTGTCCGTAGCCGAAAACGCCGCCTCGCTGCCTCTGTCGATCGCCGCCAGACCGGTTCAGGTGATGTCGTCTGCGACCATTCGTGATACGCGCAATGCCCTGGATCTCAGCGGGCAATACTATCTCAATGACGTGACCATCGGCCTGGCCGGCGGCGCTTCCGACGAAAAAGATTACCGCTCCTATTTCTCCAATCTGAATCTGCGTTGGGAACTGAACAGGAAGATGACCACGCTGGCATTCGGCGCAGGCTTTACGCATGACAAGATCATGCCGACGACACGCGACATCAAAGAGCGCAAGACGGCCATCGACAGCCTGCTGGGGATCACCCAGATACTGGACAAGAATTCGCTGCTGCAGGCCAATCTGACCTACCTGTACAGTTCGGGATTCTTATCGAACCCTTATAAGAAGGTCTTCATCTCCGGCGGCGGCAGGCGACAACCCGGACTGGAATCCGCGGGACCCGCCGATATCTTCTGGGAAAACCGGCCCAATGAGCGCCATCAATGGGCGGTTCTGGCACGCTATCTGCGCTACTTCAGCGACTGGGATGCCGCGCTGCATCTCGATTACCGGTTTCACATCGACGACTGGAGCAGTCACTCGCACACCATCGAGGCGCAATGGCATCAACCACTCGGCGGCGAATGGATGCTCGTCCCCAGCCTGCGTTATTATTCACAAAGCGAAGTAGATTTCTACAGTCCCTATTTCGCCGCCCCGCGCAGCAACGGATTCTACTCCAGCGACTACCGTCTGTCCGGCTTCGGCGCCCTCAGCGGCGGGCTCAAATTTACCAAGGCATTTTTCGATCAGCTGAACGTCCACGCCGGTGTCGAATACGCTGTCCACAAAGCCGGCCTCAAACTGGACGGCGCCACTCAGTCCGGCTTCGCCGACTTCAGCTTCTTCCTGATTTCCGCAGGCATCAATTATCGATTCTGAACCGGCGATGCTGCGTCTGCACTGTTTTCCCTTCACCGCCATGGGGTCGCCCTGCATGCTGCAGCTGTATGCCCGAAAACGGCTCGAAGCCAAGCGCATCGCCGCCCTGGCGATGGCCGAGGTGCGCCGGCTGGAGGCCCGTTATTCGAGATACCGGCCGGACAGCGTCCTCTCCGCGATCAATCGTACCGCCGCCGACGGCGGCACGATCACTGTCGATGCGGAAACGGCACAGCTGTTGAATTACGCGCATGTCTGTTACCGGCAAAGCGACGGCCTGTTCGACATCAGCTCCGGCCTTCTGCGGCAGGCTTGGGACTTCCATTCCAGCCGCCTGCCAGAGCCGTCACAGATCAACCGACTGCTGAACAGGGTGGGCTGGCATAAAATCGACTGGTGTGAGCCCCTGCTGGCCTTTCCTGTGCCGGGCATGGAGCTCGATTTCGGTGGCATCGGCAAGGAGTACGCTGCCGACCGGGCCGCCGCCCTCTGTCTGAAGCATGGCATCGCGCACGGTCTGATCGACCTCGGCGGCGATATCAAAATCATCGGACCGCATCCCGACGGCAGCCCCTGGCAGGTCGGCATCCGCCACCCGCGCCACCCGAACACGGTGATGGCGCGCATCCCGATTCATCACGGCGGCATCGCCAGCAGTGGGGATTACGAGCGCTTCATGATGGTGGGCGGCCGCCGCTACAGTCACCTGCTCGATCCGGAAACCGGCTGGCCGGTGCACGGAGTGTGCACCGTCACCGTCGTCGCCGAACACTGCCTGGTGGCCGGCAGCGCCTGTACCATCGCCATGCTGAAGGGCGAACGGGGCCCCGCCTGGCTGGAAGTGTCAGGTTTTCATGCTCTGTGGATGGATCATAAGAGAAAGATCGGCGAAACGCGTCGGGCAGGCAGCCGATTGACCCCTGTCTCAAATGAGCCATCCGGATTCAGCACCAGCCAGCGGTAGCCCGGTTTTTTTTCGTCGCGCTCGTGCCGAGTCGCACCGGGGGTGAATTGCACACAGGTGGATGGCGTGCTCAGCAGACGCACTCTGTTTCGCCGGCTGTCGAATTCCTGGTGAATATGCCCCCACAGTACGCAACGGACCTGGCGGTGCCGGTCGAGTACCGAAAAGAATCGATCCCGGTTGGTCAGCGACATGGCATCCATCCACGGGCTGTCGATCGACACCGGCGGATGATGCAGACAAACCAGAGCATGATGATCGGGATGGTGCCGAAGGCATTCATCCAGGGTCGCCAGCTCCTGCTCCGAGAGTGTACCGCCAGGCATCTCCGGTACCTTGGTGTTCAGCAGGATTACCTGCCAGCGGTCGGTCAGAACAGTGCTCGCCATCCGAATCTGTTCGGACGGCAGACATTCGCGCATCACCTCGGGATCATCGTGATTGCCGGGAATGCAGTAGACCGGAACATCCAGCGATTCGAATATACTCTGCAGCCGCCGGTAGGTCGCAGGCTCCGGATCGTGAGCCAGGTCACCGGTCGCCAGAACGAAGTCGGCCGGCCAATGTGAGCTCTTCATCAATTCGATGACCTGCATCAGCGACTCTTGCGTATTGATGCCGTCGAACGACTCAGAGGGATCGGCGAACAGATGCGTATCCGTTATCTGGATGATTCGGGCCGCCTCCGAAAGGCGATGTCGGTATTGTGAGGCTGTCATCGCTCAACTGGCACCGTTGGAGGCAGTCGCATGGATCCCGCCGCCGACAGTTCGAATCGCTTCGCACCGCCTATCTTGGCGGAATGGGATACCCGTATTGCGGCGTACAGGTATGGCAAACAGCACCTTTCAGGCTCGACTGGCGCCATTTTCGGATCGTCGGGTCGTAGTACATATCATCATCTTTGACAACAGGCGCTGAATATCCGTTTTGCGGCGTACAGCTGCGGCACACCTGACCGTCCCATGTACGCCACCGCTTGCTTGCGATGTCGTAGTAAACGTCGGCCTGTGCCTTCTTGACTTTCGGCTGCTGCTTCTGGACTTCCGGCGGCTTTTCAGGCTTTGCTTTACTCGCTCGATGGGTGGCACAGCCCGAGAGCGCGGCACTGACTGCAATGGCCGTTAACAGGATCATGCTTTTTGGATGCATCGGGTTAGCTCCTTGTATGTTGCGGGGGCAAAATGAATGGCAGCGGCAAGAGAACAGCATCGAATGCCGAGCTTCGACGCTTATTATACTATCAGTGCTAGCCCGAAGATTTCATAAATTTGCGCCGATATCGCGCAGGATATTGGTTTCACAAGGAAATTTCCGAAGGAGCGGCATATCAGTGAGTACGGCCGACTGAGGAAATATTTCTTGTGGAATCAAAAGACAAGCGAGATCAAGCATAATTTGTGAAAAATTCGGGCTAGTAATGCGAGACGGTCTATCTGGCGAGCCAAAAAACGCTCACAACCCTCGAAGGTCGAACCACGCCTATTGAAAATCCCTGGATTTCACCTGCAAATCCTGCAGCCAGTGGGAACAGTTCTCGATCTTCCCGACGATCAGATGCAGCACATCGTTCTCTTTTTGCACGATTCCCGAAACCATCATCAGGGTGGATGTCAATAAAGGAACCCGCTGCGCCTTGGCGATCTTGGGCCAGACGATGAGGTTGGCGAAACCGGTTTCGTCTTCCAGAGTGACAAAAATGACGCCGGAGGCGGTGCCGGGCCGCTGCCGGTTGGTGATCAGACCGGCCGTTTTTGCAATCGAACCGCTGCGGCGGTTCCACCTTTGGCAGTGCATATGGACGTCGCCCGCAGCCACCAGCGGCATCTGCGTGCGTCTGGACAGAGCCCGCAGCCGTTCCAGCCAAACAGCATCGTCGCCCGACAACAGCAGTTCCACGGCAATCCATGCGGCATCGGGAAACATTTGCGGAGGAGACATTTTAACGAGGACCTACCGATCGCAGCGGAGCAAGTTCCCTCTCCCGGAGGGAGAGGGAGTGGATCTGTGCAACCGGGACGATCCGGGTTGAGCCGGTCCATCCTCCAGGTTCACCGTAATACGGGCATGTTTGCAGCCGCCTCTGGCTTTGAGAATCTCGACACCCAAATGATTTTTTCCGGCCGCACTCAGCAACAGCCTGACAGCGGCCCAGCTGTGCTGCTGCACAATCGTTGTTCTGCAAGGAGCGATTCGGCGGTAGAGAAAAAGCAGAGAGTGCCCTGTCTGCGCGGCCACCTGAAGCCGCCGGACGGAGTGAGGATCGATCTGACAGCGGGTCTTTTCTCGATGATCGTCATGCCACAACAGCACCATGCCGCAGGCCTGATTGGCCAGTGCTTTTTCGGCACTCCACAGTGCGTCGCTCCGACTGTCGAGTGAAACGATCAGCACATAGTTCAGATCGATGCCGGCATCGAACAGAGCAGGTGCATAGGGGCGATACGGTGCATCGATCATCAAGACATGGCCGGCTGCGCGTGATCTGCACGATCGTCGGCAACAGCAGACGAACTTCGCCGATGCCTATCGCCGGCAGGAGCAGCTCGATGACGGAGCCCCAAGGCCACAGCCTTTGTTGGGGAGCGCCTGATCCAACTCCGAAAAACCTGTGGCGAGCACATCCACGGCCGACGCGGCTCGCCCTCCTCGCCATACATGAGGGCTCGAATCGATCAGTGCATCCAGGGCCTCATCCATGATGCGTCTTACACCGTTTGCCTGATCAAGCCGACCATCACGCCCTCGATCACCAATTCCCGTTCGCTCAGGTCGATCCGGATCGGACTGAAATCGGGGTTCTCCGGCAGCAGGGTGACGATATTCTCCTGCTGCCGAAAACGCTTCACGGTGACGTCATTGTCGATGCGTGCGACCACGATTTCATTCTCCCGGGCAACCGGCGTTCTGTGTACTGCGATCAAATCGCCGTCCAGGATGCCGGCATCGCGCATGCTCATGCCGGTGACTCGCAGCAGAAAATCGACGGGCCTTTGAAAGAGATTGCCGTCCATCGACAGATGCTGCTCGACGTTCTCCTCCGCCAGAATCGGCGACCCGACGGCCACGCGCCCGATGACCGGCAGCCCCGACGGAACCAATAAAGTGATGCCCCGGGAGCGGCCTTCGAGCCGGATCACACCTTTACGCTGCAAGGCAAGAAGGTGTTGATAAGCCGCATTGTCGGAACGGTAGCCCATATGTTGGGCAATCTCGTGCATGGTCGGCGGCACTTGCCGTTCGATCATGCTCTGTTTGATGAATTCCAGAATTTTTTGCTGAATCAGGGTGAGATCAGGCATGACAGCCACATGTATTTTTATACATAACTATATTTTTATACATGCTCTGAAGAAATGCAACTGGAAAATGCCGATGGGAGGGAAATGGAATCGAACACCCTATTCCGTAACCGTTTAGGTGATTGCCGGAAAAGAATTTACCGGATTGCGCCGGATTTTTGTTCGTATTCAAGGCGCGACAACAAGCACATAGTGGGCTATGTAACTGCTGTCGCAACGCAGAAGACGGACAAAAAGACCAGCAAGGTGGTAGGTTCTTTGACAGAAATCACCTCAGCCCATCCGCACTCCATTCGACGGTACCGGCCGCCGGGGGTTCCTCTCGTACCCATGCGGGAGTCCGGGAATGAGACAAGCCTCAACTGTTCTTAGGCCGGAGTCTTGGGGTCAATGCTGTCGAAATAAGATAAGGTGCTCTTTCTCCCTCCGGGAGAAGGCTGGGATGAGGGGATCTAAATGGTTGTGTTCCTTGGTTTATTGCCTCTTCACCCTCAATACTGTTGACTTAGCCGATGTAGCCCGGATGGAGCTTGCGGAATCCGGGGTGAACAAGCCCGCCAATCTCGGATGACGCCATCGCTTCATCCAGGCTACGTGCCGCCGTGGCGTTAACCCATGTTTGTCAAAATTTGAGCACAGACCAAAAAATATCATTGTTTTTTCTGGCACTATCTTTTCAAACTTATCGTAATATCAAACACTTAAACGGCAGCGGATCTGACAATCTGAAATGTAGTGCCCTACGAATTGCCGGGGGTAAATATTCGGCCAACCCATATCCAACAAAATCATCTGGTTAGGTGTGCTCGGAACCGGCGGTCGAGCGGATAGAGCCATATATCTTTGATGGGAACACTCTGTTTGCCTGCCGGGCCGAGCTTTC
>Ga0209633_10002010_pt1 | contig 20159 bp, 18 predicted proteins | sample Cruoilmetagenom1_FD_187290 | JGI IMG/M metagenome (GOLD analysis project Ga0209633, IMG submission 187290) | Oil polluted marine microbial communities from Coal Oil Point, Santa Barbara, California, USA - Sample 1 (SPAdes) (version 2) | ecosystem: Environmental > Aquatic > Marine > Oil seeps ... | reverse complement strand
CAGCAAAAACAGCAGGAGCTTGCCCGCAAGGAAGAACAACAGCTCCAGGCTCTGGAAGCCCAGCGTCGCGCCGAGCAGCAGCAAAAACAGCAGGAACTTGCCCGCAAGGAAGAACAACAGCTCCAGGCTCTGGAAGCCCAGCGTCGCGCCGAGCAGCAGCAAAAACAGCAGGAACTTGCCCGCAAGGAAGAGCAACAGCGCCAGGCCCTGGAAGCCCAGCGCCGCGCCGAGCAGCAGAAAAAACAGCAGGAACTTGCCCGCAAGGAAGAGCAACAGCGCCAGGCTCTGGAAACCCAGCGCCGCGCCGAGCAGCAGAAAAAACAGCAGGAACTTGCCCGGAAAAAAATAACCCCCGCGGTAAAACCAGAACCACCCTCAATCGCTGAAATCGAAAACGATCTTCAAGCAGCATTGCTGGCTGAAGAACAGTCACGTTTGAGCAACTATCAGCGCTCCGTTTCCACAACGCGTTATCGGAATGCCATTGCCGCCAAGGTTAGCCGATACTGGCAGCGATCCCCTGCAACCCGCGATAACTTCGATTGTCTGGTTCGGGTGGATCAGATGCCTGGCGGAGAGGTGATATCCGCCAAAGTAACGCGGAGCTGCGGCAGCGCAGCGTTGGATCGTTCTGTGGAAGCCGCTGTACGTAAGGCATCGCCCTTACCCATGCCCGAGAATCCCGATATCTTTGAACGTGCCATTGAGTTTCGTTTCAGACCTGATGCGTAGCGCCGGACTCCTGCTCCTTTTATGTCTTGGATTCGCAGCTCCTGCCAACGCGGTTTTGCGGGTTGATATTGTCGGAGGAACCGAAGCGCGCATACCGATTATGATCATGAATATGCGATGGTACGCGCAAACAGATACAGCCGGAGCCGAACTTGATATTGCTATGGTGGTAAGAAACGACCTGTATCGCAGTGGACTTTTTGAAATCAAGCGCCCGACTGGTACACTGCGCGGGCTGGAAGAAAAAGAACGCTGGCAATTGTGGCGCAAACAGGGTGCGGAGTCTGTTTTAACCGGGCGCCTGGAATCGGATTCCAAAGGCGGACTCTTGGTAAAAGCAGATTTGATCGATACGGTGACAGAGCGAAAGGTGGAATTCCGGATCGAAACAGATTCTGCTCATTTAAGAAACGCCGCCCACTACCTCAGCAATGAAATTTATCAACGATTAACCGGGCGCAAAGGCTCATTCGGCACGCGAATCGCCTTTGTCCGGGTTTTTTATCGCCAGAACAAACCGACTTACATGCTTCTGATCAGCGACGATGATGGAGCAAATGTCAAACAAGTGGCGTCCTCTTCCGAACCGATCCTGTCCCCCGCCTGGTCTGCGAATGACCAACAACTGGCCTATGTGGGATTCGAGGATAATCGCTCTACCCTTTTCATCCAGAATCTGAGTACCGGGGAGCGCACTGTTTTATCCAATCAACCCGGGGTCAATGGTTCTCCAGCCTGGTCGCCAGATGGTGCTAAAATAGCGTTGACGCTATCTGAAAACGGAAATCTCGATATTTATACGATTGATCTCGCCACCCGGGAGAAACAACGCATCACTTATCATACCGCTATCGATACTGAAGCCGAATGGTCGCCTGATGGCAGCCATCTTGTGTTTACCTCGGATCGGGGCGGCAATCCGCAAATCTATAAGACCGACCTTGTAGGCGGTCAGCCTGTGCGCTTGACTTATGAGGGTCACTATAACACACGCCCCCGTTACAGTCCGGATGGCAAACAAATCACCATGGTCCATGGGTGGAAGCAAAAATACAGGATCGGGCTTCTCGACCTTGACAATCAACAGTTCAAATTATTAAGCAAGGGCTCCCAGGATGAGAGTCCGGATTTTTCTCCCAGTGGTGATATGATAGTATTTTCCGGCGCCGTCACCGATGTGGGGGAGTTGAAACTAATCACGGGCAGCGGTCACGAAATAGTCATCAGTCGACCGCCATCCAATGGTACGGATCGGGATCCGGTCTGGTCGGGGTATCTGCATTGATTTGGGGGGTTGAATCATGACAGGGGTTTTCATATCAAGGATTCAAGATGATTAAAAAATCAAGCCTTTCCATATTATTTTGTCTCACATTGCTAGCCGGCTGCTCTTCCATGCCGCAGCAAGGAAGCTCGGACATTCCCCTGGAAGGTCCGGGTAGTTCGTCATCGACACATGGTTCCTCGATATCATCGACCGAATCCTATCAGGGTTCTGGAGAAAATATCTCGATACAGGTCAAGGAATATGAAGGGATGGATACTCAAAATGACGATTTTGTCACGACCATCCCCCAGCAAAAAATCGTTTATTTTCAATACGACAGCAGCCTTGTTCAAGAACAGTTCGCCAAATCCCTTAAAAGGCATGGCCGTTATCTGGCGTCCCATCCCGATCAGAGGATAAGGCTGGAAGGTCATGCGGATGAAAGAGGCAGCCGTGAATATAATATTGGATTGGGAATGCGTCGAACGGAAACCGTTAAACGGATTCTGGTACTTGCCGGAGCACGGATCTCGCAGGTCGAAATGACCAGCTATGGAGAAGAAAAACCTGCTGTAATGGGCCACAATCCGAAGGCTTGGGCATTGAATCGCCGGGTTGAAGTGGTTTATCTGCCTTGAATCAAAATTTCTTGAGATTATGACATGAAAACTTCACTCAACACACTTGCGCTGATCGGCCTCACGCTCATTATCACCGGCTGCGCGGCTTTGATGCCACCTGTCGAGACAGTGAATCTCGACCCGATTAACGTAAAGATGGATGCCAATGAAGCCCGGCTGCGACAACTCGAAGCCCAGGTGAATGGTCCGGATGAACTGGATCTGATCAACCAAATGACCTTTCAGGAAGATGAACTCAGGGTCATCAATGGTAAACTTCAGGAGCAGTTCAATGATATTAAGCGCCTGCAAAAACAGCAACGCACATTATATCTGGATCTGGATAAGCGCCTGACCGATCTGGAATCAGGAAAATCCACAGAAACTTCCGCAACATCCGCTCCATCAGATCAGGACAATGAGGATACGCGCGCCTATGAAATCGCCATACAATTACTGAAACAACGACAATATGATCAAGCCATTACTGCAATGCGTCAATTCCTGGAGCAATATCCCGATTCAAATTTTGCACCCAATGCCGCTTACTGGCTCGGTGAAAGTTTTTACGTATCCCGGCGTTTTGAACCCGCTCTCGAAGCTTTTCGCTCCGTAGTCAAGGATTATCCCAAGCACCAGAAAGCGCTTGATGCCCAGTTGAAAATAGGAATGACCTTGAACGAAATGGGCGAATATAACTCAGCCCGAATCTCGTTACAGAAAATCATCGAACAGCATCCGGATGGCGATCAAGCCAAACGAGCACGGGATATACTTGATACTCTACCCGAGGAGTAGAATGGCATCGTATTACAGTTCAAGATTTGCACCAACGATCGTAAAACTATAGAATGGTTGTTTGCATTTGGGTCGTTAGCTCAGTCGGTAGAGCATCGGACTTTTAATCCGCTGGTCCAGGGTTCGAATCCCTGACGACCCACCAGCGCCTGCCCTGTTTATTTGAACTTAAAATAATAATAGTGTCGGCAGATCCCAAAATAGAAACATTCTGACTGCAATGTGCTCTCGGCGTTCTTCGGAAACGATCGGCGCAAATAGTTGCAATCAAGCGCCTCAAGTATAGACTGGCAATACACTTTCCACTATATTACTTATAACCATCTCAAAGAGACTCCTATGACAAGCGATAAGATTCATGCGAATAAAATATTGCGCTGCTAATTTCTTGCGCCCTATAAGATTGGCGCTTCCTCTGTTAGCCGGCTTGTTTCTTGGTTGCGATCGCATGGAATCCGATCAGTCGGTGTCTGGCACCCCGCAGGCGGCGCTCGAAGTCGGGGTGGTAGAACTGAAGCGGCAAGCCCTTGATGTGCGAACCCTGTTGCCCGGTCGCACCTCCGCTTTCCGAATTGCGGAAGTCCGCCCTCAGGTGAGCGGGATTCTGCAAAAACGCCTTTTTGTTGAAGGCGCCCAGGTCGAAGTTGGTCAGCAACTGTATCAGATTGATCCCAAACCCTATCAGGCTGATTTTAATCGGGCAAAGGCTGAATTAGCCAGAGCCATGGCAACCGTAAGCTCTGTGCGTCCGCAGGAAAAGCGCTACGCCCGACTGGTGAAGGAAAATGCCGTCAGCCAGCAGCATTATGATGACGTCAAAGCGCGCCTCGATGAAAGCATTGCCCTGGTTCAAGCCGCTAAAGCAGGCATGGAAAGTGCCCGTATCAACCTTGATTACACATCGCTTGCAGCGCCGATCCATGGCCGTATCAGTCAATCTTTCGTCACCGAAGGCGCTCTGGTAACGGCGAACCAGCCGAACGAACTGGCCCAGGTTACTCAGCTTGATCCCATTTATGTGGATATTACCCAATCCACCAGCCAGATGCTCAAGCTGAGAAAAGAATTCGACCGTGGATATCTGCAGAAAACCGATCCTGAACATGCAGAAGTCAGGTTATTACTTGAGGACGGAAACACCTACCGCCACACTGGAGAACTGGGTTTTTCCGGGGTGATAGTGGATGAGAGCACAAGTACGATCACCATACGCGCGGTATTCCCAAATCCCGATCAGATACTTCTACCCGGCATGTTCGTGCGCGCCTCGCTGAGCGAAGGCAGGCTCGAAAGCGCCCTGCTTGCGCCTCAACAAGGCATTGCGCATACGCCCAGCGGGGGAACCACCGCCATGGTGGTGGACGCAAGCGGAAAAGTTGTGTTACGCATTGTGCAAACCAGGCGCGCGATCGACAACTTCTGGTTAATTGATAGTGGGCTCGAAGCTGGAGATCTTCTCATCGTCAGTGGTTTGCACAAGGCGCGCCCGGGCGCTCAAGTCAAACCTGTGGCGGCAGATATACCCAACCAGCCCGGAACATAGATTAATGGCAATTAAGCTTGACTACCACAAGAAAAGCGGTTCCACAAGCCTGAAACCCAAGTTTCGAGCGCTGCCATGATTAATTTTTTTATTGATCGCCCTGTATTCGCTATCGTTATCGCTATTTTTATCATGCTGATTGGCGGCCTGGCAATCACCACGCTGCCGGTACAGCGTTATCCGGATGTGGCTCCTCCGGCTGTGGAAATCCGCGCTAATTATCCGGGCGCTTCGGCTGAAACCGTCTCCAACACCGTAACCCAGGTGATCGAACAACAGATGACAGGGGTGGATAATTTCCTTTATATGTCTTCCACCAGCGATTCGTCCGGCACTGCTACCCTTAAGATGACCTTTGAAGCAGGCACCGACCCGGACATTGCCCAGGTACAGGTTCAGAACAAACTGAAACTCGCCGAACCTCTGCTACCCGAAGCAGTGCAAAGACAGGGTATCAGCGTCACCAAGTCCAGCGCTGGCTTTTTGATAGTCATGGCTTTTGTTTCCTCTGACGGCAAGTTCAACAAGGATGATCTTGCGGATATGATCGCCTCGCTGATTAAGGAGCCACTTGGTCGAATTCAGGGCGTAGGTACTGTGACGATTTTCGGCTCCGGTTATGCCATGCGAATCTGGCTCAACCCTCAGGCATTGTTCCAGTATTCCCTGACTGTGGGAGATGTCGTTGCCGCCATCCGCGAACAGAATGTGGAAGTAACCGCCGGGGAACTCGGCGGATTGCCCGCCGTTGAAGGTCAACAGCTCAATGCCAACATCAAGGCGCAAAGCCTGCTGCAAACTCCAGAGCAATTTGGCGCAATATTACTCAAAACCAATCCGGACGGATCACAGGTTCGTTTGCGCGATGTTTCCCGTATCAAGCTGGCCGGGGAGTCCGCCAACATCATCACTTTTTTTGACAATGCGCCCGCCGCAGGTCTGGCTATTAGCCTCGCACCCGGAGCAAACGCGTTGGAAACCTCCAAACTCATCAAAGAGCGTATCGCGGAATTGCAACCCTTTTTTCCGAAAGGCGTTGAAGTGCACTATCCTTATGAAACCGCGCCATTCATTCAGGTTTCCATCGAAGAAGTCGCCAACACCCTGTTCGAAGCCGTTGTGCTGGTCGTACTGGTCATGCTGGTGTTCCTGCAAAGCTGGCGCGCCACCCTGATTCCCACCATTGCCGTGCCAGTCGTTCTACTTGGAACATTTGCGGTCATGGGGGCGGCAGGGTTTTCCATCAACATGCTGACCATGTTCGGCATGGTACTCGCTATCGGCCTGCTGGTCGATGATGCGATCGTAGTGGTGGAAAATGTTGAGCGTGTGATGCATGAGAATCACCTTACGCCGATCATCGCCACTCGTGTTTCCATGGCCCAGATTAGCGGCGCCCTGATGGGTATCGGTGTGGTTTTATCTGCTGTTTTTATCCCCATGGCGTTTTTCCCCGGTTCAACCGGCGTCATCTATCGTCAGTTTTCGCTTACCATCGTGTGCGCCATGGTACTTTCTGTAATCGTAGCGCTTATCCTGAGCCCCACCCTGTGCGCGCGTTTGCTCAAACCCCAGCAAAACGAAGGTGGTTTCAAACGTCTGTTCGGCTGGTTTAACCGCGGCCTGGATCAGGCGACTCACGGTTATGTCGCTGCGGTGCGCCACATCTGTCATCATGTAATCATTTATATGCTGGTCTTTCTCATGATCACGGCCGGGGTTGCGATGTTATTTACGCGCCTGCCCAGCGCCTTCCTGCCTGAAGAAGATCAGGGCATCCTGATGGTGTTGTTCCAGTTGCCCACAGGTTCCACGCAACAGAGAGCCTTGAAAACCCTGAACAAAGTCGATCAGTATTTTCTGGAACAAGAAAGCGTCGCAGGTATTTTCAGCGTAGCTGGTTTCAGTTTCACCGGTCGGGCCCAGAATGTGGGCATGGCGTTTGTAGATCTCAAGCCATGGCATGAGCGGGAAGATGAATCCGAAAGCGTGGATGCTTTGATCCAGCGCGCCAACCGTGCGCTTGGCGGTATCATCCTGGATGGTTTTACCTTCACCTTCAATATGCCTGCCATTCCCGCGCTCGGCAATGCCACCGGGTTTGATCTGCAACTCCAGGATCGCGGCGGGATGGGTCATGAAGCTTTGCTGCAGGCGCAAAATCAATTTCTGAAACTGGCTTCCGAAAGCCCTAAAATGATGCGGGTACGTTCCAATGGACTGGCAGACACGCCCCAATACCAGTTGGTGATTGATCGTGAGAAAGCGCGAGTTCTGGGTGTCTCGCTTGGCGCATTAAACCAGCTTCTTGCCGTTTCCTGGGGTTCAAGCTATGTCAACGATTTTCTCCATCAAGGTAGAGTGAAACGGGTTTATGTGCAGGGAGATGCGCCTTTCCGTATGCTGCCCAGCGACCTGGAGCACTGGTATCTGCGCAACAACCAGGGTGGGATGGTGCAACTCAGCGAATTGATTGAGGGCGAATGGATCTATGCTTCGCCGCGACTGGAACGCTATAATGGCATTCCGTCACGCGAAATTCTCGGCGAGCCAGCTCCAGGATACAGCAGTGGTGAAGCCATGAACGAAGTGGAGCGTTTGATCGAACAACTGCCCGAGGGTATCGGTTTTTCCTGGACCGGTCTTTCCTATCAGGAACGCCAGTCTGGCGCCCAGGCGCCCATGCTTTATGCAATCTCCATTGTTGTCGTACTGCTGGCGCTGGCGGCATTGTATGAGAGTTGGACCATTCCTTTCTCCATCGTTCTCGCCATACCGCTTGGTTTGCTCGGCGCAGTTCTGGCCGCCATGGTACGTGGCTTGAACAACGATGTTTTTTTTCAGGTCGGCATTTTGACCACGGTAGGCTTGACCGCAAAAAACGCCATCCTGGTGGTTGAATTTGCCAAAGAGCTCGAAGCGCAGGGCCGTGGCCTGATGGATGCCACGCTTGAAGCCGCTCGCATTCGTTTGCGCCCGATCTTGATGACTTCCCTGGCATTTACCATGGGCGTCGTTCCGCTGGCATTCAGCAGTGGAGCCGGGGCTGCGAGCCGAATCGCTATCGGTACAGCGGTACTCGGCGGTATGCTTTCGGCCACCTTCCTGGCGATATTTTTCATCCCGTTGTTCTATATATTTGTACGCAAGATCACCGGTGGCGAGAAACAAAGGGAAGCGGAGTAAGAAAAATACGGCTCCGCTTAATCAATACATCATCTTTGCAGGGAAATGGGGGCGACCCTTGACAGGTTTAGGTTGCCCTGCCAGATCAAAAACAGGTGATTTGCCTTGATCGTTATCAAGCACATGACCGGACCCGGAGCCAATGTTTTGGTCTGGGTGTTCTTTAACAATATGGTGAGGCTAAGTGCTTGATTTGCCTGGGTAAAAACGGCATTCCGCTGGTTTTTCGCAGATGTTATAATCAAAGTATACGGAAAATCCGAGTTTAGAAAGCAGCGTAGCGGATTGATTGTTGCGTTGAGAACAAGTCCGCCCGTATCAGCGGTGGTATTGAGAAAAAAACTGCCACATCAACTCGTTGGCATTGAGTACATCCGTGGATGCTCCCAACAAGCGTGGAAAATAATCCGGAAGACCACCCGGCCAGACATGGCCCGGACCTTCAAGTTGCCAGAAACGCACCTCTACCCCATCCCGGCAAGGTCCGTAAACCAACCGTTTGGCACGATGCTCAAGACGTACGGATTGACGCATCATGGAGCGCCGGGCATCAGCCTGAACCGGACAATCATTGTAGCGCAACCATTGATCGATGGTCCGCTCCACTCGCGGAAAACGGAAATGCGCCCCCGGGCGCCCCTCATAAGGCACTCTGGGATCATTGAGTGAATGGATATGCAGAATAGGCATCGGCGCCCTGCCTTGAATGGCATCAACGAGCATCGTGCCCGCAATGGGTGCGATAGCGGCAATACGCTCGGGATATTCGGCGGCGATACGGTACACCATCATCGCCCCATTGGACAAGCCAGTCAGATAAATACGGGACAAGTCTATTGAGGTCAGCGTCGATGCTTCCTCAATGGCGGCGAAAGTGAACCCGACATCATCAATACCATGCAGCGTAGCATAACCGCAACAATGACCCGCGTTCCAAACCAGCAGTTTGTCAGGCACCCGGCCAGTGCCATTGGGATAAATCACGACATAAGCATTACGGTCCGCATGGGCGTTCATTCGCGTCCATTTGCGATGTTGCCAGGCATTGCCGCCACCACCATGAAAATTCACCACCACCGGCAACGGCTCATTTCCCTGCTTTGGTGGAATATGAAGCAAATAAGATCGGTTTCTTCCCTGATCCATCAAACGCCTTTCATAATCGCCCGGTGCGAGTGTTTGCGAGGATTGCGGCCAATGTGATGGCATACAGCCAACGAAACCGCTCAAAACCAGCAGACACAACATAAAAAGTGCAAAAAGATGGTAACGGACTTTCAGATCCAGATACGGCATGATTCATTCACCTATCATACTGATCGAAACCTTTGCACGAGAGATGATAAGGTTTTCAAGCAAGGCCAAAATGCGCACAGAGAGGAAGTTTACTGGCGTAAATAACCGATCGAGCATATTTTTAACGCAGCATGAGAACCTTATGGATTTCGCGCAAAGGTCTCTGAATGCTGTTCACACGGTTAACCAATGATACAGTCATCCGACTTTAGCTCAAAATCATTAATTCTATGTGGCAGATAATGTTCAGGCCACCACATTGAACCAGCATCTTCGAATCATCAGTGTCTTGGCTCCTCTTTGAGTAATTCACTCAATGGATCAATCTGATGCTCTCGATCCTGGAACAAAATAAGGGTATTCTTGTTCATGGTGGCCGATCCTTTTGCTTGTTTTGATGTCTTCAACAATAAATTAACCAGATACGCCGCTCTTCTTCAATCCTCATACACCAGATTTAGTTATAACTCAGCCTTGTATTTACTAATAAAAATGCTGATAGCGTGTTTGCTAATTAGTGCTTTTTCTAATTCATTTTTGTCAATATATTCGTTTAGCTTTTCAAAAATACTATTTGCAAACGATATTTGTTGTTCTGTCGGTGGGGGCAGCACATTTTTTGATGCTACGGAATCAATTCTTTATTTCCTGAATAAACAATCTAAAAAGGGAATGTTTACGCTGATTCCCTGAAGTGCTTCATGCCCATGGTATCGCTATCGACGTTCTGAATCCGGGCATGCTCGATAGCGTCATCCAATATGGACCGCGAGAAGAAATGCTCGCCGATGCTGGTCTGGATGCGCTTGGCATCAGTTCCGCCATTGAACGGCAGATGAAACTCAACCGTATTTCAATGGTAGGATAATAACGGTTGGATTGCGGATGCGGACGATGTTATCCGGTGCCGTCTGATTATTATATACGGCTGATCAGGTAAGCGACGCAGGCATCGAGGCTTGTGAGTTTGGGATAATCACTCTCTGGAATGTTGACGCCCATTTGCTTATGCACGGCTGTGATGAAATTCAATAGATCCATTGAATCCATATCCAATTGCTCCCGAAAATCCACATCTGATTCCAGCTCGCCGGGTTCTATTTCCGGTGCAATCCCTTCCAGGATTTCTAAAAGCCGGGTTTTTATTTCTTCCTGATTCATAGTTTTTCCGGATTCTGTAGTTGATGAGCCAGTGCGGAAAGAAACAAAGCACCCCGATGACCGTCGCTGACGCGATGATCCGCAGCAAGACTAATCGTGGCGCCGCGGCGGACGCTTAATTTGCCTCCTTCAGCCCAGGGCTGCTCTGTTACCGTCCCGCAACCTATGATAGCAACCTGAGGGGGGAAAATGATCGGCATGATTTCTTCGACGCCTCGCTCACCGAGGCTGCTGAGCGTGATAGTTGGGTCGGACATCTCAGAACTGCGCAAGTGTCCGCCACGCGCCCGTTCCACCAGATCCCGGAACTCGCTCATCAATTGATCGAGATCCTTGTTCCTGCAGTCATGGAGCGCTGGAGCGATCAGGCCGCCGCCGCGCAGGGAGATGGCCATGCCGATATGAATATTCTTGCTCGGGGCAAAGCCATCGCTGGTGTAATATCCATTGAATTCAGGGAATCTGGCCATTACTGACGCCATCGCTTTGGCGATCAGTATGACAGGAAGCAGCCGCTCCGAAGGTTCTCGTTGATTGTTTTGGGTTTCCAGCCAATGCATGCAGGGCTCCATGTCCACTTTAGCGCTAAGATAGTAATGTGGGATTTCCCGCTTTGAATGGGACATGGCAGCAGCGATGGCTGCGCGCATGGCGTTCATATCGGTTTTTAAACCGGCTTTCAATCGTTTGGCTGTGGCTTCGATATCGAAAACCGTGATCGCGCGGTTTGGATCTGAACCGATCACCGTGCTTAAATCCATGCCAAGTTCTTTGGCGCGGCGCCGTGCGAATGGACTGATGCGTTGGCGGCCCGGAGAAGGAGCGATTCCAGGCGTCGGTACGGGTTCCTCCTGCTTCAGTTTTTCCGGCGCAGGTTTTTCGGAGGGAGGCTCCGTTTTCTCTCCGCAAGCGCGCAAGCGCGCCAATGGCGTACCTACGGGTATTTCGGTTCCTGGCGCTACCAACAGCGTTTCAATGATGCCATCTTCGAAAATCTCAACGTCGATGGCGCCCTTGACTGTTTCAACCACTGCGACAATATCTCCACGATGGACTTCATCTCCCGGCTGAATATTCCATTCCACCAGGGTTCCGGCTTCCATATCGGAGCCCAGAGATGGCATGCAAAAGTCAGTCATGGCCCAAGACCTCATGAACTGCGGCTATGATTTTCTCTGGCTGCGGAATCGCTGCATTCTCCAGATGTTTGGGGTAGGGAATGGGTACTTCTTCACTGCAAACCCGCGCAACCGGGGCATCCAGATCATAAAAACAAAATTCCATCAGGCGAGCCATGATTTCAGCGGACAGGCTTCCGCTCCGCCAGCCTTCATCGACGATAACAGCCCGGTGGGTCTTGCGCACCGATGAGAAAATCGTTTCATTATCCAGTGGGCGCAAGGTACGCAAGTCGATGACTTCTGCGTCAATGCCTTGTTCGGCAAGTTTCGTAGCCGCATCGAGGCTTTTCCAAAAGCTTGCTCCGTAACTTAGAATACTGATATCTTTTCCTTCACGATATACTTTGGCGCGCTCGATATCCACTTGGCCAGCATCAGTCGCCAGCCATCCTTCCATGTTATAGAGCGTAGCATTTTCAAAGATCAGCACCGGGTCGGGATCGGCCAAAGCTGAACTCAACATGCCTCTGGCGTCTTCGACTGTCGCAGGCGTTAAGACTTTCAATCCGGGGATATGGGCATACCAACCTTCAAGGCTGTGGGAGTGCTGGGCGGCGAGTTGCTTGCCAGCACCGGTTGCCATACGGATCACCAGTGGAATATTGAATTGACCGCCCGACATGTGACGGATCGTTGCCGCATTGTTCATAATCTGATCAAGCGCCAACAGACTGAAATTCACGGTCATAATCTCGACAATAGGGCGCAATCCACCCATGGCAGCGCCGATACCAGCACCGGTGAAACCCGCTTCCGACAAAGGGGCGTCACGCACCCGATCTTCTCCGAATTCCTCCAATAGCCCCATGCTGACCGCATAACAGCCGCCGTATTTACCAACGTCCTCGCCGACCAGAAAGACATCGGGATCATTGGCAAGGGCTTCACGTAAGGCTTCCCGTATGGCTTCCCGATATGTGATGCGCGTCATGTGAATTTTTTCCCTCGCGCTCATTTTTCAGTCTCCGTAGTGTAGACGTCGCGACAGAGATCATCAATGGCTTCCCATGTGCCGGCTTCGGCAAAATCGACCGCTGCGGCGATTTCAGCATCGACTTCGGCGCTGATTTCCTGGATTTTGGCGCTTTCGATTTTACTTTCCTTTTCCAGCTTGTGGAACAATTCCTTGATGGGATCGTACTCCATCCATTCTTGAACCTCGGTTTTGCTGCGGTAGAGTTGGGCATCGAACATGGAATGGGCTCGAAAGCGGTAAGTTTGACACTCCAGAAAACGCGGTCTGCCATCATTGCGAATTTCAGAGGCAGCCTTTTGGGCCGCATCGCGTACCGCCAATACATCCATGCCATCGATATGTAAGGAGGGAATGCCATAACTGTCAAGCTTGCGGCAAATATCCGTCTGTGATTCAGAACGCTCGAGCCGTGTACCCATGGCATAGAGATTGTTTTCGCACACGAACAATACTGGAACCTGCCAGAGAGCCGCAAGGTTCATGGATTCATGAAACACGCCTTCGGCGACCGCGCCTTCGCCGAATAAACATACGATGATCTGATTGCGTTGCTGCATTTTCGCCGCTAGAGCCAATCCGACCGCCATAGGGATGCCGCCAGCTACGATGGCGCTACCGCCATAAAAGTTAGTGGCTGCATCGAATAAATGCATGGAACCGCCCCGCCCCCGGCTGCAACCCTCCGTCTTGCCATACATCTCGGCCATGATAGAGTTCATGCTTATACCACGCACCAGAGCGTGACCATGCTCGCGGTAGGTGGCAATCACAGCGTCTTCCGGTCTCAATGCAGCACCAAGACCGACTGATACCGCTTCCTCGCCGATGTATAAATGGAGAAAGCCGCGGATTTTGGCTTTTGTATAGAGTTCCGCGCATTTTTCCTCGAAACGGCGGATGCGTATCATCTGACGCAATAAATCCAACTCCTGATAATCGGCCCCAACGTTCTTGTCACAAGTGTTCATTCTTCATTCTCCAAGGTCGAAACATCGCCCTCAGGCAGCCCTGATTCCTGGGCCTTGAGCAAGCGCCGCAGAATTTTTCCGCTTCGGGTCTTGGGCAATTTTTTGCGGAATTCTATTTCCTTGGGAGCTACCACTGCTCCAAGGCGCTTGCGAGCATGTGCCATCAGTTGCTTGCGTAAATCCTCGTCCGGTTCAAATCCAGGCTTGAGGGAAACAAAAGCCTTGACAACTTCCAGGGCTACCGGATCTGGTTTGCCGATCACACCAGCCTCGGCGACGGCGGGATGGGTCATTAAGACATCTTCAACTTCAAAAGGACCGATGAGATGGCCGGAAGTCTTGATTAAATCATCGGCCCGACCGACAAACCAAAAGTAACCATCTTCATCGCGCCTGGCAAGATCCCCTGTCAAATACCAATCACCAACAAAACATTTCCGATAGCGCTCTTCTTCGTGCAGATAGCCGCGAAACATCGAAGGCCAGCCCTTTTTCAGCACAAGATGCCCTTGTTGACCGGGTTGATCGATAAATTCAAGCGTCCCGGATGCGGTTTTTGTTGCAATAGCCGCTTCAATACCCGGCAATGGGCACCCCATGGAGCCTGGTTTAATATCCATGTTTGCATAATTGGAAATCATAATGCCACCAGTTTCCGTTTGCCACCAATTATCGTGAAAGGGCCGACCAAATGCCTCATTGCTCCAGATCACAGCTTCTGAATTCAGGGGTTCGCCAACGCTTGCCATGAAACGAAGTTGGGGAAAGTGGTAATTTTGGACAAGTTCGGTTCCCAAACGCATCATCATCCGAATGGCTGTCGGCGCCGTATACCATACCGATACTTTTTCATCTTGTAGTATTTTGTACCAGCGTTCGGCGTCAAACTCCTGTTCATCGACCAACATGGTCGCGCCGAGAGCCAATGGGGCTATGATGCCATAGGAAGTGCCGGTTACCCAACCCGGATCCGCCGTACACCAGAAAACGTCGCTCTCATGCAATTCCAGAGCGAACCGGCCTGTTACTATATGCGCCAGCACAGCCTTATGGACATGCATCGCTCCCTTGGGGCGACCGGTGGTGCCGCTGGTAAAATGCAACAAGGCGAGGTCTTCTTCCCCGGTCGGAGGGATCTCGAACTCTGCGCTCGCCGAAGACATGAGAGCGTTGAGATTATGCGTTCCTGGCGGAGAGGGATCTTCGGGAGCGAGGTCTGCGATCAGAATGTGCTCAAGTCTTGGAAGTTGATCGCGCAGCTTTGCGATTTTGCGTTTGTAAAGCTGACTGGTGGTGACCAATGCCTTGCTCTCGCCTATGGATAGTCTGGACTGGATGGGTTCTGGGCCGAAGGCGGAAAATAATGGGCAGTAGACACTGCCATTTTTCAGCGTGCCAAGAACGGCGATATAGAGCGCCGGGATACGGCCACAAAGAGAAAACAGGCGATCTCCTTTCATCATTCCCAAATCCTTTAGCACATTTGCAAAGCGATTGGTCTGCTTTTTCAGGTCGCCATAAGTGAAATCATGCCGCTTACCCTGCTTGTCCAGCCAGCAAAGGGCTCGTTGAGCGCTTTTTTTGCCATCCGCATGGCGATCGATCGCTTCATAAGCGATGTTCAGTCCGCCCCCAGGCAAACCGTCGAGTAATGTTTTCGCCGACTCCCAGGAAAAACGGCGGCAAGCCGATGCATAGTCATCCATATTTGGTTGAATCGCATCCCTGGTGAGCGTTTTTTTAATGAACTCTGCACACATGATGAACTGTTTTCTCCCGAGTCGGCGGTTGGTTAACGACAGAGATCCAGGGAACTTGTGATCGGTCCTTGAGGCGATACTGATCGGTATAGAAACTCAAAATGTCATATCAAAGACCTTCGCTTCTTCCCCTCGCGCTATTCATCTGCTTCAATGATAGTAATCCAACTTGCGGAACTGCAAAAACGCATGAAATTAGATTATACTTATTAATATGATGGTGTCATCATACTAAGTTGTTTTTCTTGTATAAAAACATGAGTTTTCAAAAAATGCATGGCAGAGATTCGCATGTCATGAAATTGCCATCCTGGGAACATTTTCACCACGAGTCGGATGTCGGGGTGCGGGGATATGGATGCACCTTAACGGAAGCCTTCGAGCAAGCATCTCTGGCTATGATTGCTGTGGTGACCGACCCCGGCAGGATTGAATCCAGAAAGTCAGTGGATATAAGCCTATCGGCCCCAGACGATGAGTTCTTGTTGGCGGGATGGCTCAACCATCTCATATATGAAATGTCTGTAACAGGGCTCATTTTCGGAAAATTTCAAATCAACCTTGAGGATCATTCTTTGCAAGCAAAAGCATGGGGGGAGCCAGTTGATAAGGGAAAACACCAGCCGGCTGTGGAGCTGAAAGGGGCCACGCTTACCGAACTCAAGGTCTGTCAATCCCATCATGGTTGCTGGATGGCTCAATGCGTTGTCGATGTGTAAAAATGTTGCGACTTAAACTGGATTTTCCATGGTTACTCGCCCACTCAGCCGCCTCAGCGAATACAGCTGGCAGATAGATCCCCACGACGGCATGCGGGTGCCTGGCATCATCTATGCTGATCATAAGTTGATCGATAGCATGGATGACAAGGTCTGGGAACAGTTACGCAATGTGGCTTGTTTGCCCGGAATAGTGCAAGCAGCTTATGCCATGCCGGACGCACACTGGGGCTATGGTTTCCCCATTGGGGGTGTAGCGGCCTTTGATCCGGATCAGGGTGGAGTGATCTCTGCCGGTGGCGTAGGATTTGATATTTCCTGCGGAGTCAGACTTCTTCATACCGGTCTCACCAATGATGAACTCCAACCTTACAAGAAAATATTGGCCAATGAGCTCGCTCGCGCTATTCCCGCTGGTGTCGGTAGTTCTGGCAGTATCCGCCTCACATCCCGGGAAATGGACGAGATGCTGACTGGAGGAGCACATTGGGCGGTAAAACAGGGGTGGGGGCTTGATAGTGATCTGTCCCGGATAGAGGAATGCGGATGTATGGAAGGCGCTGATCCAGCCATGGTCTCTGAACGGGCCAAGGAACGCCAGAGAAATGAAATGGGCACACTGGGTTCTGGCAACCATTATCTGGAGGTTCAGCAGGTCACTGGCATCTATGATATCTCGATCGCACAGGTCTTCGGTTTATCTTGTGGCGAGGTGGTCGTAAGTATTCATTGCGGTTCCCGCGGTCTTGGTCATCAGATTGGGACCGAATACCTCCAAACCATGGCCATCTCAGCTGTGCAGCATGGCATCGAATTACCGGCCCGGGATCTTGCCTGCGCTCCGGTGAACTCAGATCTTGGTCGGCAATATCTTGGAGCTATGCGAGCTGGTATCAACTGCGCGCTTGCCAACCGGCAGATTCTGACCGACATGACAAGGAAAGTATTCCAGGAAGTGTTGCCGAATAGCTGTCTTACCTTGCTTTATGACGTGTCGCACAATACCTGCAAACTGGAAGCCCATGAAGTGGAAGGAGAGAGTCGAATGCTTTTTGTCCACCGGAAAGGCGCGACCAGGGCGCTGGGTCCTGGGCATCCCGCCTTGGACGAGGATCTGAAGAAAACTGGCCAGCCCGTATTCATCGGTGGTTCTATGGGTACGGAGTCTTATGTTCTTGCCGGTACCATGGAAAGCCAGCAGCGGGCGTTTGGTTCTTCCTGCCACGGAGCTGGCCGCGCTATGAGCCGCCATCAAGCGGCCAGGTTATGGCATGGCCGTTCTGTCATGAAGGAACTGGAAAGCCGGGGTATTCTTGTCAAAAGCCCTTCATTTAGAGGATTGGCGGAAGAGGCGCCTGGCGCATACAAAGATGTTTCTTTGGTGGTGGAAGCCGCGGAACATGCTGGCTTGTCGCGAAAGGTAGCCCGGCTCGAGCCGATAATATGTATTAAAGGCTAAAAAACCTGATATTTTGCACTTGGATTCAATGAAAAAGCTCGAATAAAGTGCTCAAATCCAATGCTCAGCGCTTTGCGCCTTTTTTGCGCATACCTTTGGCATTGTTGCGCAAATGGCGCTGCGCATTGGATGCCGCTTAACTCGGCGTTAGGATGACAAAAAACACATCTATATATCGCGGATTCAAATCTGAAGTGCATCACCTAATCAGGTAGAAGAAGGGTCCAGCTGAAGGTAAGCTCCTACCCTTTTTCTCCGGCAGAGATTAAGTGATGATGAGAACTTACAAACAACTGACCTGCGAACAACGATGCCAGATTTCAGCCCTGAAGAAAAGCGGTTGTAGCCAAAGGAAGATTGCTGAGACCATTGGCACTAATCAGGCCCCGTGAGCAGGGAGCTGGCAAGGAATACAGGCGCCGGATGGTATCGCCATAAACAGGCACAAGAAAGGACGGAACAACGGCGCGCAGAGGCGTCAGAGCCTACTAAAATGACGCCCGATATGATTACAGTGATTGAGTCAAATCATTATGGATAGATATGTAGCAATAGGCGAAGCCTCCGAAGCGCTGGGCGTGTCGATCACGACATTGCGGCGGTGGGAGGCTGAAGGCAAGCTGATACCGGAACGCACGGCGGGACGGCAGCGCCGGTACGACCTTGCGAAGCTCAAGCCGGAGTTATTTCACGCAGCGCCGCAAGATCGCAAAACCATTGCATATGCCCGTGTTTCCAGCCACGACCAGAAAGACGATCTGGAGCGGCAGAAACAGGTACTGGAACTGTACTGCGCTAAACAGGGCTGGACGTTCGAGGTGATTGCCGATCTGGGTTCCGGCTGAACTACAACAAAAAAGGTTTGAAGCGGCTGCTCGATGAAATCATCGAAGGGCGCGTCGGTCGCCTGGTCGTCGCCCACAAAGACCGCCTGTTGCGTTTCGGCGCGGAATTGGTATTTGCAATTTGCGAAGCGAAGGATGTTGAGGTACTCATCATCAATAAAGGCGTGGACACCACGTTCGAGGAAGATTTGGCGAAAGACGTGCTGGAGATCATCACCGTATTCTCGGCACGGCTCTATGGCAGCCGCTCGCGTAAAAACCAGAAGCTGCTTGATGGCGTGAAGCAAGCCGTGGAGGCCGCCTCATGCTGATCGCCCACAAAATCGCGCTCGACCCAAACAACGTGCAGGCGACCTGCTTTGCTCGCGCGGCAGGGACGGCCCGCTTCGCCTACAACTGGGCGTTGGCCGAATGGCAGCTGGCAGCACGAGGCGAGCAAAGCCGATAACAGCCTGCCCAAGCCGTCACAAATGTCGCTGCGCCGTCAACTCAACGCCATCAAACACGAGCAATTCCCGTGGATGCTGGAAGTCACCAAGAATGCGCCGCAAATGGCGATCATCCAGCTGGGTGCAGCCTTCAAGAATTTCTTCGCCGGTCGCGCCAAGTATCCGCAATTCAAAAAGAAAGGCAAAAGTCGCGACAGTTTCACGCTGACCAATGACCAGTTCAGTGTCGATGGTTCACGCATACGTATCCCCAATCTGGGCTGGGTGCGTATGCGTGAGACGTTGCGCTTCACCGGCAAGATCATGTCGGCCACGGTCTCCCGCGTGGCCGACCGCTGGTTTGCCAGCATTACGGTCGATACCCAAGACGATTCGCACCTGCCAAGGTCCGAAAACCAAGGCGCAGTGGGTGTGGATTTGGGCGTATCGGCGCTGGCGATACTCTCAACGGGAGAAAGCATCACGGGGCCAAAGGCGCGCAAGGCTTTGCTGTCCAGACTGCAACGGCTGTCGCGCAAAGTCAAAGGCTCGGAGAACCGGAAGAAGACGAAGGCCAAACTGTCCAGGCTGCACGCCCGTATCGGCAACATCCGCAATGATGCCCTGCATCAACTCACGACCGATCTGACACGCCGGTTTCACACGATCGGCATCGAGGACTTGAACGTGCGCGGCATGGTCAAAAACCGGCACTTGTCGCGAGCGGTGTCCGATATGGGTTTCTTCGAGTTCCGGCGGCAGCTGGACTACAAGGCGGCCCAGCGCGGTGGAATGATCGTCGTGGCAGATCGCTGGTACCCCAGCAGTAAAACCTGCTCGTGCTGTGGACACAAGCTCGAAACCTTGCCGCTGGCGATGCGCAAGTGGGCGTGCCCAGCGTGTGGTTCGGTTCATGATCGAGACGTGAACGCGGCAATCAATTTGAAGAACCTGGCGGTGAGTTTCACCGTGTCAGCCTGTGGAGAGGAAGGCGCTGGTCTTGGGCGCAAGCTCAAGACGAAACCGGCCTCGGTGAAGCAGGAATCCAGCAGCAAAGCTACCTATGGTTAGCTTTGCGTAGGTATGGACGAACGGTAAACTCGCGAATTGGGAAGTCATCGGTTGTGAAGCGGTATTAACTGGAAGCGCAGAATCCACGCTGGTAGCCCGTCTGCATTAATCCATATGCAATCTTAATCATGCGGGGACGCCTAACTACG
>Ga0209633_10002009_pt1 | contig 20164 bp, 16 predicted proteins | sample Cruoilmetagenom1_FD_187290 | JGI IMG/M metagenome (GOLD analysis project Ga0209633, IMG submission 187290) | Oil polluted marine microbial communities from Coal Oil Point, Santa Barbara, California, USA - Sample 1 (SPAdes) (version 2) | ecosystem: Environmental > Aquatic > Marine > Oil seeps ... | reverse complement strand
AGATGTGGGTGCTGCGCCGCATCCTGATGCCGATGGGAACCTCCGATGCGATGGAGTTCCTGCTGGAGAAGATGAAGGACGCCAAGACCAACAACGATTTCTTCGATTCGATGAATACCTGACCGGGCCCGGTCGCTTTCGCACACAGAAATTGGATCAGGGGCCGCCCTTACAGCCCAGCGTCGCGGCTGAAATCCGGTGATCCGGGTTGCCGATCGACCGGAATTAAGGTTGGTCCAGCATCCAGCCCGCACCAATGTGCGCCGGCGTTAAGCATACGTGTCGCTTGGAGTTGAGCACCCAGGAGGTGCCCAATATAGTACTCACCGCAACTCAGGCGGGAGTACACGCAATGCCGATGCAGCCATCAAGATCACGGCAAGGCCAGTTCCGAGTGCACATGGCGATTGTCATGTCGTCCGTGATGGTTGCCGGCTGTGCGGCGAACGAGCCGGCCGAAACGTCTCAGTCAGTGTTAGCGGGGAAATCGGTTTATCCGATTTCATCCAGCCAGGCCCATGACGTGCTCAAGCGTTCGGTCTATCAAAGTTTCGCAGGGTCGCGGATACGCCGACTACGCACGGGGTACAGGGCAACCCTCCGGGTGGCGGTTGATCGTCATTATATCTCTGCGGTCATGGAGCCTGCGGCCGGCAAGAAGGCGAATGGCGAGAGGGTGGCGGGGTTTATCTTCCGTGTCTATGACCGCGGCACGATCCTAATTTCCGGGCCAATCCGCGCCCGCAGATTGCGGGAACGTATCCACCGCGAGGCGCGGCTGATTACGGCTCCAGTGCAATATGCCGGGCCGAGTACGAGACCCTCTCCAACTCGTCGAGGCCGTAGATCAAGTGGATCCGGATTTGTCATCAATGCGAGCGGCGATGTTCTGACCAATAATCATGTTGCCGGCAAGTGCGATAAACTGACGGTTCGATTGCAAGGGCGGGACTACTCAGGAAACTTGCTCGCGCAGGATGTCGCAAATGATTTGGCAGTCGTACGGTTCGCAGGCATCCCGATCAGAACCATCGCGCGTCTTAGCGCCAGGCGTATGAGGCTCGGAGGCCGCATCGTTGCTCTCGGATTTCCATTGACCACGATATTGGGCAAGGATTTGAAAGCCACGACCGGAAATATCAGCGGTCTATCCGGTCTTGGAAATAATTCCGCATTCTTCCAGTTCACGGCGCCAATCCAACCTGGCAACAGCGGGGGCCCCATTGTCGATGAAACCGGCGCTATTGCGGGCATTGCACAGTCCAAGCTAAGAGCAATTAAGATTGCAAGGAGGACCGGGTCTTTATCGCAGCTGGTGAATTTTGGTGTTAAGTCGCGGACCGCTCGGGGATTCTTAAGCACGCATCGGGTTCCGTTCACGGTTTCTCGAACGAATCGTACCCTCAGCACAGTCGATGTTGTTTCTAATGCAGAGCAGTTCACAGTGCTGATTAAATGCAACTAGCGCTGCCATTGTAATGCGGACCCGGGCAGCGAAGTTGGATGGAACAGTCTGACCGGTCCTGTCAGTAGGCGTTCAATCGGAAAAAACGCAGATCGTGTGAGGCGAACCCGCGGCCGTGTGGAAATTCTTAAGAAGTATAATTAATACTTCTTTAATCCCATGATTTATTGTCGCGGAAATAATCACTTAAATGGTTAATGGATTCAAGGCGATAGGATATAAGAAAGGCCCCGTCGCCGTTTGAACGGAGGACGGGGCCCTTGGTATTTCAGGCATATCTTGCATGATTACACCGTGAAGACGGTCGAGCCGGTGGTCTTGCGGGCTTCGAGATCGCGGTGCGCCTGCGCCGCCTCGGCGAGCGGATAGCTCTGGTTGACCTCGATCTTCACCTTGCCTGATCCGACCATGTCAAAGAGCCGCCCGGAGCTCAGCTCCAGATCCTCGCGCGCGGCGCAATAGGTCATCAGCGTCGGCCGCGTCACGTAGAGCGAGCCCTTGGGCGCGAGCAGGCCGAGATTGAGCGGCTCGGGCGGGCCGGAGGCGCTGCCGAAGTTGACCAGATAGCCGCGCGGCGACAGACAGTCGAGCGAGCCCATGAAGGTGTCCTTGCCAACCGAGTCGTAGACCACGGGCACGCCCTTGCCGTCGGTGATCTCCTTGACGCGTTCGACGAAGTCTTCGCGGGTGTAGACGATCGGATGCTCGCAGCCATGCGCCCTGGCAAGCTCGGCCTTTTCGTCGGTGCCAACCGTGCCGATCACCGTGGCGCCGATCGCCTTGGCCCATTGGCAGGCGATCAGCCCGACCCCGCCGGCCGCAGCGTGGAAGAGGATCGTCTGGCCTTTTTGAACCGGAAAGGTTCGGTTGAGGAGGAACTCGGCGGTCATGCCCTGAAGCATCATCGCCGCTGCTGTCGCGTCTTCGATCCCATCGGGGATCTTGACCGCAATGGTGGCCGGCATGACCCGCGCTTCGGAATAGGCGCCGACCGGCCCGGTGCCGTAAGACACCCGGTCGCCGGGTTTCAGATTGTCGACACCGTCGCCGACCGCCTCGACCACGCCGGCCGCTTCCAGCCCGAGGCCGGAGGGTATCGGCAATGGATAAAGGCCCTCACGGTGATAAACGTCGATGTAGTTGAGCCCGACGGCGTTGTGCTTGACGCGGATCTCGCCGGGGCCGGGGTCGCCGACATCGCCGTCCTCCCATTTCAAAACGTCGGGTCCGCCGGTTTCGTGAAACTTGATCGCCTTGGTCATTGTCCGCCCTTCCGTGTCTTATGCTGGGTTTTCCTGGTGAGAGTTGCGGCGCCTGGTTTGACGCGCAGGAAACGGATGGCGCGCCCGGCGGCATTCGTCATAGGGAAGCGCCATGACACGCGAAGAGATCGACGACGATATGCGCGCCCGCGCCGCGGCTGTCGACTGGTCGGTGGCGGGCGAGGCGATTGCGGGGCGCGGCTTTGCGACGGTGCCGGGGTTTCTTGGGGCCGGCGAGTGCGCGCGATTGGTCGCGCTGGATGACGACGATGCCCGTTTCCGCAAACGCATCGAGATGGCGCGGCATAATTTTGGCGAAGGGTCCTACGGCTATTTCGCCGAACCCCTGCCCGAGCTGGTAGCGGCGATGCGCGCCGCGCTCTACGCTCCATTGGTGACGATCGCCAATGCGATGATGGCTGATCTGGGCCAACCCCACCGTTATCCGCGAACGTTTGGCGGATTTGCCAAGCGCTGCCGCGACCAGGGCCAGACCAAGCCAACGCCGCTGTTGCTGCGCTATGGCGCTGGCGGCTTCAACCGGCTGCACCAGGATGTCTACGGGCCGCTGGCCTTCCCGCTGCAGGGCACGGTGCTGTTGAGCCGGCCGGGACCCGAACGCGAAGGAGGCGACTTCACCGGCGGCGAATTCCTGTTGATGGAAACGATGCCGCGCCAACAATCGCGCGGTGATGCGGTCGCGCTCCAGCAAGGCGAGCTTATCGTATTCGCCGGTTGTGATCGGCCGGTGCCCGGCAGACGCGGCTACCGCCGCGCGCGGATGCGCCACGGCGTGGCCACGGTAACCCAAGGCAAACGGCATACGCTTGGGCTGATCTTCCACGACGCAGCCTGATATTGCTGCGACTTGGCGGTTTTTCGACCCTTAGCCGCCGAGATGCTGGTTGAAAAACGCCGCCGTGCGTTCGTTCGCCTGATCGGCCGCGGCCTTGTCGTAGTGTTCGCCGCCGACACGGGCAAAGGCATGATCCATCGATGCATAGTCATGGATCGTCACGTTGGCGTGGCCGTCAAGCGCCCCGTGGATCTTGGCCTGTGCCTCGGGCGGGCAGAACTGATCCTTCTCGGCGACGTGCAACATTAAAGGTGTATTAATTTTATTGCTTTCATCGACGGCGTTTTCGATGCCGACGCCGTAATATCCAACATTGCAATCGGCGTCGGTGCGCGTCGCCGTCAAATAAGCGAGTTTGCCGCCGAGACAGTAGCCGACCGAGCCGACTTTTCCCGTGCAGGCGTCGAGACCGCGTAGATGGGCCAGCGTGGCGTTCAGATCGTCAACGCCCGCCGCTTCGTCGAAGCCCTGATAGAGCTCGAAGGCGCGGCCCCATTCGGCCTCGCTCTGGTCGGTGAGCTGGATGCCCGGCTCCTGGCGCCAGAAAAGATCGGGACAGATCACCGTGTACCCGTTGGCCGCATGGCCGTCGGCGATGTCGCGCATCACCTGGTTGACGCCAAAAATTTCCTGGATGAGCACGATCCCCGGACCGCTGCCGGAACTCGGCGTGGCCAGATAGGCCATGAAGCTTTCGCCGCCCTGCAATGTGATGGTCACCTCGGCCATGACACGTTTCCCCCTTATCGTCTTGTCGATGCATTGCGCTGATGGTGATGCGATATTGTCTGGTCGCCGCGCGCCCGATCAGCCGGCGCGCGTATCCGATCACTTGTTAGAATAACGCGCCCTGGCGGGGCTTGTCACCTTTGCCAGCGGGATCGGGCGGCCGAGCGTTTTCAAGGCTGAGCAGCGCGCGCTTGGTGCCGGCGCCGGCCCCGCCGGAAAAACCGCCGAGCTTGCCGTTGGCGGCGACGACCCGGTGGCACGGCACGATGATCGGGATCGGGTTCTGACCGCAGGCATTGCCGACGGCCTGGGCGCTGCCGCCGGTCGCGGCCGCCAGATCGCCATAGGTGCGGGTCCGGCCATACGGGATCAGTTTCATTTGCCGCCAGACGTCGTGCTGGAAGGCAGATCCGGCTAGCGCCAGCGGAAGATCGAATTGCTGCAGCTCGCAGAAAAAGTACCCGGACAGTTGCGCGGCCGCGGTGCGGAGGAGGGCGGTCTCGTCCGATCCCGGCGCCCCGCCCCAGCGCAGACGGACCAACGCCCCGTCGCGCTCAACGATGGTGAGCGGGCCGACCGGGCTGTCGATTGTGAGCGAGGCAGTGCCGCTGGTACCGTCATGCGAGGTTTCGGCGTGGGGGTCGGTCATGGCGCCGCTTCGGGTAGGGTCGCCCCGGCCGCCGTCTGGGCAAGTGTCTGGGCAAGTGTGTCGGGATCGGTGATTGGCAGGGAACAGGTCGTGCCCCGGCAAACGAACGCCGCCGCACAGCCGTCGGGCGCGGTCTTGCCTTGGGCCGGATGGTTCTCGGGCAGGCCGGCGCCGGGGGCGAGCTGTAGGAGAATCCGATTGGGCTCCGATGCGCCAAGAGCGGCGCGGCGCATCGCCTTAGCGGCGTCGCTGCCGGGATCGCCGGCAAGCACGATCTGTACCGCGCTGGACAGAAGTTCGGCGCCATTCATGAGGGTGGTCAGCGAAAACACGTTTCGTTCCAGTCCGCCGGAGAAGGCGCCAACCAGCGCCTCGGCACGGTCGCGGTGGGCCACATTGCCGGTAAGATAATACAGCCGGGCGAAGACACCGACCAGCAGGGCATTGCCGGCGGGAGTGGCGTTGTCATGGGCAATCTTCTGGCGCACCAGCACGTCGTCGACATCGTCTGCGGAGAGAAAGTAACCGCCGGCCGGATCGCGGTAATGCGCCTCGACCACCGCTATCCAGTCTTCGGCCTGTTCGAGATAGCCGGTGTCGGCCGTAGCCTCGAAGAGGCCGACGGCGGCGCGGGTCATGCCGGCGTAGTCGTCGAGCGTGGCGGGATGCGCTGGGGTGCCGTGCCAACTATGCCGCAGGCGTCCGTCGACGGTCATGGCGTCACGGACGAAGGCGAAAGCCGTTGCCGCGGCATCGATCCAGTCGGCCCGTCCAAAGACGAGCCCGGCATTGGCGAGCGCGGCGATTATCAGCCCGTTCCAGTCAGCCAGCACCTTGTCGTCTAGCCCCGGCCGAATGCGTTTTGTTCGTATTTTCAATAACTTATCGCGATCAACCTTCAGCGCCGCCTCGTGCTCGTCGTCGCCAAGGTCGGGCCGGCCGGTGCGATTGAGGATGGTCTTGCCTTCCCAGTTGCCGCCGGGCGTGACGTTGTAAGCGTTCTTGAAGCGTTCAGCATCCTCGCCGAGGGCATCGTCGATTTCGGCCTCGCTCCAAACGTAGAACTTACCCTCCTCGCCCTCGCTGTCGGCGTCGAGCGTGCCGGCAAAGCCGCCGTCGCCAACCACCATCTCGCGCAGCAGCCAATCGATGGTCTCGGCAATACGGTCGGCGTAGAGCCGCGAGCCCGTCTCCTGCCAGACCAGCGTCATGATGTCGATCAGCTGGGCATTGTCGTAAAGCATCTTCTCGAAATGCGGCACCAGCCAGAAGGCATCGACCGAGTAGCGCGCGAAGCCGCCGCCGACATGGTCGTAGATGCCGCCTTGACACATCCGATCGAGCGAGACGGTGACGGCATCGCGCAGCGCCGGCTTGCCGCTCCGCTTATAGCCCCGCCAGAGCAGCTCGAGGATCGGCACCTGCGGGAACTTCGGCGCGCCGCCGACGCCGCCATGGTCGGTGTCGATCATCTTGACCAGCTCGTCCGCAACTTTGTCGAGTACCGCGATATCGATTTGCCCGCCCGCCTCCGAACGCGCGAGCTGACCCAGCGCTTCCTTCAGCGCGCCGGCGTTCTTCGCCACCTTGTCGGGCTCCTGGCGATAGATCTCGGCGATCCGCGTCAGCACCTGGGCGAAGCCGGGCCGGCCATAGCGCGGTTGGTTCGGGAAATAGGTGCCGCCCCAGAACGGCTCGGCCGCCGGGGTCAGGAACATGGTCAGCGGCCAGCCGCCCTGCTCGCCCAGCATCTGCAGCGCGTTCTGATAGATGCCGTCGATATCGGGGCGCTCCTCGCGGTCGACCTTGATATTGACGAAGAGCTCGTTCATCACCGCCGCCGTCGCCTCATCCTCGAAGCTTTCGTGCGCCATGACATGGCACCAGTGGCAGGCGGCATAGCCGACCGAGAGCAGCACCGGCTTGTCGGCGGCCTTGGCCTCGGCGAAGGCTTCGGGTCCCCAGGCCCGCCAATGTACCGGGTTGTCGCGATGCTGGTGCAGGTAGGGGCTTGTCTCGGCGCCGAGCAGGTTGGCCGCACGCGGTTCGCCCGCAAGCGGGGTCCCGCTGGTCTGATCAACCGGCTTGTCGGTAGAGGGCATCGGCGGGTTCGCTCGTGTTCGTGCCGGGGAGGGGGTTCGCTGGGATTGAACTGATGCGCCGCATCGCGTATGGCAAGCGCAAGACCGCAGGAGTTTTGGCCCGGCGGCCCAGCGCTGTCGAGGCTTTTCGGCGAGCCAGTGCCTTCACCTGCCGGGGGACATATAGTTAGGTGCCAGTTTAGGTATTAGGTGCCGGTATAGGTGCCAGGACAGGGTGCTCGCGGTCGGACAGGTCGGGCCCCGCACCGAGGAGAGACGTGCCGATGGTAAAATCGCCGCCAGAAGCTCCAGAGAAAATGGAGAAGGGCGATCCGCCGTCTTTCTTCGCGGCCCATGTCTTCTGCTGCACCAATACGCGGGAGGACGGCCATCCGCGCGGCTGCTGCTCGGCGAAGGACTCGGTGGCGCTGCGCGACTATATGAAGGCCCAGGTCAAGGCCAAGCGCGTGCCCAACGTCCGGGTCAACGCCGCCGGCTGCCTTGACCGGTGCGAGCTCGGACCGACCATGGTGATATATCCCGACGGCGTCTGGTACAGCTATGCCAGCGAAGCCGATCTGGACGAAATCATTCAGACGCATCTGATCGAGGGCGGGCGCGTGACGCGCCTGATTCTGAGCCCGCGCGACACCGAGCCGCCCCGATGAGCTGCCGCCGCCCTTCGCATGCGGGGCCGGACGGCGGCCCGACCTTGAACTAGCCATGTCGGACGAAGCCGACCCGGCCGACCGGGCCGCGCGTGAAACCATCTTCGCGCTTTCCAGCGGCGCCGGGCGCGCCGGGGTCGCGGTGATCCGGATTTCCGGTCCCGATGCGGGCCCCGCGCTCGAAGCCTTGGCTGGCGCCCGCCCGGCGGCGCGGCACGCATCCTTGCGTAGCTTGCACGACCCGGAAAACAGCGATCCCCTCGACCGTGCGCTCGTATTGTGGTTCCCGGGACCCGCCAGCGTCACCGGCGAGGATGTCGCCGAGCTCCACGTGCATGGCGGCCGGGCGGTGATCGAGGGTGTGATCGAGGCGCTGGCCGGGCAAGACGGCCTACGGCCGGCCGAGCCCGGTGAGTTTACCCGCCGCGCCTTCGAGAACGGCTTGCTCGACCTGACTGCCGCCGAGGGGATCGCCGATCTTGTCGATGCCGAGACAGCCGCCCAGCGCCGCCAGGCTCAGCGCCAGACCGAGGGCGCGCTCGCCGCGCTCTATGACGGCTGGCGCGAGCGGATGCTGGAGGCGCTGGCGCATCTGGAGGCGGCGATCGATTTCTCAGACGAGGACCTGCCCGAGGCGGTGCTTGCCAAGGCGCGCCCGGCACTGGCCGAACTGGGCGAGTCGATTGCCGTGCATCTCGATGACGGCCATCGCGGCGAGCGCCTGCGCGATGGCATCACCGTTGCCATCGTCGGCGCGCCCAATGTCGGCAAGTCGAGCCTGCTGAATGCGTTGGCCCGGCGCGAGGTGGCGATCGTGGCCGAGACGGCGGGCACGACCCGGGACGTGATCGAGGTTCATCTCGATCTCAAGGGCTATCCGGTGATCGTCGCCGACACGGCGGGCCTGCGGGCGCTCGACCCAAAGGCTGCCGATCCGGTCGAGGCCGAGGGCATAAGGCGGGCCCGCGCGCGGGCGGAAACCGCCGATATCCGCATCGTGGTGTTCGACGTGGCCGAGCCCGCCAATCCCGATGGGCTCCGCATGGTCGATGACCGGGCGGTGATCGCGGTCAACAAGATCGATCTGGTCAAGAGCGCGCCGCCGGCGCGCGTCGCCGAGCGGGACGCGCTGGCTATCTCGGCCTTGTCGGGGGTAGGGATCCCGGCGCTGCTGGAGCGCCTCGCCGAAGTGGTCGGCGAACGGCTGGCGGCCGGCAGCGAGGCTCCGGCGCTGACCCGGACCCGCCACCGCCAGGCGCTCGGCGATTGCCTGGAGGCGCTGAGGCGCGCCGAGCGGGCGGAGCTGCCGGAGCTGGCGGCGGAAGATGCCCGGCTCGCCGTGCGGGCGCTCGGCCGGATCACCGGCCGGGTCGAGGTGGAGGACATTCTGGATGTCATCTTCCGGGATTTCTGCATCGGCAAGTAAGCGGCGGAAATCAGGATTCATTCCTGTTTGGGCCCATTTGCACCCGGGCCTGTTTCACGTGAAACAATTTGTGCCATTGTCCCGATAAGGCCAGACCGGGGATCGATCGGGCCGATAATTAACCATCCGTCCACGCGCCGGTGGACAGCCCGAGCTTCGCCGCCTAAATAGCGGACCATGGATCGGTTCGATGTCATTGTGATCGGGGGCGGGCATGCCGGCTGCGAGGCGGCCGCGGCAGCGGCGCGCGTTGGTGCCCGAACGCTTCTCCTGACCCGCGAGATCGAGACCATCGGCGAGATGTCGTGCAATCCGGCCATCGGCGGCCTGGCCAAGGGCCATCTGGTGCGTGAGATCGATGCGCTGGACGGCCTGATGGGCCGGGCAGCCGACCGGGCCGGCATCCAGTTCCGAGTGCTCAACCGCTCCAAGGGCCCCGCGGTCCGCGGCCCGCGGGCTCAGGCGGACCGGACGCTCTATGCGGGGGCGATCCAGGCGCTGCTGGCGGAGACAGCGGGGCTCACCATACGGGCCGGCGCCGCGGAGGACCTGATCGTCGAAAACGGCCGGGTGGCGGGGGTCGTGACCTCCGAAGGCGCGCATATCAGGGCGGGCGCCGTCGTCCTGACCACCGGCACCTTCCTCAACGGGCTTATTCACATTGGCGAGCGGAGCATTCCGGCTGGCCGGGCCCGGCGGGGCCGGGATGGGGTTGAGCCGCCATCGACGGGCCTTTCCGCCACCTTGGCCCGGGCGGGCCTGGCGCTGGGACGCCTCAAGACCGGCACGCCGCCTCGGCTCGACGGAAGGACCATCGATTGGGCGGCGCTGGAGGCCCAGCCGGGCGACGATCCGCCGCAGCCCTTCTCGGTCCTCACCGAGCGCATCACGACGCCGCAGATCGCCTGCCACATCACAGGTACCACCGAGGCCACGCACGCCATTATCCGGGGCAATTTGGACCGCTCGCCGATCTATTCGGGCCAGATCGAGAGCCTCGGCCCACGCTACTGCCCGTCAATCGAAGACAAGGTCGTGCGCTTCGCCGACCGGGCCCGGCATCAGATTTTCCTCGAGCCGGAGGGGCTGGACGACGACACGGTCTATCCCAACGGAATTTCGACGTCGCTACCGGAGGACGTCCAGACGGCGCTGTTGGCGACGATCCCTGGGCTGGAGCGCGCGGAGATGCGCCGGCCGGGCTATGCCATCGAATATGATTTCGTCGACCCCCGGGCGCTGGCGCCTTCTCTTGAGACGCGGGCGCTTGGCGGGCTGTACTTGGCCGGGCAGATCAACGGCACGACGGGATACGAGGAGGCAGCGGCGCAGGGGCTGATGGCGGGGCTCAACGCCGCCCGGGCGGCGGCTGGGGGCGAGCCGTTGATTCTCGACCGCGCCGAGGCCTATACCGGGGTGCTGATCGACGATCTGGTGACCTTGGGAACACGCGAGCCCTATCGGATGTTCACCTCGCGGGCCGAGTACCGGCTGCTGCTGCGCGCCGACAATGCCGATCTGCGGCTAACGGCAAAGGGCATTGCCGCGGGCTGCGTCTCGTCCGAGCGGGCGGCGCATTACCGTATCAAGGCGGCAGCGCTGGAGGAGGCGCGGGGCCTGGCGCGGTCGCTAAAACGGACGCCGACGGCGCTGCGGCGGGCCGGTTTCACGATCAACCTCGACGGACGGCCTCGCAGCGCCCACGATCTTCTCGGCTATCCGAATATTTGCCTCGCCGATCTCTTGCCGATGTGGCCGGCGCTAGACGGATTGCGGCCCGATATCGCCGAGCAAATCGAGATTGAGGGCACCTATGCCGGTTATCTCGAGCGTCAGGCGGCCGATATCCAGGCATACCGGCGCGACGAGGCGTTGTCGCTGCCCGCTGATCTCGATTATGCGGCGATCGCCAGCCTGTCCGCCGAGGCACGCCAGAAGCTGGAGGCCGCGCGGCCGGCCACGCTGGGGGCCGCGGCGCGGATTTCCGGGGTGACGCCGGCGGCGCTCACGGCGCTGCTCGGGCATGTGCGGCGGCGCGATCGCGGTATCGGCGCGCCAATGGCCGGGAACGCGGCCTGAGGGCCGCATGGCGGAGGCGGCTATGACGGGCGTAATGGGCCCGGAAGACTTCCGCCGGCTTACGGGTGTTTCACGTGAAACAGCGGAGCAATTCCAGGCCTATGCCGATCTCCTGGAGCGTTGGCAGCGGCGCATCAATCTGGTTTCCACCGCCAGCCTCGCCGATCTCTGGCGGCGGCACTTCCTTGATGCGGCCCAGCTCGCGCCGTTGATCGCGGGACCGCCGCGGCGGATCGCCGATATCGGCAGCGGCGCGGGGTTTCCGGGACTGGTCCTGGCGCTGCTAGGGGTCGGGCCCGTCGATCTCATCGAAAGCGACGGCCGCAAATGCGCGTTTCTCTCAGAGGCGGTGCGCATTACCGGCGCGCCGGCCCGCGTGGTGCATGGACGCGCCGAAATGGCGCGACTGGAACAGCCGGCGGAGGTGGTAGCCGCGCGCGGCGTCGGGCCGGTCGCGCGCATTCTCGCCGCGGCGGCGGCGATTTCGGATCCCACGACGATTTACTTGCTGCCGAGGGGCCGAAATGCGTCGGAACGTTTGACCGCTACCATGAAAGATACCAATATGCGGGTGGAGAGCTATGCCAGCATCACGGAATCGGGGGGCGTGATCTTGCGACTAACGGAGGACCGGAGTGGCTCAATCGACGCATTCCACTAAACGACGTCCCAAGATCCAGAAAAAAGCCCGCATCATCTCCGTCGCCAATCAGAAAGGCGGCGTCGGCAAGACCACGACGGCCGTCAATCTTGGAACCGCGCTTGCCGCGGTGGGCCGCAAGGTTCTGATCATCGATCTCGATCCCCAGGCGAACGCCACGACGGGCCTGGGGCTCATCCACGGCGAGGCCGAGCTCACCTCCTATGACGTCGTGATCGACGACGTGACAGTGGAGGAGGCGATCGTGCGCACTCTGGTCCCCGGGCTTTGGATCGTGCCCACCAGTGTCCACCTGTCGGCGGCCGAAATCGAGCTGGTCGGTGTCGAGGACCGCGAATACGTGCTGCGCGACAAGATCGTGGGCAAGACCGACGATTTCGACTATGTGCTGATCGACTGCCCGCCGGCGCTTGGCTTGCTGACGATCAATGCGCTGGTGGCATCCAATGCCGTGCTGGTGCCGCTGCAGTGCGAGTATTATGCGCTCGAGGGCATGAGCCACCTGGTGCGCACCATAGAGCGCGTGCGCGGCAATCTGAACCCGCGCCTGGAGCTGCAGGGGGTGGTCCTCACCATGTTCGATCGCCGCAACAACCTCTGCGACATGGTGGCGGAGGATGTGCGCGATGTTTTTGGCGACAAGGTCTACAAGACCGTGATCCCGCGAAACGTGCGGGTGTCCGAAGCGCCGTCCCACGGCAAGCCCGTGCTGCTCTACGATCTGAGCTGCGCGGGATCCCAGGCTTACGCCCACCTGGCCAGCGAGGTGCTCAAGCGCGAACGAGCCCTGCGCGAGGGCCGGGCGGCCGCCTGATCCTGGAGCCATGAGCGAAACCGACGACAAGAGCCGGACAGCCGCCCGCGAGGGCAAGCGCCGAAATCTCGGGCGGGGCCTGAACGCGTTGCTCGGCGGCGACGCCGACGCCGAAATCGAGGACCGCAGCCGCGGCCCGCGGATGGTGCCGGTCGAATCGATCGAACCCAGCCGGGTGCAGCCACGCCGCATCTTCGACAAGGCCGATCTTGACTCGCTGACCCAGTCGATTCGCGAGAAGGGGATCCTGCAGCCCATCCTGGTGCGCCCGATGGAGGGCGGCGGCGCTAAATACGAGCTGGTCGCCGGCGAGCGCCGCTGGCTGGCCGCCCAAGCCGCCCGGCTGCACGAGGTGCCGATCATCGTGCGCGAGCTCGATGATGCCAGCGCGCTCGAGATCGCCATCATCGAGAATATTCAGCGCTCCGATCTGACGCCGCTGGAAGAGGCCGAAGGTTACCGGCGGTTGATGGAGGAATTCAAGCACACGCAAGACGCGCTTTCGAAAGTGGTCGGCAAAAGCCGCAGCCACGTCGCCAATACGCTGCGCCTGCTGTCGCTGCCACCGGCAGTCAAGGAGATGATCGACAAGCGCGAGATTACGGCGGGCCACGCCCGCGCCCTCGTCAACGCCAAGGATCCCGAGGCACTGGCCCACGATATCGTCTCCAAGGGCCTGACCGTGCGCGACGCCGAGCGCGTTACCAAGGGCGACAAAAAGGGCAAGCCGAAGAAGGGCAGGGGCAAGTCAGCCGACGCGCTGGCGCTGGAGAATGATCTCAGCAGCCTGCTGGGCCTCGGCGTCTCGATCAACACCAAGGGCGAAAGCGGATCGATGGTGATCCACTTCAAGTCTTTGGAGCAGCTGGACGATTTGATCCAACGGCTCAGCCGCGGCAGCCTCTAAGGAAACCACATGTGGTGCTGGCCGGGCGTCCGAAAAGGGCGGCGGCAAGACGCATGCACGCCTGCACGCATCCCTGCCCGCAAAGCCGGCGGCCGCTGCGCCGAAACATGGTTAACACGGCGTTAATCTTAACGATTTCTTAACGAATGATGTGATTGCCTCGCGGGGCCGCCGGCAGTGTTCTGATGCCGGGCCGCCGGGTGGCGGCGGATGTCAGGCTGCCAGGCGGCGGGTGCGCGCGGCTGCGTTGGCGATCAACAGCAGCGTGCGGCTTGCGATCGCCGCGTCGGGCGCGCCGGTGGTCTTGCAGCGTAGCTCGGCATCGAGCAGATGGTCGAGCGCGGCGGCGAGGCTCTGACGCGGCCACCAGCGCAGCTGGGCGGTCAGCCGGGGCGCGTGCTTGAAGAACACGGGCGGCTTCAAGGCACCGATGGCGTCACGCGGGCTCTTGCCTGCGTCGACCAGGCCCGCGGCGAGCTGAAGGCGCAGAAAGTGACGCCCAACGGCACGGAGGATGGCAATCGATGCAACGTTCTCTCGCAACAGCCGGGCCACCGCGCGGTCGACGGCCGCATGGTCGCCATCGGCGGTCGCCAGGGCGACGTCGTCCAGGCCGAGGCTTGCCGAATCGCCCACAAGCGCCACCGCGTCGTCCACGGTGACGGCGCCCGCCTCGGCGCAATAGAGCGAGAGTTTTTCAAGCTCGCTGCGGGTGATCATGCGGTCGCCGCCCAGATTGGCGGCGAGATAGGCAATCACATCGCGCTCGGCGCGGAGCCCATGGCCGCGCAGATCGTCCTCGATCAGGCCGATCAGATCGCGTCCTTCGTCGGGGTAACAGCCGATCGCGGCCCCTGCCCGGCTTTGTTCGAGCAGCCGGCGAAGCCCCGAGCGCGGCGGCAAGGCGCCGGCTTCGATGACGATCAGGGCCTCGCAGATAGGCCCGTCCAGCAGATCCTTGAGCGAATTGGCCAGGCCCTCGCCGGCACCCCTGAGCTGGACCAGGCGACGGCCCCCGGTCAACGAGAGCGCATTGGCCTCATCGGCGAGGCGGGCGGGATCGGCGCTGATCTCCGCCCCGCTGAGAGCAACCACCCGGAACGGGTCGTCCAGATCGTCGATGACAGAAGCGGCGAGCCGCCGCGCGCGTTCGCGGACCAGCCCCTCATCGGGGCCGAAGAACAGCGCGCCGCGAAGCTCGGCTGGCGGTTGCTTGAGGAAGCGATCAACGTCGCGCGGCGGAACTTTCATGCAAATCCTGGCATGTGAACCCCGGATGGAGGCGTTTTTCGTGGCGGCGCGTCGCTGGCGCACCAAATTCAGCGCTATTTGGCGCGCTTCCGGTTCAAGAAGATGGCGACCCGCTGGGTGATTTCGTCTGCCAGGCCCTCGGCCGTGCGCCGCCGCGCCGCACTCTCGGCGCTAATGGTGGAGAACTCCGCGTCCCGAATATTGAAGCTGGCCACGCGACGGGAAGTGGCCTTGAACAGGATACGGCTATTGGTCATATCGCGGAGCTGAAACGTCGCGGTCAGAGTGAGATTGGCGCGGGTTCGCGTTTCGTCCCGGCGCACGCCGAGGTCAACACGGGTTTCGTCGAGATTGACGCTCAGCTCATAAGATGGCGCGCTCGGCTCGCCGCGGGGGTTCATGCGGTCAAGCAGATGGTTGCGCAGGCGGTGCCCGGCCCGGTTGGCGATCAGACCGATGCGGACATTTGCCAGCTCGCTCGAAACCTGTGTATTTTCCGGCGAACTGCCATGGAGCGGCCGATATCCGCAGCCCGAAAGACCGAGTACGGCCAACGAGAGCCCGACCAACGCCAAAACCCGGTAACGCGGGAGCGCGGCGGAACGCCCACGGCGCGATCGGGGGCGGCCCAGCTTGGCCTGTGCGTCAGACAACGACATTGATCACCTTGTCCGGAACGACGATTACCCTGCGCAACGTCTTGCCGTCGGTTGCCCGGGTCACGGCGGGCAAGGCCAGCGCTGCCTTCTCCGCCTCATCCTTCTCCACCCCGCGCGGAAGATCAAGCGTGCCGCGCAGCTTGCCATTGACCTGTACGGCGATTGTCACCGTGTCCTCCTGAAGCAGCGCGGCGTCAGCGACCGGCCAGTCCATTTCGGTGAGGCCGGTGTCGTGGCCGAGCCCGGCCCACAGCGCCTCGGCCAGATGCGGCACCATCGGATTCATCAGCCGAACGGCGGCCTCCAGCCCCTCGCGCAACGCCCAGGCGCCATCCGGGCCGGGTGATTTGGCTTCAGCATGGGCGGAGACATAGTCCGCGATCGCATTGGTGAGCGCGCGAATCTTGGCCAGGGCGCGGTTGAAGCCGAAATCTTCCAGATCGTAGGTGACGCCGTCGATCGCCTGCTGAGTTGCCCGCCGCAAGGCCGTCGACGCCTCGTCGAATTGGTCCGGCAGCGCCGATTCCGCCGCGGGCAGGCTGTCCATTTGTTCATCTATCAACCGATAGATACGGTTGAGATAGCGCCAGGCGCCGTCGACCCCGCCATCGGTCCACTCCAGATCGCGCTCCGGGGGGCTGTCCGAAAGCATGAACCAGCGCGCGGTGTCGGCGCCGTAGGCCTTGATGATGGCCTCGGGATCGACCGTATTGCGCTTCGACTTACTCATCGATTCCGAGCGGCCGATCATGACCGGCGCTCCGGTCTCGACGTGTTTGGCCGCGCTCTCGCCGGTTTTCTCGATCTCATCGGGATAGAGCCAGTTGCCGGCCGCGTCCCGGTAGGTTTCGTGGCAGACCATGCCCTGGGTGAAAAGCCCGGCAAAGGGTTCATCTATCGAGAGATAGCCGCAGGCCTTCATGGCGCGGACGAAGAAGCGCGAATAGAGCAGATGTAGGATCGCGTGCTCGACACCCCCGATATATTGATCGACGGGAAGCCAGTAATCGACAGCTGCCCGGTCCACCGGCACATCCGCGCGTGGACTGCAGAACCGCGCGAAGTACCACGACGAATCGACGAATGTATCCATCGTGTCGGTATCGCGCCGCGCCGGTTTGCCGCAGGACGGGCACGGCGCGTCCTTCCAGCTCGGATGGCGCTCCAGCGGGTTTCCGGGCACATCGAAGGCGATATCGTTGGGCAGCAGCACCGGCAGGTCGTCCTTGGGCACCGGCACGGCGCCACAGGCCTGGCAATGGATAACCGGGATCGGGCAGCCCCAGTAGCGCTGGCGGGAAATCCCCCAATCACGCAGGCGAAATTCCACCGTTCCCTTGCCGGCGGCCATCTCCTCCAGCCGCGCGATCGCCGCCGCCTTGGCCTCGCCCACGCTCATTCCGTCCATGAACTCCGAATTGATGGCCCTGCCATCACCGGTATAGGCTTCGTTTCCGATCGTGAAGGACGCCGCGTCAGCATCGGCGGGCAGCACGACCGGGATCACCTCGAGCTCATACTTTCGTGCGAAATCCAAATCGCGCTGATCATGAGCGGGGCAGCCGAAGATCGCGCCGGCGCCGTACTCCATCAGCACGAAATTCGCCACATAGAGCGGCAGCGTCTTGCCGTCGACAAAGGGGTGGCGGATCTGGAGGCCGGTATCGAAGCCGCGCTTCTCGGCCGCCTCGATCACCGCCTCGCTGGTGCCCAGACGGGCGCATTCCTCAATGAACGCGCGCAGATCGGGGTTCTTTTCCGCCAGCTCGGCGGCCAGGGGATGGTTTGGTGAGAGCGCGCAGAAGGAGGCCCCGAACAGCGTATCGGGCCGCGTGGTGTAGACCTCGAGGCGGTCGTCGCGCCCATCTATCTGGAAGTAGATTCGCGCACCCTCGGAACGGCCGATCCAGTTGGTCTGCATCATCCGGACTTTATCGGGCCAGCGATCTAGGCCAGCGATGGCGTCAAGCAGCTCCTGGGCATAGGCGGTGATGCGGAAGAACCACTGCGACAGCGTGCGTTGTTCGACCGGGGCGCCGGAACGCCAGCCCTTGCCGTCGATCACCTGCTCATTGGCAAGCACGGTGCCATCGACCGGGTCCCAATTGACGACCGACTCGCCGCGATAGGCGAGGCCGGCCTCCAGAAAATCGACGAACATGCGCTGCTGGTGGACGTAATAGCCCGGATGGCAGGTCGCGATCTCGCGGTCCCAGTCGAGCGAGAGCCCCATCGACTGGAGTTGCCCGCGCATGGTCGCGATGTTCTCGTAGGTCCATGTCGCGGGATGGATCTTGCGCTCCATCGCCGCGTTCTCGGCGGGCAGACCGAAGGCGTCCCAGCCCATCGGGTGGATGACGTTGAAGCCCCTGGCGCGCTTGTAGCGGGCGACCACGTCGCCCATCGTGTAATTGCGCACGTGACCCATATGGATGCGCCCCGACGGATAGGGGAACATCTCCAGGACGTAGTATTTCGGGCGGCCGGAAGCCTCGTCGACCTTGAACGACGCGCGGTCGTTCCAGGTCCGCTGCCACGTCTCCTCGACCTCGCGGAAGTTATAGCGTGACATGTTCTCCGTTCCGCGCCCCGCAAGGCCGGATCGTCGGCCCGTCCTCGTGCTGCGCCGGTTTCGAATTTCGCTGCCGCGACCGTCGCTGCAGGCCGGGCACTAAATCAGATGATCCCAGTGTGTGTCAGCTTCCGATGTTTGTCACCGGTCGCGCCAAACCCTTCAGAGCCCACACGCCAGGGTCCGTTCCGGGTCCGGTGATGTGGTCCGCGAAAGGTATCGTCGCAGCTTACCGCGCCGCCGCCTGCTCGCGAAGACCGCGTGCCCGCGCCAGGATGACATTCTCGAACTCAAAGCCGGTATTCTGCGCCACCTTGGCGTCGGCCCAGTTGCCCTTGGTATCCTTCTTCTGCTTGAACACCGTGACCTTGACGCCATCGGAGCGCAGCTCGGCGCCCTGAACCAGCACGGTCAGCTTGAAGCGCTCACCGGGGCTTTCCGGCGGCGAGTACCAGTCGGTGATGATCGCCCCGCCGTAAGCATCGGCGGAGACCAGCGGCATGAAGGCGGTGCTGTCGAGCGCCGCGCGCCACAGATAGCCGTTCACCGCGATCTGCCTGCCAGCGCCCGCGCCTTCACGGGTGAAAACGCGGCGGCGGCCTTCCGGCCGGACCGTGCTCTTGACCTGCAGATCGCCATCGCCGGCGCGCGTTTCGCCGACGGTTCGCACATTGCTCTCCGTGCACGCGCCCAGCAGAAATGGCACGCTTAACAGACCGGCCGTCGCCAGCCAAACGGCCGTTCGACCTCGCTTGGCATTCATTTCGTTCTCCTTCAAGCCGCTCATAGCCGCCGCACCCGAGCGGCGTGGCCGCAAACCGGAAAGGTCCGCCCACGCCTTTTGGAAATCCGCGCACGCTATATCGCATTCAGGCGCCCATGTGAAGGCGCCGCGCCGGCTTGCAAATGCTCTGCTGGGGACTTATCTAGGCGGCTCATAGGGTTGGCCCGTAGTGGATTGCGGCGTGCCGGCACGCATAATGCGTAAAGCTGGGCTGCGGCGGTGCGATTCGGCCGTGCTCATTCCGGACCGAAGTCTGCCCGTAAGTTCGGGCAATATCGACGCACATCGGAGCGCCTCCCAGAATAAACCAGGCGAGTGACAGTGACGAACATGCCACCAAGACCAACCACGCTGTCCAGCGTGACCGACGCCGCGTCTGCTGATGCCCCGATCCATGTGCCCGTTTTGGGCGCCGCCGGCCACGGCAAATCGAGCCTGGTCGAACGTCTATTGCATGATGCGAACGCGCTGCCGGCGGGTAGATCGGAGGCGACCGACCCGGGCCGCTTCCTGCTGCAGAACGGGCGTGGCGCGGCTGCTGACAAGAGCGGTGAGGGCGACAAACACGCCATCATGCTCATCGATGCGCCGGGCCTGCGCGCGCTGCTTAATACGACCGCGGCCGGCGCCTCGCTCGGCGATGCGGCGTTGTTGGTGGTCGATGCCGAGATCGGCGTCGATACGCCGACCCGGCGCCACGGCTATCTCGCCCATTTGCTCGGCATCCGCGACGTCGTGGTCGCGGTCAACGGAATGGAGTTGATTGGCCACGCCGCAGACCGCTTCGCAGAGGTCGAGCGGGCCTGCCGTGCTTATCTCGACACGCTCGGCGTAACGCCGGCGCAAGTAATCCCGGTCTCTGCGCGCGCCGGCGACAACCTCGTCGCGCGCTCCGAGACCATGCCCTGGTATGACGGGCCGACGGTGCTGGAGGCGCTGCAGGGCCTTCCGGGCCCGGCGGCTTTGCGCACGCTGCCGCTTCGCATACCCGTCAGCGATGTTGCCCGCATCGACAACCGCCGTGTCATCACCGGGCGGGTGGAAAGCGGGCGTCTTTCGGTCGGCGACGAGATTGTCTTCTCGCCGTCCAATGGCTTTGCCCGTGTGAGCGGCATCGAGCCGGTTGGAGATGCGGTGGGCGCCGACAGCGTCGAAGCGGGGGACATCGTAGGGTTCACACTGGAAGACCAGGTTTTCGTCGAACCCGGCGAAATCGCCAGCCATGCCGAGGACGCCCCGATCGAGACCAACGTCTTTCGCGGCCGGCTGATTTGGCTTGGCGGCGAGCCGCTGGAGGCGGG
>Ga0209633_10002008_pt1 | contig 20165 bp, 22 predicted proteins | sample Cruoilmetagenom1_FD_187290 | JGI IMG/M metagenome (GOLD analysis project Ga0209633, IMG submission 187290) | Oil polluted marine microbial communities from Coal Oil Point, Santa Barbara, California, USA - Sample 1 (SPAdes) (version 2) | ecosystem: Environmental > Aquatic > Marine > Oil seeps ... | reverse complement strand
CTTTCGTGCAAGGCCTTCATGCCTTGAAGCGTATGGCTTTACCGGAAGAGATCGCTAAATCGGCCCTCTATCTCGCATCCGATGCATCGAGCTTCACAACCGGCACGGTACTTCTTGCCGATGGCGGGGTCTCCATTAACCGAACCTGAAGATGTATCTCTAACCAGATCAATGATTGGGCATTTCATAAAGTGCCCAATCATGTTCGTCAACCGATCAAACCTAATGTCGCAATGGTCAGCGTGGGGTGTTTCGCATGGAATGTTTGTCCTGCGCTATACGAAGGACGATTATAATTGCCTCCATCAGGATATTTCCGGCGAATCCTATTTTCCCTATCAGGTTATTTTTGTTTTAAGCCAGCAGGGGAAAGATTTTGAAGGTGGAGAAATTTATCCTGACCCAGCAACGCCCGCGTATGCAGACGATACCCCATGTCATCAAGGCGAATAGCGGTGATTGCCTGATTATTTCTTCGAATTATCACCCCTGTCGGGGGACTCGCGGTACCTATCGCACAACGTTCAGGCATGGTGTCGGGAAAATCACAGCCAGGGAGCGTTACAGCCTCGGCATCATTTTCCATAATTATGCGGGGTAGTGTGTACTCACACCATTAAGGTACATTATGGAACTAACTCATCTATTTTGAGCATCAGATAGCGTTTCTCAGCTTCGTTTTCACAGAGTAAAAGGGCTCTTTTGAACGCCGCTATAGCCGCCGGGAATTCACCAGTCTCTTCTAATAAGCCTGCTCGGGCAGAATGATAGTACTGAAAATTTTCCATCTGCGAATGGTGTTCGAGACTGTCAAGTATGGCCAGCCCATGCTCAGGACCGTGCAAGCGCGCAACGGCGATGGCCCGGTTAAGGGTGATGACAGGACTGGGGACAAAGGATTCCAGCAGCTCATAGAGATTCACAATTTCCCGCCAGTCCGTATCCACAGGCTTTTCCGCTTTGCAGTGAACCGCAGCAATCGCAGCTTGTATTTGATACGGGCCAGGTTTGCCCTGGCGCCAACATTTTTCTACCAGCGTTATACCTTGGGCTATCAGGTGTTGATCCCACCGTTGGCGGTTTTGTTCATCCAGCGGAACAGGTAGCCCATTATCATCCACACGTGCTGCCGCTCGCGCATGTTGCAGTAGCATCAGCGCCAACAAACCCTGGGCTTCAAGATTACCGCGGATGAGCCGGTTCAACATATACCCCAGATAAATAGCCGCTTCGGAAAGCTGGCTATCCAGCAGGTCCGCACCCTTAAATGTTGTGTAGGCCTGGGTGTATATCAGATAAATCGCACTCATTACCGCCTCCAGCCGAGGCTCAATCTGGTCATCATGGGGGATCTCGTAAGGGATATGAGCATCGCGGATCTTTCGTTTGGCGCGGGTCAGGCGTTGCTCCAGTGTCTTCACGGGCAGAAGATAGGCGCGGGCGATCTCCTCTATACTGAGTCCCGCAACTGTCTTCAGGGTCAAGGCGACCTGGGCATCGACTGACAACGCCGGATGGCAGCAGGTAAAAATCAGCCGCAATTGGTCATCATGTAGGTGCAGTATACTCACACCGATATCGTCCTCCTCGTGTAATGCCGCCATATCCTGTAGTGGAACAAGACTTTGTCGATGCCGTTGTTCCACTTCATTGTGGCGTAACATATCAATGGCATAACGACGGCCCGTTTGTACCAGCCAGGCAACAGGATTTTCCGGTATTGCCTGCTTCTTCCAATTCATCACCGCGCGATAGATGGCCTCCTGAATAGCCTCTTCCGCAAGGTCAAAGTCGCCAAGAATGCCGACCAGAGAGGCAAATGCAGCGGACCTTGAGGCTTTAATAATTACGTCGAGCTGGTCCATTGAAGCGGCATTTCGCCATCCTGTTCATAGAAGTTAATTGGGCGAACCTCAACCACGCCAGCATTTGCATTGGGAATCTGCTCTGCATACGCCCTTACCTCTTCGATGGATTTGCAGGCAATAATATGTAAGCCGAGCAGGACTTCTTTTGCTTCTGAAAACGGGCCATCGGTAATCGAATGCTGTGCGTTCCTGTTGAGGATGGTTGTTGTAGTAACAGGGGGCAAGAGTTTATTTCCAAGTACATAGTGACCAGATGCCATGGCGTTCTCGGCCATGGCACCGTTACCTTGAATGAGTTCATCTAACTCTTTCGCAGAATACGCATCGAACACGGCTTCAGGCTGGTAGATGAGCAGGGCATACATGGATGCACCGGCATTTAATTCACCGGCATAGCTATCAGGTTTTGTCTGGATAGACGGGCAACTTTCATCATCATCGATCGGTCGCACTTCCACGCCGCCATTGGGTCCGGTAGGAATCATTCCGGCCCACTTCAATGCCGCATCCAGATCGGCACAATCAAATATATAAAAACCAACGAAAACTTCTTTCGATTCGGCAAAAGGTCCGTCTGTAACTGAAGGCTTAGCATTTTGTATTCGTACAGATATAGCACTATTCGCAGGCTTAAGTTCGACTGCGCCGATATAGGCCCGTGCCTCCTTGGCCTCTTTTTGCAGTTGGTTATGTTGCTGTATAAGTGCCTTGTGCTTGTCTTCTGAGTCTTTTCCTATTTCATCGGCATGTTCGTATATCAATGTCATGTATTTCATTGGTCTGTCCTTACATGAAGTGAATTCTCAGCGGATGCAGGTTCCATTCGCTGTAAATAATCCTCAAGTCCTTTTCCCATATAGTGGTTCCAGCCGGCAACGCAAACATCGTAACAGCTGAGATCCGGTGTCAGTCCCTCGTGGGTAAAATGTATTCTGCTTGAACCACTCTCTTCCGTTATATCCATAACCAGCCTGCTACCTTTCCACTCGTCCAGAACAGGGCCTGCCGGTCCCTCATGGATGTGAGTATCTTCGATGCAGGTCAGCACTATGCGCTTTGCTTCAACCAGTTCGCTGGCCTGAAAACCCCAATGTGATTTGATACCCTCAAATCGCACGGTCATGGTATCACCTATCCGGTTGACACCTTCGTTACTAATGCCCCACCAGATGCCAAGGTTCCGGCTCAGTGCCTGATAAACCACGGAGGCTGTGGCAGCAACGGTTAATTCATGAGTGTAGTTTGTTGATTTCATAGTTTATATCTCCTGATTTGTATTTGCCGGTTCATATTTCTTGCGGAAGCGCATTGGCTTGTTTAGGCCTATTTTCTCCATCGATGACCATTAGCAGGGCCGGTAGCGCAACCAGGTCGAATACCAAGGCAATGGCAAGCACCATGGATGTCATGGTTCCCATATCAGCGTTGACTCTGAAATCGGCCAAAAATGTCATCATAAGAAAACCCGCGATCAATACGATGGTGGTGAATACAATGGCCGGCCCCACGGTGGAATAGGCATATTCAATAGACTCCCGTGCCGATAAGCCCTGTTGCCGGCGCGCCAGTAGATATTTGTACAGAAAATGCACCGTGTCATCCACAATAATGCCGATGGTCATGCCCGATACCATGGCCAGGCCCATTCCAATTTGTCCCACAGTCAGGCCCCAAACACCAAAAGCCATCAATGCAGGTACAAGATTCGGTGCCAGACTGACCAGACCGATGCGGAACGAACGAAACCCCAGGATCAGCAATAATGAAATTACCGCGAGGCCGATGGTTGCACCGAAAACCATGCTCGACACATCTTTGCTCATCATATGGGCGAACATAAGTTGTACACCTGATCCAGTTGTTTCAATACCTGACAGGTTTGTGGATAACCAATCCTGAACTTTTTGCTCCATTGCCAAGATATCCTTTGTGCTCAGCGTCTCGAATGTTGCCTGTACACGTATTGACGATTTGGCCAGGTTAATCTGGTTGTTCAGGTCCAGACCAAAGGGTAAGGACATTTCATAGAGTAACAAATACTGAGACGCCAGCGCCTGATTCTCCGGCAGCTGGTAAAATGCCGGGTTATTACCATGCATATTCTGGTTTAAACGCTTGAATGTATCTGTCACGCTATTGACGTAAACAACACCTGGTTGGGAACGCAACCATTCAACAAAACGCCTGGATTTTGCCAGAAACGCTGGATCACTGATGCCGTTTTGTTTGTCCGTTTTGAGTGACCATGAAAAAGTATATGCACCACCAAATTCGCGTTCAGCGAAATCGTTTGCCTGCCGCCATGCCAGTGACTTTGAAAAATAGTGAGGAATGATATCGTTGATTTCATTTTTCGATATGCTCAGGCCGAGACCAACGATACTCAACGCCGCCAAGCCTAAGATTCTCACACGATTACGGCTCACAAAGCCCGCCATACTAGAGCTGTAGGATTCAAGGCGACTTAGCTGCAAGTGTTTTCCTTTTGGCTGGGGCAGTAAGGCTAATGATGCCGGTAGGAAAGTCATGCTAAAGAAAAACGCGGCCATCACTCCAAATGCGACCTCGTTGCCGAGCGCATGAATGGAATCCGATTCGCTAAAGTTCAAGGTCAAAAAACCAATGGCCGTGGTGATGCTGGTGATGGCAACGGGATACAGATTGGCGCGTAATGACAATTTCAGCGCCTCCGCCTTACTGCATTGCTTTGCCAGATTTTGCAGGTAGGTCGTAACAATATGCACACAGTCGGCCACAGCGATAATCAATATTATCAACGGCACCGATGCGGTAAACGGTGTTAGCTTCCAGCCCATTAAACCTGCCAGTGACAGCGCCATAACAATGCTGAACAAACACACCAGGATAGAAATAACCACGGGTGATACGGCACGCACAAACAAGGCCAGCAACAAGATCACGACTGAAATAATCAGGAGCAGAAAAAACCCGGTCTCCCTTTGTGATATATCCATAACCGTGGCATCCAGCGCCACTAAACCGCTGACATACGTATTTAATTGAGGGTAGGTCTGTTCAAATGCGTGGGTGATTTTATTGACGTAGGCATAGGCCTGCAGCTTTTCACTCGCATCCTTATTTGGAAAAGCAAAACTGACACTGGCCGCCACTACATTTCCAGCACTGTTAGTCGCCCTATGCATTAACTGAGGCTCGTCCATCGCTATGCCACGAACGGTCACGGCTTGCCGGTGCTCAGTATCTTTGGATGCGGGAACCAGATCACCTACAACGAGTTCATCGCCTACGGCATAGGAGTGTTGAAAGTTGGTAATCGAATCCACACGGATAGAGTGTGGTGTTTTCCATAACAATTCCGTCAGCCCCGTTACCGCTGTCAGGGTTTTATCATCGAAGGCATCCCCATCCTGGGCTTCGATTAAAACCAGCAGATTATCGTCGCGCGTATACTCACTTTGAATGTACTCATAGTCGATGAGCTTTGGATGGTCCTGACCCAGCATATCCTGGTACGACACACTGGGGCGAACATGCACAATGTTTTGTGCCATCCAGCCAAATAGCAGCAATACCAGCAGTAGCGTTATCCACGGCCGGTCAACCACAATATCCATAAGTCTAACTATATGATTTTTATGCATAACTAGCTCCAAGTTGATAATAAATGCTTTCAAACTTATTACTTATCATTCTTTAGACGAATGAGACTGGAAATAACCGACAGTGAAATAGCGGATATTTGTGACGCTAAGTATTCAGGTTTGGGGAGAACGGCTGCTAGCCGACTGGAGGCAGATATGACCTTATTCGAGATTGATGTTGATGAGCATGAACTCAAGAAGTCACGGGATGCCTTGCAAACCAGGACTCCCTTGGGAAATGAACATTTCAGGGAAAAGATCGTACATAAATTGAAGAGCAAGGTCGGGCAGGCCAGACGGGGGTGTCCGGTATGGGGCTGATTACTCAAATCCGTCATCGTCAGGCTTGAATTTTACCCCGCCAGCCCATATTGTCTTGCACTGTTTCGTCTAATTGATTTGTATAGCAGAACCAGATATTAAGGAGTTCAGAATGAGCGTGGAAACCAAGAAAGAGACCCTGAGTTTTCAGACCGAGGTCAAGCAGTTGCTGAATCTGATGATTCACTCGTTGTATTCCAATAAAGAGATTTTCCTGCGTGAGCTGATTTCCAATGCCTCGGATGCCTGCGACAAGTTGCGCTTCGAGGCCTTGAGTGACGGCGCCCTGTATGAGGACGAGGCTGAATTACAGATCCAGATCGATTACGACAAGGACGCCCGCACAATTTCGATTTCCGACAATGGCATCGGTATGAATCGCCAGGAGGTGATGGATAACGTCGGCACCATCGCCAGCTCCGGTACCCGCAAGTTCCTCGACAACCTGTCAGGCGACCAGGCCAAGGATTCAAACATGATCGGCCAGTTTGGGGTCGGTTTCTACTCGGCCTTCATCGTCGCCGACAAGGTGACCCTGGAAACCCGTCGTGCCGGTCTGGGGGGGGAACACGGTGTGCGCTGGGAATCGGCCGGTGAGGGCGATTACAGCATTGAAAATGTCGAGCAGCCCAAACGCGGCACCACGGTGACCCTGCACCTGCGCGAGGGCGAAGATGAGTTCCTCGAAGATTACCGGGTGCGCAGTATTATCAACAAGTACTCTGATCATATTTCCCTGCCAGTGGTCATGTTTGCCAAGGATGACAAGGGTGAAAAGACCGAGGAACTGGAAACGGTCAACAAGGCCTCGGCCCTGTGGACGCGTACCAAGAGTGAAATCACGGATGAGGAATATACGGAATTCTACAAACATGTGGCCCATGATTTTGATGAACCCCTGAGCTGGATGCACAACAAGGTCGAGGGCACACAGGAATATACCACACTGTTATATATCCCCAAGCGGGCGCCGTTTGACATGTTTGATCGTGACAAGCGCACGGGCATCAAGCTGTATGTGAAACGCGTCTTTATCATGGATGATGCCGATCAATTGATGCCGAATTATCTGCGCTTTATTCGCGGCGTGGTGGATTCCAATGACCTGCCGTTGAATATCTCACGTGAGATCCTGCAACGTAATAAATCGATTGATACCATCCGCAATGCCTCGGTCAAGAAGTTGTTGAATGTGTTGGACGGTATCGCCAAGGATGAGCCGGAAAAATATGCCACTTTCTGGAAAGAGTTCGGCAATGTGATCAAGGAAGGTCCGGCAGAAGATTCTGCCAACAAGGAAAAGATCGCCAAACTGATGCGCTTTGCCTCGACACAGAATAGCAGTGATGAGCAATCTGTTTCGTTTGATGATTACCTTGGCCGTATGCAAGCAGGCCAGGACAAGATCTATTACATCACCGGTGATTCCTACGCGGCGGTGAAAAACAGTCCTCATCTGGAACTGTTCAAGAAGAAAGGTATTGAGGTTCTGTTGATGTTCGACCGTGTCGATGAATGGATGATGTCCTTCCTCAATGAATACAGTGAGAAACCCCTGGTATCCGTGGCCAAGGGCGCCCTCGACCTGGGGGATCTGGCCGACAAGGAAGAGAAGGAAAAAACCGAGCAGGCGGCCAAAGACTACAAGGACCTGCTCGAAAAAATGAAAGAAACCCTCGGTGACAAGGTCAAGGAAGTCAGAGTCTCCAACCGTTTGACGGACTCCCCTTCCTGTCTGGTGGTCGAAGAAGGTGACATGGCCGTCAACATGCAAAAGATCCTGCAACAGGCCGGTCATAGTGTTCCGACCCTCGAACCTATTCTGGAGATCAATGCCGAGCACCCCCTGGTGCAACGCCTGAAGAATTCCATGGAAGATCAACGCTTCTCTGACTGGTCCTTCATCCTGTTTGAGCAGGCCTTGTTGAGTGAAGGCGGCCAACTGGAAGACCCAACCAGTTTTGTCAGCCGCCTGAATGAATTGCTTCTGGTGCTGACTGATGAAGCCAAATAGGCAGGATTCCTGAATCGGAAAAGGCGGCCTGTGGTCGCCTTTTTTATTGCAGTACAGCCTGGTTGTAGTACGCTTAATATTTATGAAGAAAATATTTAGAGGCCGAATGATAAACAAATTAACCGGAATAGCGTTGCTGCTGGTGGGCGGACTGTTGGTCCTCTGGGGTTATAATGAGGCGGAGTCACTGGGTTCCCACCTGACGCGCCTTTACTCGGGAAATCCAACCCAAAATGCCCTCTACTATTATATTGGTGGTGGCGTTTGTCTGGTACTGGGCGCGATCAATTTACTACGGCGCTGATTACTCAAGCAGTGGGGCGTTCATTTGTGTCAGAAAAAAATCGCGCCCAACAGGGTGCGCTTTCCTATGCTTGCGGATGGCAGGTTTGTCAGGCGACTATATTGGCCAGGACGATCAGTGCAAACATTAACCCCAGCAGAATTAATACCGTGTAACCAATTCGCGTACCCATTTCTTTGTCTTCTATGTGCATGGCTTATATCCTCGTTTATTATTGTAGTGTGGAAAGGGTAGTTTTCTGTGGGATAGATGTGAATTGATCTGGATCATGTAAATAAAACATAAGAAATTCAACATATTATAATAATTTAAATATTAGAGCGAAACCGTCATGATTTTTATATAATGACATCTCACGACGGAGTACGATTGGATAGAACGATGAAGGGAAACGCCATGCAGCAAGAAAAGCGTGTGTTGAGAAGAATACAATTTGAACGCCCCGCCCGGATCATTACCCGCGGAGGGGAAAAGCGTTCTGTCAAATCTTATGATTTTTCCATGAAAGGGGCGGCATTTCTCAGTATGGAGCCCATCGAGATTGGCGAAGTCCTGCGACTGACCCTGAATGTGGGCCACCCTGGTCGATCCCATATCATGAAAATCTATGGTCAGGTTGTACACCGCAGTAAAAAGGATAATCAGTATCTCATGGGTATTTGTTTTAACCGTCAATAAACGCCTTTAACAAATTTTTACAGTCTATATATCCCTGATTTTGTCATCCTCTGCAATTAAGGTTAATTAATCAGTGAATTATTCCCTGTTATGTCCGATATAGATTAAGGGCAGGACAAAAGGACAGGGCCTGTAAAGTGGTCACTATTTGTCTTTGCTATATTTAATGTCAGTAAGGATAAGACCTAAACAATAATATCAAGGCCTTAGCATGTACAGTAAATCAAAATTTGTTTCACCGGTGGTGGATACCCTGATGAATGTTTTTTCGACCATGATGCAGGTCGAACCTGAGGCGGGTGTAAGTCGAATCAAGCAAGATGATATTTCAAAAGGTGATGTCACGGGTTTGCTAAAAATGGAAGGCGACATAGCCAACGGCAGCATCTCCATCACCTTTACCAAGTCGGTTGTGATTGACATGGTTAAACGTATGTTGAATATGGAAATAGATGAAATTGACGAAATCGCCCGGGACATGGCGGGTGAGATGGCCAATATCGTGGTGGGCGGCGCCAAAAACATGCTGGAAGAGCAGGGTTATAATATAAACATGTCTCTGCCTGAAGTGTTTGATGGGGAAGGACATCGCATTGAACATAGTTTTGCAGGTGAAACTATCGAGATACCTTTTTCAATTGACTCGGGTGACTTCTATATAGAAGTCAATTTTAAAGAGCAGGCATAACCCTGAATTAGTATTTTAATTAAAATAGCAGTGCATACTGCAGTTTGATAATAACAGACATCCCTGTCAGCTATATGGGTAAAAACTAATTCTTAACTGAACCCACTTATTCCTTACTGCCGCATTCATTAAATATACGGCGTTCGCAACCAGCGCAAATAGCCTGATCCAGTTCTTCATAGATCGCACCAATGGCGTCCTTTTTTGACGCAAAGACGTTTTCCGCACCGAAGCGCTGTAAATAGTCACCACGCTTGAGGATGTTACAGACCTGTTCCTTGATCTTTACCACATACAAGCCACCATTTTGTTTTTTGCGGCGTTCTGATTCCTGCAGGATCATTTCAGCACCGGCGATGTCGATAAAGTTAATGCTGCTGCCGAGCATCACCAGGTGTTTTTGATCCGGGGTGTTTTCTGCAAAATCGCGTAGCGTGAGTTGTACATGATCGATGGCGCCAAAGAACAGGGAGCCATCGATTTGTATGATTTTTAGTTGCGGACATTCCTGATGGCCGAAGGCGGGAATCATTCTTCGCTTCTCTTCACTATCGTCGGGTACCAGACTGGTAATCCGTGGCCGCGAGGTGCGCATCAGGTACATGATCAGCGATAACATCACGCCGACATAAATGGCGAACTCCAGTTCGATAAACAGGGTGGCAAGGAAGGTCGCAGACAGGATCAGTGTTTCCGAACGACTGACCTGAACAATATTGTGTATGTGGTGAAAGTCGATCAATCGCCAGGCGACGATCAACAGGATTCCGGCCATGGCCGGGATCGGCAGGTAGGCGGCGAGGGGGGCGATCAGTAACAGGATGGCCGCCAGAAAGGCTGCGGCAAAGATTCCTGCCATGGGAGTTTGGGCGCCGGCCGTGTAGTTAATACCGCTGCGGGTAAAGGAGCCGGAAGAGGCATAGCTGGAGAAAAAACTGCCGATGATGTTGGCAGACCCCTGACCGATGAATTCCTGGTTACCGTTGATATGCTGGCCCGATTTGAGCGCCACCGAACGGGCGATGGACACGGCCTCTACGAGACCTAGCAGCGCCACGGCCAGGGCCCCCGAACCCAGTTGTTTAACCGATGTAAACGAGAAATCGGGTAGTGACAGGGGCGGCAGGTTACGGGGTAGTTCTCCCACCAGTTTGATCTGGTGGGCCTCGGCCCCCAGCCATGCTGCCAGGCTACTGGCAACGATCATAGATATTAATAACCCCGGCCAACGGGGTTTAAAGATCACAAAAATGATACCGACCGCCAGACTCACTGTGGCGACCAGCGCAGCATAAGGATTCATATTACCCAATTGGGCGAACAACTCCAGCCAGGTATGCAGGAAGGATTCACCGGCGGGAATCGACACGCCAAAGAAGTGTTTGAACTGACTGGTGGCAATCAACAATGCTGCCCCGGCGGTAAAACCGACCACGACAGAATGGGAGACAAAGTTGATCAGCGCCCCCATCTTGCCCAGGCCAAGTCCCAACTGGTAGGCCCCGGCTAGAAAGGTCAGGGTCAGGGCCAGCTGGATGTATTCCGGGCTGCCGGGCTCGGCAAACTGACTGACCGTGGCGAACACCACAATGGAAATGGCCGTGGTCGGTCCGGAGATCAAGTGCCGTGAAGAGCCGAACAGGGCGGCAATCACCGGCGGCACCATGGCGGAATAGAGACCATAGATGGGGGGCAGGCCGGCAATCATGGCAAAGGCCACACCTTGAGGCAGGACGATCACTGCTCCGGTCAGACCGGCAAGAAAATCGGCACGCAAGGTGTCACGATTGACCATCGGCCACCAGCGTAAAAAGGGCATAAAACGAATAAGAAGCAGGTTGCACTGCTGTGCAAAGATTTTAAGCATGCATATCCTCTAGTGGAAAATCGACAATTGTTCTTCTGTCAGCGGTGACATAAAACCAAAGCAAGCCCAAAGCACCAGACCAATCATGCGGGGGAATTGGCAAGCGATTTATAATGAAATAGCGGGTATTGCCAGATACTGACTGTAATTAAGGTCAGGCCACAATATGCTTACGCTGGACCGTGACTGACGGGAATGTATTATCCTGTAAAAGTCAGGGGAAGTTCAGTGAATAATTGATTGATTATATTCTAATAAGGAATATGTCTCTGGCTAGTTGGGGCATATATATTAGGCATGGCAGGCTCAAATCTGACATCAGGCGACAAGTTGCTACTGAGCGGGATTCACAATTAAACAACGCCCATTCTCAACGGTCCCAAGCCATTTACTCTATTTTACGTAGCGTATCCCGCCAGTCCGGGTTGCATGCCCCTGACTCGATTTTGATATAACGCCCTATCTCGTTTTCATACCAGCCCGTATCGTGCTGCAAGGGCTCCACCTCAAAGCCCCACCAGGTGCCATCGGCATCCTGAGCCAGCCAATTCACCCACCCCGGAAATGTCATTCTTTGTGTCATACCCTAAAAATATGATGGATTTGTCGATATAGTTAATTACCTACATATTGTATTTGGAGATTATGATGTTGACCAATATGCATGAATTCGATCGTAAAATCCGCTTTGTTACAGGTGTGTTGATCTGGGTGCTTTACCTGACAGGGTCAATTACTGGTGGGTTCGCTCATTTTCTGGCCGTCATCGGGGTATTATTTGTAACGACCAGTATTATGAATTTTTGTCCTTATTACATTATTTGTAATTATGCGACTAAAAAAAACTCCAAGCTTGATACTATATTCGTGATTTTTTAGTTGATATAATCCCGTCTGTTTCAATGAGGTGGATTTTATGAACATGCAAACTCAGATAGAAGAAAAACTTGCTAAGGGGTTGAAAGCACAGCATCTTGAAGTAGTGAATGAAAGCAGTAACCATAATGTACCACCCGGTTCCGAATCCCACTTCAAAATTGTTGTGGTTGCGCCCGATTTTGCGGGTAAAAGCCTGATCAATCGTCATCGCATGATTAACACTATCCTGGTCGATGAACTCAAGGGCCAGATCCATGCCCTGGCCATGCACACCTATACCGAAGAAGAATGGGCCAAGGCCAGTGGCAATGCCCCCATGTCCCCACCTTGTATGGGTGGCGGTAAATAGTTACTGCTTCGACACCGGTAGTTGACTATCCAGTAACTCAACCCAATGCATGACCGGTACCGGTGACTGGCTTCGCAAGTGGAGCAGGCAACCGATATTGGCCGTGGCAATCATCTCGGGTTTATTTTGCAACAGCTTGGTGAGTTTGTTGGATAATAATTGTTGCGAGAGTCGTTTCTGGGTAATGGAATAAGTCCCTGCCGATCCGCAACAAAGATGCTGGTCATTAAACGGTACCAGCTCAAAGCCCGCCTTTTGCAGAATCTGTTCGACCACACCGTTTAACTGTTGACCATGCTGCAAGGTGCAGGGTGCATGGAAGGCCACTTTTGTTTTTATGGAAGCCGACGTGATATTTTCCGGCAGTATTATTTCACTGATGTCCTTGCAAAGTGATGAGATGGTACGGGCCTTGTCAGCATAAGCCGTATCATCAGCCAGCAAGTGGCCATAATCCTTGACCATCACGCCACAACCACTGGCGTTGGACGCAACGGCCTCGACCCCCTGTTCGATAAGAGGCCACCACATGTCGATATTGTTTTTAATGGTGGCAAGGCTTTGTCTTGTTGCCGTCAGGTGGTGGGCGAGGGCGCCGCAACAGCTTTGTTGAACCCGGACCGTTTCAATTCCGATACGATCAAGCAATCGGGCGGTGGCGGTATTAATCTCCGGGCTTAATGTCGGTTGTACACAGCCTTCCAGCAATAAAATCTTTCGTTTATGTTTGGTGTTTGGCCAACTTGCTTGTGTCTGTGTTTCAGGAATGGAGCTTTTAATACTGCCGGGTAACATAAAGCGGAACAGGCCAACCAGCTTGATTAGGGTTTGAAAACGCGTCGGATTTGGCAGTGCCCACAACAACAGTTTACGCAGCAGGCTTTCATGCAGGGGACGTGTTGTTTGCCTGGTGACGATCTCACGGCCTATATCCAGCAAGTGCGCATATTCCACACCCGATGGGCAGGTGGTTTCACAGCTACGGCAGGTCAGACAACGATCCAGGTGGGTGCGCGTTTTTCTTGTCGCAGGCGTACCTTCGAGTAATTGTTTGATCAGATAGATTCGTCCGCGCGGGCTGTCCAGTTCATCACCCAGGATCTGATAGGTTGGACAGGTTGCCGTGCAAAAACCACAGTGGACGCAATTGCGCAGGATTCGGTCGGCCGTTTGGCCTGCCGGTGTATGGATAAACTTTTTACTGATTCGGGTTTGCATGACCTAAAAATCAGAATACATGCGGGTCGGGTTCAGGATGCAGTTGGGATCAAAGGCCAGTTTAAGGTTGAGGTGTAACTGCTTTAATTTGCCTGACAGGGGTTGAAAATATTCTTCAGTCGTATCGCCATGGCGAAACAGGGTGGCATGACCATTCACTGATGTTGCTTGTTCTCGAATGGCGCGGGTATTCATGTCTGATTTGATCCAGCGTTGTGCGCCGCCCCAGTCGATGAAGGTTTCCCCATCAATGGCCAGATCTGTTGTGTTGGCAGGAATAGATAGCCGCCATAATGTTTGTTCGCTATCAAAAAAGGCTAACCGGTGTTCACGCAGTTTGGACCAGAACGATTCGGCATCCTGCAATTCATCGCCCTGTACAGTTCGTATGGCCGCCTTGACAGCCTGTTCGGTACCGGACAGACGGGTATAAAGATATTCTCCATCATGGCAACTGGCTGATAGGGGCAGGGCCTGGCGGCCATAGTCGAGCATGCTTGCCAATGCCTTGTCGGCAGGCAGCTTGCTGATAATGGTGGTTTCAAACCTTGGGCGGGGCAATACCTTTAACGACACTTCAAGTAATACGCCAAGGGTGCCGAGTGAACCGGTGAGCAGACGTGAGAGATCATAACCGGCGACATTCTTCATCACCTCGCCACCAAAGCGGAGTCGCTCTCCCTTGCCGTTGATGAGTTTCACACCAAGGACAAAATCCCTGGCCGCGCCAGTATAGGGACGACATGGTCCCGACAGACCGCTCGCAATCGCACCACCCAGCGTGGCCTTTTCGCCAAAGTGGGGGGGCTCGAAGGCTAACATCTGATCGTGTTCAGCCAATGCGGACTCGATATCTTTTAACCGGGTTCCGGCCGATGCCGTGACCACCAGTTCAGTGGGTTCATAGTGGATGATGCCGCCGTGATGACTGACATCGAGTTGTTGGCCACTGATTTGCCGACCGTAAAAACTTTTGCTATTACCACCGTAAATCTTTAAGGGCGTACGCTCCTGGTATGCCTGGTGAATAATATCCTGGATACGTTTGTTTTGTGCTGCTACAGACATGTTTTAATCAGGTTTTGCTCAGTGTGGTGGCCAGTTGCTTGATGTTAATCGGTTGTTCAGTATCCAGTTGAATCAGGTAACCCTTTAAATCATCGGTTATGGCTTGCCAGTTTTGTAATTGTTGTTCGAGTACATTGATTGTTGCATCAGAATAATCCTGCTGACGCTGGCGGATTCGATTGCGTAGTGTATCGGGTTTGGCATTAAACTCAAGTATATGAAAAGGGACAGCCATTCGGTCAGTGAGTTGTTGAAAGAGAATAATTTGTTTGATATCGATAAAGGTAGCGTCGACAATGACCCGCTGGCCTGCGGCCAGTAAATTCTCTGTCAGTTCCGCCAGATATTCGTATACCTGTTGTGTGAGTTCATGGCTATATAGATTAGAGCTATCTTTATATAGCCTTTTACGTTCGACATCCGAACGAATTCTGATCGCCCCTACGGTTTCCAGAAGTTCTTGTGTGTAAGTTGTTTTACCGCTGCCGGATACCCCACGGGTAAGAATCAATACCGGCGAAGGCGCACGGGTATAACTTTCAGTCAGTTCAAGGTAGCTGAGAAAATCCTTAAGGGTGTTTTCCTGTTCCGCTTGAGTGAGATGGGGTTGGCCAAGCCGAATGGCATCGACCTTGGCCCGCACCAGCGCCCGATAGACTTTATAAAAATTTAACAGCTTGATACCTTTGTAATCGCCTGTGAGTTCCAGATAGCGATTCAGGAAGCGCCATGCCAGTGGGCTTTGCCGGCGGTCATCAAGGTCCATGAGCAAAAAGGCGATGTCGTTGATAACATCGATCCAGCGCAGTCCCGGATTGAATTCCAGACAATCGAACAGCACCACTTTTCCATCCAGCAAGGCCAGGTTGCGTAAATGCATATCGCCATGCCCTTCCCGGATGTGGCCATTTACCTTACGTTGCCGGATAAAGTCTTCCCGTTGGCTGAAATGTTTTTGGCACCAGCTTTCCAGTTCCTTTAAACGGGGTTCATATTGTTGCTGGCCAAGGCTTTGGCGAATATGTGCAAAATTCTCGGCGACAGGTTGCCAGACTTGTTCTGGCAGACCATAAGCGGTATTCGTTACGGCTCGCTCAGTCCCTTGATGAAAGGCGGCCACCGTTTCGGCCAGCCCGTCGATATGCTCACTCGTTAATTGATGATGGTTGAGAACTTCATCCAGCTGTGCCGATTGAGGGAATTGTTTCATCTTAACGGCATATTCAATGGTCGGGCCTTTGCCATTCAACGCGGGTTGTTCTTGGCTACCTGTGATAGTAATTACTTCCAGATACAGTTCGGGGGCGTGGCGTTGATTAAGCCGCAGCTCTTCTTCGCAAAAGTGTTTGCGTAATGCCAGCGTGGAAAAATCCAGAAAACCCAGGTTGACCGGTTTTTTGAATTTATAGGCAAAAGGCCCGGTCAACAGGACCCAGGAGATGTGGGTTTGCAAGAGTGTGAAGCTGTCAACCTCGTGCGGATAGAGTGCGGGCTGTTGCAGGTTTTGCAACAATACTTCCTGTGCTTGCAGTGAAGTATTGGCTGTCGCGTTCATGCTCAGAAGCGTTCCAGCTCGGCATGAGGGAGCTTGCCGTGATGCACATGCATGGCGCCGAGTTCGGCGCAGCGATGCAGGGTCGGTACCGCCTTACCGGGGTTGAGCAGGCCATCGGGATCAAAGGCACGCTTGACTGCATGGAACTGTTGTAACTCAAGCGCCTGGAACTGCACACACATTTGGTCGATCTTTTCGATACCCACACCATGTTCACCGGTAATGGTGCCACCGACTTCAACACAGAGTTCGAGTATCTTGCCGCCAAACTCTTCGGTGCGTTCCAGTTCTCCCGGTTGGTTGGCGTCATACAGGATCAAGGGATGCAGGTTGCCGTCACCGGCATGAAAGACGTTGGCCACCTGCAAGTTATATTCCTGCGACCACTCAGTAATGCGTTTTAAAACCGTTGCCAGTTGTTTGCGGGGAATGGTGCCATCCATGCAGTAGTAATCCGGTGAGAGTCGACCGACCGCAGGGAAGGCGGCTTTGCGGCCCTTCCACATCAGTTCGCGTTCGGCATCATCTTTTGCAGTACGCACTTCAACAGCGCCGCTTTCCTTTAATAAGGCGCGCACGACGAGAATCTGTTCCGAGACTTCTTCGTTTATACCATCCAGCTCACAAAGTAGTATGGCTGCGGCATCTTCAGGATAACCGGCGTGGACAAAGGCCTCGGCCGCCTGAATGGCATAGCGGTCCATCATTTCCAGTCCGGCCGGGATAATGCCACGGGCGATGATATTGGCCACGGCATTGCCGGCCTTTTCAATATCGTCAAATGCGGCGAGTACGACCTGGGCACGTTCCGGCAGGGGCAGGAGTTTCACGGTGACTTCGACAATAATACCCAGCAGGCCTTCGGAGCCGGTGAGTAGCGCGAGTAGATCATAACCCGGTGCATCGAGTCCACCACCACCGATAGTCACGAGTTCCCCATCCATGCTAATGACCTTTAATTGCTGGATGTTATGTACGGTCAGACCGTATTTCAGACAATGCACGCCACCGGAATTTTCCGCGACATTGCCGCCGATAGTACAGGCGATTTGTGATGAGGGGTCGGGCGCATAATACAGGCCGTGTTGTTTAACGGCTTCGCTGATGGCCAGATTGCGCACGCCGGGCATAACACGGGCGGTGCGTGCAACGGGATCGATGTCCAAAATTTGATTGAACTTGGCGAGACTCAATAACAGGCTGCCATCCCGTGGCAAGGCGCCACCGGATAGGCCGGTACCCGCACCCCGGGCAATCACGGAGATCTTTTCAGCATGGCAAAGCCGCATGATGGCCTGCACCTGTTCGATATTATCGGGCAGGGCGACAACCCAGGGCAGTTCCCGGTAAGCGGAAAGGCCGTCACACTCATAGGGACGGGTGTCTTCACTGTCGTATAACACCGCCTCGCGCGGCAGTATGCGTTGCAATTTTTTGACAAATTGCAACCGGCGTTTATCACCTGTGTGTATTATTGCTACCATGGTGCTAATTCTACCTCAGGCCAAACAATTAAAAACAGTTTAAATATCAATCAATATTCACTATAAAAGGACGTGACCATGCGTAATCTTTTATTAACCCTGGGTGGTGGGGTTATTACCTGTCTGTTTATTTATGTCCTGCCTTATGGCCGGGCGCTGGATGCAATCGGCCTGTTACTGGGTGTGATCGCCGCCATCTATATCGGCTTTGCCATTGCCGATGGTCGTAATAATGCCATCTATCTGGAATGCTCTGTCGCCGCGGTTTTTATTCTGCTGGCCCTGTTGGGCATGTGGGGCAAACCGGTGTGGCTGGTGGTGGGCTTTTTTGCCCACGGCGCCTGGGCCTTGTTACATTATCCGGGCAAGATCGGGGCAAGGGTGCGCAAGTGGTATCCGCCTGTCTGTGTTGTCTACGACTGGTTCATCGGTTTGTATCTGATTTACTGGCTGGGCTGGTAATATTCTGCTCATGGAAAAGCTACGCATCGACAAATGGCTGTGGGCGGCCCGCTTTTATAAAACCCGCGCCCTGGCGAACGAGGCCGTGGCCGGTGGGCACGTGCATGTAGACGGTTCGCGGGTCAAGCCTTCGCGTGAAATCAAAGTCGGTGACCGACTGGCGATTAACAAATCACCCTATACCTTTGAGATCAGCATCGTGGCCTTGGCAGCAAAACGCGGCTCTGCCAGTCTGGCACAAGGCCTCTATGAGGAGAGCGAGGACAGCCGTCAACGGCGCGAGGCATTACAGGCCCAACAGCGTATTGAGAAGGCCGCTAATCCCGCCCCGAGCAAACGACCGGACAAACGTGATCGACGGCGGATTATTCGCTTTGTTAACAAGAACCAATAGGATAAGACTGTGCCCAGACCTGAAACCCCGCTACTGGCCGCCGATGCGATTATCGAACTGACCGATCAGCCGGATCGCCCCATTGTCTTGATCGAGCGCAAATATCCACCCTATGGTTGGGCGATTCCCGGCGGCTTTGTCGATGTTGGTGAGCCACTGGAACAGGCGGCTATGCGTGAGGCCCTGGAAGAGACCTGCCTGAGCATCAAGCTGAAGACCCTGTTGGGCATGTATTCTGCTCCCGAGCGGGATGAGCGAGGCCACACAGTGACTGCGGTCTATGTGGCAGAGGCGAGTGGTCAGCCGAGGGCGGCCGATGACGCCATGAATTTACAGGTTTTTACAATTGATACGCTTCCCACAGAATTGGCCTTTGATCACGCTCAAGTTCTGGCGGATTACTGTCGTTATCGTAAAGAAGGAAGGCTTGCGCCATTGAGGAATATCTGAGGTGTGGGTATTTAGCCAGCAGACTCGCAATCAGGGACTCAACTAGATATAATATAAGAATTCGCTAATATGATTTGGAGATACAAATGCCAACCGTAGACCTCGACAAAGACAACCTGGCCCCAACCATCAATGACAATCCCTTTGTAATCATCGATTTCTGGGCGCCCTGGTGTGGCCCCTGCCAGTCATTCAAACCCGTCTTCGAGGCCACGGCGGAAAAGCACCCCGATGTGGTGTTTGCCAAGGTCAATACCGAAGAACAGCAGGAAATTGCCTCCCATTTCCAGATCCGCTCCATCCCGACCCTGATGGTGTTCCGTGAACAGGTCGTGCTGTATGCCGAAGCCGGTGCCTTACAGCAATCGGCGTTTGAAAAGCTGGTGGATGACGCCAAGGCAGTGGACATGAATGACGTCCACAAGGCAATCGAAGAAGAGGAAAGCAAGGCCCAGCCTTCAGCCTGATTCAGGTTTTATCCTCTGACATAGGCCCAACCGGCCTTCAAACGTCTTAAAATCTGCTCCAGTGCCGCATCGACCTGTTGCGCCTGGGGCAGTAGTTTCACCTCGTCAATTCCCTCACTGAGCCGAACGTTCTGCATGGCAATGCCACAGGCGAGAAAGGCGATATTATCATGCTGTCCGGAAATCGATTCGATACGTTTGCCAAACGGTGAGCCAGCGCGTAACAAGGCCAAGCCTTCGGCATTGGCGACCACTTCCAGCTGCAAAGGTTTGTGCTGTTGCCTGCTGTCACGTAATAACTGTTCCGCCTTATCCAACGCCAGCGTAATGCGCTCCTTATCCATTTTACTGATGTGGATGAGCACCTTGTTGTTTGATTGGGTGACGGACCCTGCCTGGGCCAGTTCATGAAAGCTTGGACCGGTATAATTGTTATCGGGTGAGTGTATCGACCAGCCTGCCATGCCACCCAGTAA
>Ga0209633_10002007_pt1 | contig 20168 bp, 13 predicted proteins | sample Cruoilmetagenom1_FD_187290 | JGI IMG/M metagenome (GOLD analysis project Ga0209633, IMG submission 187290) | Oil polluted marine microbial communities from Coal Oil Point, Santa Barbara, California, USA - Sample 1 (SPAdes) (version 2) | ecosystem: Environmental > Aquatic > Marine > Oil seeps ... | reverse complement strand
TCTATGAAAAATCTTTGAAAATACCTTATGGGTGGAAAAAACCTCGAAAAATTTTTGTAAATTCAATGAGTGATTTGTTTCATGAAGAGGTCAGCATTGAGTTTATACAATCGGTATGGGATGTTATGGCGGGAACACCACATCACAATTATCAAATATTAACGAAACAACCCGAAAGAATGCAGGGTATTTTGACCAAGCATATAGGTGAAATTTTGCCAAACGTTTGGCTCGGAACAAGTGTAGAAAATGCCGATGTTGTCGACCGTTTAGAATTCATTCGGGATACGCCAGCCGCAATACGCTTTGTTTCTTTTGAACCGTTAATTGGTTCGGTTGGTAATGTAAATTTAGATAAAATTCACTGGGCAATCGTTGGCGGCGAAAGTGGCCCGAAAGCGCGCCCAACAAGTGAGGCTTGGATAGATGAAATATATGAGCAATGTTTAGCTTACGACACTGCCTTCTTTTTTAAACAGTGGGGAACTTGGGGGAAAGATAATAAGAGAAGATCAAAAAAAGCAAATGGTAGAGTGTATCGAGGGCAAATATGGGATGAAATGCCAGAAACTGCACATGCGTAAAGAGTTTTTAGGTAAATAGCGCATGGTAAAAAAAAGTTACAATTGGGAAGGTGGTGCAACCCTAGACGAGCATTCCAAAGTTAAGTTGAAAATACTCGATGAATATTTTTGTGAGTATTTGCGCGTACGGTGTGTTTTGCCACAACAAGAAAAGTTCCGATTAGTGGTTGTGGATGGCTTTTGTGGTGCGGGTTTGTATGGCTGTGGTGCGTTCGGTTCACCTTTGGTTTTGATGTCTGCATTACAAAAAACTGAGCGAGAATTGAACCTATGCCGAGCCGTGGATGGTTTCAAACCTATACGCATAGAGTGTCAGTTTGAATTTAATGATACGGATAAGAATGCCGTAGCTTTATTGCAGGAAAACATCGCTCCATTGATTGCAGATATTAAAGAAAACTCTCCAAATTTATTGATTAGCTGTATATTCACGGTTGGTGAGTTTGAAGTACAACAAGAACAAATTTGCAACCGCATTGTCAGCTCGAAAATTCGTAATGTTTTGTTTAATCTAGACCAATATGGCTATTCAAATGTTTCAGAAGCCACAATAAAAAAATTGATTTCTATCACACGTTCTTCTGAAATATTTTTAACATTTGCGATTGCCTCTTTTCTTGCTTTTGTATCTCCAGAGCGCAGGCATCAAAAATTTTCATTAAATAACGTTCCTTTTACTGGGCAAGTATCAGATATTACGGCCCAACTTAGCAAACCAAATTGGTTGGGGGCTGTGGAAGGTGTGGTTTTTGAAGCATTATGTAATACAGCTAAGTATGTCAGCCCTTTTTCTATTCATAACCCTAACGGTTGGCGGTATTGGTTAATTCATATCGCCAATTCGTACCGTGCACGTCAAGTGTACAACGACATACTGCATAAAAACAAAAGTTCTCAAGCTCATTTTGGTAGGTCAGGCTTAAATATGTTGAAGTATAGCCCTGATGAGGAAGCCTCTCTTTATCTGTTTAAGCCCGAAGATCGGCAGATAGCAAGAACCCAATTATTGGATGATATTCCTAGGTTTGTTGATAAACAAAACGAGCGTCATATAAAGGTTGGAGCTTTTTACGAACACACTTACAATGGAACACCTGCCCATAGCGATGACATTCATACGGCTATCATAGACAATCCCGATTTAGAGGTGGTGACACCAAAAGGCGGAACGAGGCGAAAACCTAATATGATAAAAGAGGGGGATGTTTTGCGATTGCGACCGCAAAGAACGTTATTTTCACAAGCAAATTTCGGAACCTGACGACAGGTTTTTATTAAAGGAAATATTATGAAGCAACTTGACTGGAAAAAATTATTAAATTCTACGCGGCGAAAAGATTTGGACAGTGATGCCACGGCGATACTTGCAAATGTTGGAGGTACGAGAACAGAAATCGAGAGGGATTATGACCGTATATTGTTTAGTACTCCAGTTCGCCGTTTGGCAGACAAGACCCAAGTCTTTCCTTTGGAAAAAAATGATAGTGTCCGTAACCGCTTAACTCATTCTCACGAAGTTTCAAACCTAGCAAGAAGTGTAGGTGTCGCATTAGTTTATGGAGAGAATGCGCTCCCCAAAGAGGACCAAGAAAAACGTGATATTCCATCCATGCTTGCGGCAATCGGTTTAGCACACGATATTGGGAACCCTCCATTTGGACACCAAGGTGAGAAGGCTATTGGTTCGTGGTTTAAAGATAATCCTAATACCCTTGATTTCCAACTTTGCGAAACTAACATTATTGATGCGGTTACGATTACTAGAATGAAAGGAGATTTTTTAAGGTTTGAGGGTAATGCTCAGGCGTTTCGTATCTTAACAAAGTTACAAATTTTAAATGATCAGTATGGGCTGAACCTAACCGTTGGGACACTTGCCGCGCTCATGAAATATCCGACAACGTCTGATAAGACAGACGAGAATAAAGTGCCTTTAAAGAAGTTTGGTTGTTTTCACTCTGAAATTGATTGCTGTTATGAAGTTTGGGAGCAAACAGAACTGAAGGGTGGGGTGAGACATCCGCTTGCTTACATAATGGAGGCCTGCGATGATATTGCTTATTCGGTACTTGATGTAGAGGACGCAATAAAAAAAGCTTTGGTTTCGTACAGGGATTTAATAAACTACTTGCAAAATTTAAATAGCGACAAACCGTCTGATAAAGAGGCTCTATTGCTCTTGGAGAGAGTGATAGAACAGTCAGAAAAAAAGCATAAAGTACATAAGCAAGAAGACTTGTCACCTGCAGAAATCAACGATATCTCAATGCAAATGTTTCGTGTTTATGCAATTCACGCGATGATTACCTCTATAACGGAAACATTTACGAGTGAGTATGGTGATATAATGAGTGGTGCATTTGAAGGTGATTTAATAGGTGGTTCTAAAGCCAAAGTGCTTTGTAAGGGGTTGAAAAAATTTGCATTCAAAAATGCATACCAAACGCAAAATGTTTTAGAGTTAGAGTTAGAGGGATACAGAATTATTCGTTCACTGATGGATATGATGTGGCCAGCTATTGAGATGAGAGGCAATCCAATAACTCAAAAAAAACATCAGGGTAACCCATTCGAAAGATATGTGTACGGGCGCATTTCTGAAAACTATAGAAGAGTTTTTGAGGATAAAAACAATACGCTCCCCTTGAATTATAAAAGATGTCAATTATTAGCTGACATGGTATCTGGCATGACGGATAGTTTTGCGATAGACTTTGAAACCGAATTGGCAAAATTACGAATACCACCTACCTAAGGAAAATTTGTGCGTGTTGCAAAAGACATTAAGACTTTAAAAAAACGGGTTAGACGGTTTTTTGAATGTGTGCCAGAAGAACGCCGTACGGTGAGTAAAGTTTTACGAGACTTAGAAAATGTTGCGGATGTGTACGTCTTTGGCGGCTTGATGCGTGATTTGACGTTGTATGGCATTGATGACTTTAATAGCGATGTAGACCTTGTCGTGAAACCTTACGATTTAGTGGAATTTAAGAACATATTGGAGGCTTATGGCTTCTCTCAGAATAAATTTGGGGGGTATCGATTACAATCACAGAGGTGGTTGTTTGATGTCTGGGAATTCAAGAATACATGGGCATTTCAAGAAAACCACGTCTTACCCCACAGTAAGCGCTCGCTCATTGAAACTACCTTTTTCAATTGGGATGCAATTTTATATGACTGTAAGTCCAACCAAATAATTTGTGATGATAAATACTTAGATGCGCTAAGCCATCGTAACTTAGATATTAACCTTCGTGAAAACCCAAATAGAATAGGTTCCTTGATAAGAGCCTTGAAATTTATTGTACGGGATGGAGCAAACACAGGACGTGACTTGACGCGGTTTATTGTAGAAATGTTATCAGAAATGGATGACTATTCTCTTTTAGAAAATGAACACAAACATTCACGCACTCCATTCCTCCATCAAGATATTCTGCGTCACCTTCGCTACCGAAGTAATCAGTGGAATGACGAAGAGTTTTTCATGTGGATAGATGAGAACATGTGGACAAATAACGATCAATTTGAGCTTTTTGAGCAAGAGCAGGAACACTTAAAAGCTTTTGTTAGCAATTATTAAAAAACCATATCTATACAGCTACAAATAATTTGCCCTTGATACACAAATCCGCTACACACGAATGTGTAGCATAGTCAAAAAAGCACAGTTATATAGGGTTTTGCAGGATGCCGTATGGGTTCCGGCCACCCGTACCATTTTTCTCATTTTAAATCCATTAAGTTGTTTGAGCGGACGAAGGGGCGTTTGATCCCAACAGAAAAAGGGGTGAGGCTGCTTGTAAAAATCGAAGCTCTTTTTAAAAAAAACTAAATAGTTTGAAATTGGTTGCAGCCAGACTTTTTGTGTCAAGAAGGGCTGATTCCGGGTGGGGGTTATATTGATATAGCGACCAAAGTGATGAATATAACATCTCCTAGTCTAAGTCGAAGCTCGGGGTGAATCATATGACGACGGACAAGTAATGCATGATATAAAATTGACACTGATGACGCCTTCATTATAGAGATAAGCGCAAAATATTGATATATTATAGGGATTTTCTTGTGAAGAAACATAATGCAAAAAACCCTTCTCGAACTGAATCCCGCGTTTTTAAGGCTTTTCAGGAGAACGAAATGATTATCAAGGGGTTTCTAAGGCGGTTTACATCTAATCGGCATGATATTGAAGACATCACGCAAGAAACCATTTTACGGTCACTTCATGCAGAAAAAACTAGAGAAATACATGAGCCTCGCGCCTTTATTTTTGGGGTCGCGCGCAATATAGCGCGTAAACATCTTGATAAAAAATCAAAATCACTGATAAATTTTATAGAGGATTTTTCCGACAAAGAGTACATCTCTACTGAAACCAGCGTAGATGATCAAGTTGATGCGAGGCAACGGATGTTGGTTTTTTGGGAAGCCGTGACGACTTTGCCGCCCCAATGCCAAAAGGTTTTTGTGTTAAAACGAGTATATGGATACTCACACAAGGAAATAGCGCGAAAGCTAAAAATTTCCGTGAGCACTGTTGAAAAACATGCCGCCTCTGGCTTGAAAAGATGTAGTGAATTTATGGAGAAAAAATTAGGTGGTGAGATCCTGGATTTTCCCAAAAGAGATAAGAAGAGCAACGAAGAAAAATGACTGAAGACTTTGGTTCAATTTTAAAAACTGATATTGTGTCGGAGGCCTGTGCGTGGATCGTGCAGATCGAGGATAGGAATCTGACAATTGCTGACCAAGCGGCGTTTAAAGAATGGGTAAACCGCAGCCCGGTGCATAAAGCTGAAATTAGACGTTTGGCACATTTGTCAGGTGATCTGAACAGCCTTACTGATATGATGCAACCTCTTGATGAAGCGATGATGCGCCACCGGAAAGTCCGCAAGCCCAAAATTTGGCGTAAACGGTTTATGCCTATATTAACAGTTTCAGTTGTTGCGGTTTTTATGGTATTTTTTGGCATCAATTCAGGTCATCAAACCTCGCCCGCCCTTGATACACCGGTTCTTTATCAAACCGTTGTTGGCGGGAAACAGGATATTATACTTACAGATGGCTCTGTGCTCAAACTGAATACGGACACTGAAGTCGAGGTTGATTATAATGCCGAGCGACGAAAAATACGCCTGATTAAAGGCGAGGCATTTTTTCAAGTTGCCCATAATCCCGATAGACCATTTCTCGTTTACGCAGGTGACGATGTCGTTCGCGCTGTGGGTACGGCTTTTAGAGTGCGAAGGCTTGATGAGAAAATTGAAGTGACTGTCACCGAAGGACGAGTTGAATTAAAAACGGAAGCACCGCATGTCGATGTCGTGATCCTTGTACCAGAAAAAAATGAAGCTGAGAAAAGTCCGATTGCGCGTATCAAGCCAATTGCCATAGGCGCGGGAGAAAGCATTACTTATATGGCGTCTGTGCAAAACAATACGGTTGAAAAAATTAGTAAACGTGAAATCGAAAGGGAACTGTCTTGGCAGGATGGTTTATTGGAATTTTCCGAAACGCCGCTTGATGAAGTGATTACGGATTTGAGCCGGTACACAACTCTGAAAATTGAAATTGCTGACCCTGAGCTACGCGATTTGAAATTTGGCGGGCTGTTTAGGACAGATGGGCTGTCTGTACTCTTTGACACTCTAGAAACAGATTTTGATATAGAAGTTGACTATGCTGAAGACAATGTGGTTCGGATTAGTCGTCGTCAGAACTAGGGGCATTGAGGTGGTTTCCTAATTCCAAACATATCTAATTCGAAGCATATTAAGTGTGGCTCAAAAGCAACAAAAGATATGTAAATTTAATATAGTTATTTTTTTAATGAAAACGTATGGAGGATTTCTGCGGCTCTGGGAACTACCAGTATAGACCGCAGTGGAGGCGAATACTAAAACCGTTTCTATTTTGGTGAATATGGAGATAATGTACTTGATAAGGAGGGTGGCTTTTACGTTTCTTTTACTGGTTTATTTGGGGCAAGCATTTCCAAGTATGGCGAGTGAGGAAGACAAAATCTATGAGTTGCATGTCCCCTCTGCTGAGGCTCGGCTTGCGGTTAAGGATTTAGCGCGCCAGACTAGACATTCATTATTATTCCAAAACGCTGAAGTTGAAGCTGTTATGACGAGCACGATTGATGGGCATTTTACGCTTATTCAAGCAATTGATGCAATGTTCGAGGGTACGAAGCTCACCGGTGGTCTTACGGAAAACGGAGTGATTACAGTCTCTTTGCGTTCCGTTGAACCAATAAAAAAACCGGAGGAAAACATGAATTCATTACGTCGTAGATCAACTTTATTAGGGAGCGTTGCCAGTGTTCTTGTTGCGCTGACTAGTCCAACACTCGCCAATGCACAAAGTGCGAATGATACTGGGGGCGTAGCCGCACCAGAAAAAGATGAAATTATCGTTGTTGGTACGCAGATTAAAGGCTCGGATATCGCGGGCATTTTACCTGTCACGTCAATGAGCGAGACAGATATAGAAGTCACTGGCGCGACCAGTGGCGATGAACTTTTGCGTTCTATCCCGCAGTTAGGGGATGTTACGTTTAGCGAAGGGAAGTTTACGGGTGTAAATGGTGCGCGCGGTGATGTTGGTTCTGTTAATCTTCGGGGCGTAGGCGATGGCAATACACTCGTTTTATTAAATGGCCGTAGAATGGTCAATCACCCTGGAACACAGGCTGTAAATCAAACGCCTGTTGTTTCCGTTAACTCGAACGCTTTGCCTGTATCGGGCATTAAACGATTGGAAATTCTAAGGGACGGCGCGTCGGCTGTTTATGGTACGGACGCTGTTGCGGGTGTCATTAACACGATCTTGGACGATGATTTTGAAGGTGGCCAATTCACCTTACAATATGGCACATCTGAAGGCACTAGCCTTGACGAGGTTAAAGGTACGTTCAAATGGGGTAAAAACTTCAACAATGACCGCACAAATATTTCCCTATTTGGCAATGTCATGCTCAGAAATGGTATGCCCAATTCTGATTTAATTAATGCTTCTAATGATGACCTCAGGCCGCTATTTGAGGGCACTATATATGAAGGTGATACTCAGCTTGATAATAGATCTACATCTTCGCAATTTGGCACATTTGAAACATTGGCCGGAGACCCGCGTCTTTCCGGCGTAGGTGATGATGACTTCTACATCCAACCTGACTCGTTTTCGGGGTGCCGCGGTCCAGCGCTACCAGGAGGAGTTTGTATTGATAATGGCACGACAATAGATAGAGATTTAAGGTTTAATCGTGCTCCTCATAAGGATCTTGTTGGTGATACGGACCGCTATAATCTCATGGCATTTATCAACCACGATTTAGGCAATGGAATGGATTTTTTCGGAGAGGCGTCATATTACCACTCTGATTACGAACGAGAACGTGAAGCTGCTTTTGTGCTCAGTAGTTCGCGCATTGTTATTCCGGATACAGCTTTTTATAATCCCTTTGGCCAAGACATCCGTATTATGAGGTACCGTGCTGTTGACAAAGGTCCGCGTATTGCAAATGTGAAAAACGATAGTTTTCGGCTTTTAGGTGGCCTTAGGGGCACTCTAGGAAATTGGGACTGGGAAGCAGCGGCTTTGCATTCGGAAGCGACAACTAAAGACCGCACAAACCGTATTAGTAATACTCTGTTCCAACAAGCTATCAGCCGTACGGACGCTTCAGCATACAATCCATTTGCTGGAGGAAGCCTTGCTGACTTTAGTGCGCCGAGCTTGGCCAATGACCAGGCAACGATTGATAGTTTTGTCGTGGATGTTAAGCGTGATGGCAAAACCACCCTATCGCTCGCAGATGCAAAATTCTCGAACGGCGCGGTCTACACGCTTCCTGGCGGGGATGTTGGTGCTGCTGTTGGCGTTGAATGGCGTCACGAAAGTTATACTGATGATCGCGATGACCGTTTAGATGGCACAACGACTTTCACGGATAGCGTTACGGGTCAAACTTTTGCTTCAGATGTATTGGGCTCTAGTGCGACACCGGACACCAATGGTGACCGAGATGTATTCTCGGCATTTGTTGAGCTTGCGGTTCCAGTTGTCAGTCCCGAAATGAATATCCCTTTGGTTCATTCATTTGATATGCAGCTCGCAGCACGGGCTGAAAGCTACTCGGATGTTGGTGATGTCATTAAACCTAAAATAGCTGCATCTTGGCATGTGTTTGATCGGTTTCAAATTCGCGGCGCTTATTCTGAAGGTTTCCGTGCACCCAATTTAGAGCAAATTAATGCAACGGCTATTCGCCGCATTAATACTGGCCGCGAAGATTGGATTTTATGCGAAGCGGTTGCACTGGCAGCGGCATCAGGACCATTTACATCTGATGATGCCTGCGACAATAATTCTATTGAAGGTGTTCGTGGTGGCGGGCCAGATCTTGAGCCTGAATCTAGCACAAATTACTCGCTAGGCGCTGTTTTTGAACCCTTTGACAGTTTAACCCTCACAGTTGATTGGTGGCGCATTGAACAAGAAAAACTTGTTGGGCTATTCTCCGATCAAAACGAAATATCATTGGATTATTTGAGACGGCTTCAAGGCAGCTCAAACCCGAACGTTGTGCGCGGCACGCCTGATGCGGGCGACGCTGCGATTTTTGTAGCCGCAGGGCTTGATCCATCTGGCGCAGGTGAAATTTTGTCCGTGAACCAAAATTTCAGAAACCTTAACCCTCGTACATCAGAAGGCCTTGATTTTAGTGCCCAATATAGACTGGATACGGATACATTTGGTGATTTCAAAATTAAAGTAAATGTGGCGCAAATTAGAGAGTTTTTCCAAACGCCTTCTAATGAAGGCCTCGAACTGATTGCTGCACAAGATGCTGGCACTATTAGCGCCCTGGTGGATGTGGTCGGGCAGCAAAGCTTCATTAGGCAAAACGGCAATCCCGAATGGCGGTATACTGGTTCAGTGACTTGGAGAAAAGACAATTGGGGCGCGGGTGTATTTTACAAATATGTTGGCGATGTTGAAGATACGTCTGTAAATGGGACATCACCTGCAGGAGAAAGTTTTGATTTCTTGGAAGTGCCGTCGTTCAAAACTGTTAATCTCTATGCTGACTACACATTTCAAGATTTAAGTGATGGAAATCTATTTGAAGATGTTCGTGTACGTTTTGGCGTCAGAAATGTTGGTAATAAAAAACCGCCACTTGCTGACCAACTCTCCCGTGGATACTTAACGGGTCTACATTCCAATCGTGGCCGTTACTGGTATGGTAGCGTCCGCAAGAGGTTTTAGGTTAGAAGCTATGAACTGTGAACAGGTGTTTGTATAAGCGCCTGTTCAATTCCATGAATACAGCAATTCTACCTTGTCTTTTCAGGGAACGGTGGCACTTTGCGGTAAAACTATTTGAGAGAAACCGATGAAAATATGTGTTCTTGGTGCAGGTGTAATAGGGCTAACGACCGCCTATGCACTTGGACGCCAAGGGCACGAAGTTATCGTAATCGATAAAGAGGGCAAAGTTGCGAGCGGTGCCAGCCATGCCAATGCAGGGCAATTGTCCTATAGCTATGTAGATCCATTTCCAAACCCTGGAATTTTAAGAAAACTGCCAGGCTATATGTTGGGGCGGGATAATGGCATAAAAATAAAGCCTGTACTCAAAGCTCAATATTATAGATGGGGGCTGCAATTTTTGAAAAATTGCACGCATGCGCGCGCAAAAAACAATATGGATACAATGCTTGGGCTCGCGCACCAATCTATGGATGCCATGCAAGCATTGTCGGCAGAACTGCCGGGGGATTTGCTGTCAGAAATTCCAAGAGGGAAGATAATACTTGCAAAAACGCAAGCGGCTATGGCCAAGTTTGAGGCGCCTGCACAGGAAAAACTAGCGGCAGGGTTTGATGTTGAAATATTAAACCGCGCACAATGCATAGAAAAAGAGCCAGCACTGCAAACATGGCAGGGTAATTTTTGTGGGGGACTATTCACCAAGAACGAGGGCACTCTTGACCCACTAAAATTGTGCCGTTCACTTGAGGCGGTGAGTGTGAGCAGGTTTGATACTGTTTATAAAATGGGTCATACAATCGAAAGTCTTACTGTAAGCAACAACAAAATTACAGGCGTGGATACAAATCACGACCTCATTGATTGTGATAAGGTAATTATGTGTCTGGGCATGGGTGCTAATACGCTTCTAAGAACAATTGGAAAAACTTGTAATATTTATCCCATGCGCGGATATAGCCTAACATTGCCACCTGGCGTGCAAATGCCAAAAATGAGTATTACGGACCCCTTAAATAAGCTCGTCTTCGCGAATTTTGGCGATAAGGTACGCATTGCAGGGTTTTTAGATGCGAATATTCCAGAGAGCCAAATACAGCGCCGCGGCAAAATACTATTGGAGACAGCAAAAAGGCTTTGGCCAGAGGCCGCTGATTATGCGGCTGAAGATAATTTGTGGGCGGGCTACAGACCAATGACGCCATCAGGCGTTCCAATTGTCAGGGCTAGCTCGATTGAGGGGCTGTATTACAATATGGGGCATGGATCGCTGGGACTAACACTTTCAGCGGGCAGTGCCGAGAGAATTGCACAATTAGTTTGGCAATCTATGCAAGAATCTAACGCGATAAAAATGGAGAATAAACATGTATTGGCATCATAAAATCATGGGAATCTTTGGGGTGGTTCTTCTTGCGGGCTGCGCGATAACGCCAACATCTCAATCACAAACACAGCCGCCAACAACTGAAAAGACAGATACGCTTTGTCAGAATGATTTAGCGGCGATAGATGTGAATTTCCATGCGTCGCGGGCAAATCATTGTCAGGTCCAGTCACCCACGTCCCTGACCATTACAATTGACCCAGAGAACAAACCGATAAATAGTAGTGCTTGGTACGCGTTTAGAGTGTCTCCTAGCCACGCTGGAACGCTACGGGTAAACTTGAAATACTCCCATGCCAAACATCGTTATCCACCAAAAATTAGCTATGATGGTGTAAACTGGGATGTGCTTGACCCCGCTAAAATTAACGAAGTGTCGGAAGACGAAATTAGCATGCGTATTCCACTGAAAAACCGTCCAATTTATGTAGCGGCTCAAGAAATTTTTTCTGTAGGTGCGCACAATACTTGGATAGAAGAAACTGAAAAATTGCCATTTGTATCAAAATCAATAATTGGCAGTTCTATTGAAGGGCGGCCAATTTATAAACTCGAAGCTCAGGTCAATTCAAACATACAAAAACCATATGTGGTGTTTGTTGGCCGGCAACATCCGCCCGAAGTCACAGGGGCTTTGGCATTCATGCCCTTTGCTGAAACCGTGTTGGGGGATAGTAAACTCGCCAAAAATTTTAGAAAAAAATATGACATTATCCTTATCCCCAATATGAACCCTGACGGCGTCACTCACGGTAATTGGCGACATAATATGAACGGCGTTGATTTAAACCGCGACTGGGGCCCGTTCAAGCAACCCGAAACACAAGCGATAGAAAAAGAATTTGAACGTTTCAAAAATGGCGATGACGAAATTGTATTGTTTCTCGACTTTCATTCAACGTGGCGCAATTTATTATACACGCAAACTGATGAAGAGCCCACGATTCCAGCTTTTTTTACCCGAGATTGGCTGCTAGCAGTTGATGCTCGTCTGGATGACAATGTTTATAAATTTACCCGTGAAGCTAATAAAAATTCGGGTAAACCTGTTTCTAAAAATTACATGTATGTGACGTATGGAATTCCCGCAATTACATATGAAGTTGGCGATCATACGGACCGTAAATCCATTGCCATTGCTGCGGATATATTTGCCCAAGAAATGATGAAATTACTTCTTGAGCACGAGAGTAAATAATGAAGGTTATTTTACCTGTCTTTGTATTGTCAGCACTGTTTTTGACAGCGTGCCAGCCGCAAATACGGGCCGATTACTTAATCGAAAATGGCACTCTTTATATTGGTGATAACACCAAGGGGCAAAATCTTGACATTGCTATCAAAGGTGAAGATATAGTTTTTGTTGGTCACGATTCAAAGCACGTAAAGGCCGCAGTGACTCTCAATGCTTCAGGCCTAGTCATCGCACCAGGGCTTATCGACCCTCACACCCATAGCTTGATTGATTTGCAAAGTAGCGATGCCCAAACGAGGCAAAACGCGAACTACCGCCTCCAAGGTGTTACCACCGTCTTTAACGGTAATGACGGATATGGAACTGCAAATATAAATGAAATATCTTTAGATTTAATGCAAAAGGGTATTGGTACAAATACGGCCCTTTTTGTTGGACATGGCACCATACGGCGTAAGGTCATGAATAATGACAATCGGCCCCCAACCAAGGAAGAACTTGGCCGTATGAAATTGCTCACCAGTAGCGCTATGGACGAAGGCGCGCTCGGATTTTCGACAGGTCTCTTTTACGCGCCTGGGAGTTTTTCAAATACCGATGAAGTGGTTGAACTCGCAAAAATTGCAGCAGCGAAAGGCGGTGTTTATGAAAGCCATATTCGTGACGAAAGCACTTATAATATTGGTATCGAGGCTGCCGTAGAAGAGGTGCTCGAAATCGGCAGACGCGCGGACATCCCTGTTCATATTGCGCATATCAAAGCTTTAGGTGTAGATGTTTGGGGTAAAAGCACACCAATTATCGCATCTATTGAGAAGGCCCGTGCGGGTGGTTTAAAGGTTACTGCAGATCAATACCCATGGGCCGCATCAGGTACGCGCATATCTAATGCTCTCATACCAAGGCATTTAAAAGCTGGTGGTAATGAACAATATATTGCGCGATTAAATGACCCACTTTTACAAGAACAGTTGCAGATTGATGTGGCGGAAAATTTGAGGCGGCGCGGCGGCGCAAGCGCTGTTCTTATTACAGATAAAAGATCAAAATGGCGCGGAAAGACTCTTGATGAAATCGCGATTCTTAACTCTGTGTCACCCGTTGATATGGCCATTAAAATTGCGCGTGATGGTGATGCAAAAATAGCTTCATTTAACATGAATGAGGACGATATAGAGAATTTCATGAGCCAAGATTGGGTCATGACCAGTTCCGATGGGTCAGCGGGGCATCCGCGGAAATTTGCTAGCTTCCCTAGAAAATACGAAGTTTACGTGCGTGACAAAAACATTATGCCCATAGAAACATTTCTTTATAAAAGTAGCGGATTTGTTGCTGACACATTCAATATTTGCGAGCGCGGTTATCTTAAAACTGGCTACAAAGCAGATATTGTATTATTCAAACTTGATGAATTTAAAGCAAAGGCAGATTTTCAAAACCCAGAACTTCTCTCCGAAGGTGTTGAATACCTATTTGTAAACGGAGAATTATCTGTAGAAAATGGAGTCTCAAAAAACATTTTTGCAGGGCGTCTGCTCAAGCGATGCAAGGTAAAGGAACAACATGCTCAATAAATTAATCGCGCTCGGGCTTTTTCTTGGGTTAGCAGTTGGACTTGGCGCTGCAATGACTGGAAGCCCCGTCCTCCATGCAATTGCACGCGAATCGGCGCCGCTTGGTAAAATATTTATCAACGCTATAAAAATGATCGTCATTCCATTAGTGGTTTCGGTTATTTTTGCCAGTGTTGCACGCCTCGGTGACCCTCGAAAATTGGGAAAAATTGGCGGTATGACATTAGCCTTTTATTGGATTACCCTTATCCCAGCAATTGCCATTGGTATGGCGGTTATGGCATTTGGCCTGCGGTTTGCTCCAAAAATAGAAATGCCTTCCGTAGAGGCCACGGCCATACCAAAGCTGCAAAGTATCACAGATTTTATCGTTAGCCTTGTTCCGGCAAACCCAATCGCTGCGGCAGCTAATGGGGCAATTTTACCCATAATTGTCTTTACGGCCTTACTCGCGGCGGCCGCAGGAACACTTGCCCAAGAGCGCCGAGACAGGATGATTACTGCGGCAGAAGATATGAGCGAAGCTTTGATTAAACTAGTTTGGTGGATCTTATACACTGCCCCCATAGGTGTGTTTGGGTTAATAGCGCCTGCAACAGCATTGCTTGGATGGGGGCTCATTCAAAGCCTTGGCATATTCATTATCAGTGTCTTTATAGGCTTGTTGCTGCTAATTGGTTTGGTCTTTGTACCTTTACTTTTCTTCGTGGCGAAAATGAAACCGTCGCGCTTCTTTAAAGGGACGATGGGCGCAGTCTCTGTTGCGTTTTCAACAACGAGTACGGCTGCTGCTATTCCTGTTTCTCTCGAAGAAACCACGAAAAATTTGGGCGTGTCTGATACGGTTGCAGATTTATTAATTCCATTAGGGGCGTCTATGTATAGACCAGGTAGCGCCCTGTTCCAAGGCGCAGCCATAGTGTTTCTAGCACATATCTATAATGTTCCGATTGCAATAAGCACAGTTGGCGCCGTCATATTGGCTACGTTTCTTGTATCGTTAACGGTCGCGCCCGTCCCCTCATCAAGCGTCGTTACAATGGCCCCTGCGCTCGACGCGATAGGCGTACCTGTAGCTGGGCTTGCCTTCATGTTGGGCATCGACCGCATCCCCGATATGATGCGCACATGCGTCAATGTCTTGGGCCAAATATCAGCGGCTGTCTTGATTGACAAACGAAATAAAAACCCGAGCGAGACGCCAAGCAGCGCAGAAGAACTTGCCATAGAAAAATAAGTATATTTGGGGTGTTTGTGTTATTTGGGAACGGGATAGAAATTTCTCGCATAGGCGGGTATTTTAGCAAAATTCATAACACCTTATATGTTGCGAGCCATCTACATATTTGCTAAATAAGCGCATCAAAACGTTGAGCGCGGTCATTCTTGAGAGGCAACCGCAGCGTTGTTAACCGCTCAGGAGTTTTGGCTATGAAAACCATTATTGAACCATTTCGCATTAAATCGGTAGAGCCGATCCACATGACCACGCGCAAAGAGCGCAAAGCGTTTCTTAAGGCGGCGGGCTATAATCTGTTCAAGCTTAAATCCAAAGATGTGATTATTGACCTTTTGACCGACTCTGGCACTTCGGCCATGAGCGCGGCGCAATGGGGCGCCATGATGAACGGTGATGAAAGCTATGCAGGCTCGCCATCGTTCGATCGCTTCGAAGCTGCCGTGCAAGATCTAATGCCGTTCAAACACATTATCCCCACACATCAAGGCCGCGCCGCTGAAGCCATTTTGTTTTCGGTTTTGGGCGGCGCTGGCAAAATGATCCCTAACAACACGCACTTTGATACGACGCGCGGCAATATCGAAACCACGGGCGCGCGCGCTGTCGATCTGTTGTGCGCGCAAGGGCTCACGCCCTCTGACCTCTCGCCATTTAAGGGCAATATTGATCTGGAAAAACTGCAAGCCTTCATGGATGAGAACGCCGACAATGTACCGTGTGTCATGATTACCGTGACCAATAATGCAGGCGGCGGACAGCCCGTGTCTCTGGCCAATATTAAGGGCGCGGCCAAGATCGCGCGCGCTTTTGGCAAGCCATTTATCATTGATGGGTGCCGCTTCGCCGAGAACGCCTATTTTATCAAACAGCGCGAAGAGGGGCAGAGCGCGCGTTCTATCAAAGACATCGTGCGCGATATGTTCAAAGACGCAGATGGTATGACCATGTCGGCCAAGAAAGACGCCATTGTAAATATCGGCGGCTGGCTGGCGCTTAATGATGATAAGTTTGCGGACGCGGCCCGCATGCGGCTGATTATGACCGAGGGTTTCCCTACATATGGCGGGCTTGCGGGGCGCGATCTTGACGCTATCGCGCAAGGGCTCACCGAGGTCATTGACGAAGACTATTTACGTTACCGTGTCCGTACCAATGAATATATCGTCGAGCGTCTGTCTGCGCTTGGTATTCCCGTGGTTAAGCCTGCGGGTGGTCATGCCGTATTTATTGACGCGCGGGCCTGGCTTGCTCACATTCCGCCGCTTGAATATCCAGGGCAGGCTGTGGCCTGCGCGCTGTACGAAGAGGGCGGTATTCGGTCGTGCGAAATTGGCACCGTTATGTTTGGCCGTCAACCAGACGGGGCCGAAATTCCAGCCACTCTTGACCTTGTGCGCCTTGCAATGCCGCGCCGCGTATACACCCAAGCGCACGCAGATTATATCGTCGAAGTGTTTGAAGAGCTTGCGGCAAAAAAGGATAAATTGCGCGGCTTTAAAATCACAGATGAGCCCGTGGCGCTTCGGCATTTCACGGCAGAGTTTGAACCACTTTAAACTCAGCCGTTTTGCGTAAGGGTATGCGCTAACATGAATGAATTATTAACAATTCTTTCATGTATTGCTCAGCTAGGTTGTGGTAAGTATTTCTTATGAAAAACTTTAAAACGTCTGCTTACCTCTTTACAGCGCTTGGCAGCGCGCTGATTTTATCGTCTTGCGCGACCAGTCTCGCCAATCGCACGCCCATAGATATTGCCTCCAATTCAACGCTTCGCGTCGATAATATGTCAGGTATTTCTGAAATCCTGGGGCCAAATGTTAAAGCATTTAAGTCTTCACGCAGGGGTATTTCGGGGCAGGCCCGTCTGCGCACAGCAGGGCCGTTTACTGATGATAGTGGCAGTGTCATAAATGGCGGCGCTTATGTAGATGTTTTAATCAATTACTCAACGGCAACACCTAACCCTGATGAAGCCCGTATTTATGACCGCGTTAGCTGGGCGGGCGGGCAGCCTGCATTGCTGGCTGATTATGGCGGCTCGGTTCTTGAGTGCCGCGAAGATGTACGTGCAGTGCCGCGGCCTTACCCGCAGGCCTACAATTATTACCGTTATGGCTATGGTAGTTATGGTTATGGCTATGGTCATGGTTATGGTCGTCATGGAAGCGGCCGCCGAGGGCATGGCGGTAGCGGTGGTCACGATGGTGATGGTATGACGGGTGGCGACACTGGTGGCGGTATGGGAACTGGCACAGGCGGTGGCCCTGATCGTCCAGATGGCCGCATTGCTAATCCTGACGCCGATGATGAGGCAACAACGCGCCGCCGCCGTCCGCGGCGGCCGAGCACAGAGCCAGAGCCGCAGCCTGATGGTCCAGGGACTGAGCCATACACCTCACGCCGGCCCTATTCTGGAACAAATACAAGCACTAATACGCGCCATCGGCCTGTAGTTTCGCCGCGCAGAGGTCCTGTATCTTCGCCGATGTCGCGTCCTGCGCCTGCGCCCGTATCTAGGCCTGCCCCGGTTTCGCGGCCAGCGCCTGTGTCTAGGCCTGCGCCTACGTCAAGACCGCCGCGTGTAACGCCGCCAAAGTCGACGCCAAAACCAAGCGTTTCGCGTACATTTTCGGGCACTAGAAACCGCACGACGAGTCCGCGTAACACTAACAATCCGCGCCGAGAAATGAACTATCATCCTTATGATCCATATTATGCTTCGAGCGGTATTGACTATGTGGTGCGCAGACGTTGTGACCGCCAAGAATATATCCGCGTATTCGTGCCGCGCGAGCGCCTAGACGCCTCAGAACGCTCTGGCTTGCTTTTATACTTTCGCCCCCAAGCGGGACGCGAAGAAGTGCTGGTCTTTCCGCCAAATTATATTGCAGGCTTTAAACTTGCAGCATATACGCCTGAAGGCCGCACTATGGCTATTCCTGGCCGCCCGTATACGGTGCAGCCTATTGCTAGCAACCCAGTTCCCGCCGCGCCAGAACACGATCCATCAAAGCCAATTATCTACGGCGAGAATTAAAGCCTAGATGCCTCATAACGGTACAAGTGTTTCATTGTGGGACGAAATTATGGGCCTTGTTCCCCTTTTAGGAGCAATTTACTGTGCAATTCGCCCAAAACTCGCCATTTTAAAACTGGCACGGGTGTTGCAACAGTATAATCAACTGAACTGCTCCCACAGATCAGGGCGAAAATTTCCAAACTGGAAACTTCGCCTATCACCTTAAGGCTCCTCTTTTAGAGGGGCCTTTTTTTTGCGCCCAAAACTCTATGAGTTTATCTTGACCATGTCCGCCGTGCGGCTATGTTGGCAATAATCATAAAAAGGATTGCAAATGGGTTTGTGGGCAGATTTTAAGCGCGAATTTAGCTATATTCGTAATTCCCGTCATTTGTTGGCGGCTATTAAAGATGTGGACGCGGCTTCTGAAAACTTGCTCACCGATGACATAGAAAAAACCGTTGATAAATTTCCATCCCGCCCTGCCTTTATAGGTCATGATCGAGAGTGGAGTTATGCCGAATTTGACGCCTATGCCAACCGCGTTGCCCATTGGGCCCAAAGCCGTGGGTGCCAACCTGGTGACACGGCCGCATTATTTGTTGGCAATAGATTGGAATATGTAGCGCTTTGGTTTGGCCTGTCCAAGGTCGGGGTTATTCCGGCGCTTATCAATTTCAATTTGCGGGCCCAGGCGCTGGCCCACTGCGTAAATATTTCTAACGCTAAACTTTGTATCATTGATCATGACTTGCTCAGCGATTGGCAAAGCTGCGAGCAATATCTTAAAAGCGATCATGCTGTGGTCTGCGCCTTTGGTTCGTCTGATGGCTATGATAATTTTGATGATGAACTGTCAACGATGAGCGCGGTGCGTCCTGCGCGCAGTGTTCGTTCAGGTATCAAGGCGGGCGATATGTTCATGAAAATGTTCACGTCTGGCACGACGGGAATGCCCAAGGCGGCGAAAATCACCCACACGCGCGCCCAATATTATTTTCGCGGATTTGCAACGGCCGCACGCTGCACGCCTAAAGACCGCGTGCTTATGGTGTTGCCGCTTTATCATGCAACGGGCGGTCTATGCGGTGTTGGCATGGCGCTGAGTTATGGCGGGGCGGTGATCGTGCGCCCTAAATTTTCTGCCTCCAGTTTCTGGGACGAGGCGGTGGATTATGGCGCCACGATTATGATGTATGTTGGTGAGCTATGCCGGTTTTTATTACTTGCGCCGCCTCACCCTAAAGAGCGCGCTCATAAGCTGCGTTATATTGTTGGCAATGGTCTTGGCCGCGATGTGTGGGAAAAATTTGTCGCGCGGTTTAACATCCCAAATGTCATGGAATTTTACGGCGCGACCGAGGGCAATATCAGCCTGCTTAATCTAGGCGGGCCTGCCGGGTCTGTTGGGCGAATCCCTGATTATATGCGCAAAAAAATAAATGGCGACTTGATCAGTTATGACGTGGAAACGGGTTCGCATGTCAAAGGCCCAGACGGATTTTATCAACGCGCTGCGGTCGGTGAAGTGGGTGAACTTATCGGGGAAATCCGCCCAGGCGAAACCCGCTTTCGCTATGACGGTTATGAAGATAAGCAAGCCAGCAACAAAAAAATTCTACGCAATGTTTACGTCAAAGGCGATATGTGGTTTCGCACGGGCGACCTTTTGTGGCGGGACGAACATGGTTATTATTTCTTTGCAGACCGTATGGGCGATACTTTCCGCTGGAAAGCTGAAAACGTATCAACGGGCGAAGTCGCGGCGGCGCTTAGCGGTTTTGATGGTGTTCAGCAAGCCAATGTTTACGGCGTTACCATCCCTGGCTATGACGGGCGGGCGGGCATGGCGTCTTTGGTGTGCGAGAGATC
>Ga0209633_10002006_pt1 | contig 20172 bp, 15 predicted proteins | sample Cruoilmetagenom1_FD_187290 | JGI IMG/M metagenome (GOLD analysis project Ga0209633, IMG submission 187290) | Oil polluted marine microbial communities from Coal Oil Point, Santa Barbara, California, USA - Sample 1 (SPAdes) (version 2) | ecosystem: Environmental > Aquatic > Marine > Oil seeps ... | reverse complement strand
AAGCAAGCGAAAAGCTTAAGTTGTTTTCAGCGTCAAACCTACTAATTTATTGTAAGGATCATAAGTTAATTCATGATTTAATAGCTAAGGATAAAGAATTATCTAAAAAGCAGTTGTTTACGTGGTCTGAGATTGAAGATAGTGATCTCAAAATTAATTCTATTGAGAAATCAGAAAACAAAACAATTATTCAGTACAGGTATAAAAATGCTGATAATAGTTTATCCATTCCATTTACTCATAAAGCATCTATCGAAAATGCGATTCATGTTTTAGCTCTTGTGTGTTCTTTAGATTTTAACCCAAACGATTATGTAGGTCGATTTGCACATTTACCGCCTGTAGCAATGCGAATGGAACTAAAAAGCGGAGTAAATAATTGTACCATAATTAACGATAGTTACAATTCCGATCTTAATTCTTTAAGTATTGCGTTAAATTATTTAAATCAACAAAATCAGCATAAAAGTAAAACAGTAATACTTTCCGATATCTTGCAAAGTGGAAAGTCTAATAAGGATTTATATGAGGAGATTTCTGATCTAATTTCAAAATTTAAGATTGATAAATTAATTGGTATTGGAGAAGCAATTTCAGAACAATCAGGAAAATTTAATATTCAATCGGATTTTTATAAAACGACACAGGAATTTTTATCTGTGTTAAAAGATAATTATTTTACCGACGAAGCTATATTACTAAAAGGATCTAGGCAATTCTATTTTGAGAAAATATCGTCAGTATTAGAAGAAAAAGTAAATAGAACGGTTCTTGAAATAAACATCAATGCATTAGTACATAACTTAAATCATTTTAAATCGAAGCTTTTACCTAAAACTAAGATTATGGTAATGGTTAAGGCGTTGGCTTATGGCAGTGGAACACACGAAATTGCAAATGTATTGCAGTATCAGGGAGTTGATTATTTAGGAGTTGCCATGGCCGATGAAGGTGTTGCATTGCGTCAGGCAGGAATAAAGACACGAATAATTGTTATGAATCCTGAAAATAATAGTTTCGAGTTGATGTTGGAGTATAACCTGGAACCCGAGATTTATAATTTTAAAGTTCTAAGGCAGTTTCAGCTTGTTGTGGCAAAAAAAGGATTGAAGAATTATCCTGTTCATATTAAACTCGATTCTGGAATGCACAGACTGGGTTTTGTTGCAACAGAAATAAATCATTTAATTAAAGAAATTAAGCAAACAGAAAGTTTTAAAGTAACTTCGGTTTTCTCGCATTTGGCAGCGAGCGATGAAAAGGAACACGATTCTTTTACTTTGGAGCAGATTGATGTATTTAAATTAATGAGCCAAAAAATAATAGATGAATTTTCGTATTCCATTGATCGTCATATTTTGAATTCTGCAGGAATTGAGCGTTTTCCTGAGGCTCAGTTTGAAATGGTTCGTTTAGGAATAGGTTTGTATGGTATATCATCCATAGAGCAAGAACAACTGGAAGTTGTAAGTACATTAAAAAGTACTGTTCTGCAAATAAAACAAGTAGCCAAAAATAATACGGTTGGGTATAGTCGAAAAGCAAAGGCAGTTGAAGATATTACTATTGCAGTTATTCCAATTGGATATGCCGATGGTTTAGATCGTAGATTAGGAAATGGAAAAGGATCATTTTTTATTAATGGATGTTATGTTTCTATAATTGGTAATGTGTGTATGGATATGTGTATGGTTGATATTACCGATTGTAATATTCACGAAGGTGATGAAGCCATTTTGTTTGGAAAAGAACGATCCGTACTTGATATTGCAAAGCAATTAGATACAATTTCATACGAGATATTTACAAGTATCTCAACCAGAGTTAAACGTGTTTATTTTCAAGAATAGAATTGCTGCTTGATGTCAAACACTTATTTTTCCACAATATTAAAAAGTAAGCCCTATTTGGAATCGGAAATGTTTAAAACTCGGCAAAGGCTTGTTTGTTATGTTTTTGTAGCTATTTACTATCCGTTATTTTAATGCCGATTTTATACCAAGGTAATTGATTTGCCCGTAATTACTGATATTCACTTTGATTCGTGTTAATTTTTGTTTTAATTTGCCGCTGATTTTAAAGGAACTATTTTAAGTTCTCTTGCATATGGATTATAAGTATCTAAAAATTTATTTGATTTCTACTTTACTGTTTGTTGTTGCAATAGTAACACTCGGTGTGCAACTCAATTTATTTGGTGCAGAGAAAGTGCATAAGGAAATTGTTTCCAACTCGGTTAAAGAAAAAATTAATAAAATCTTTTATGAAGATAAAGCTCAAGCGATCGATTCAATTATGCAACAACGAGCTAAAAAATCATATTTTAATGGGAATGTATTAGTTGCCTACAAAGGAAAATGTATATACAACGAATCATTTGGTTACGCCGATTTAAAGCGCAGGAAAGCTTTAAAAAAGGATGATATTTTTCAACTAGCATCGCTTAGTAAGCAATTTACTGCAATGACTATTATGATTCTTAAAGAGCAAAATAAGCTTAGTTACGATGATTCTGTTACCAAATTTATTCCTGAGTTTCCATATCCAAGAATCACGGTTAGAATGCTTTTAAACCATACCTCAGGATTGCCAAATTATTGTTGGCTGGTAGAGCATCATTGGAAAAATAAACAAGCTCCTATAAACGAAGATGTTATTAAATTATTAGCCGATTATAAGTTAGGTTTGTATTTCACTCCCGGCAAACGTTGGGATTATTCTAATACAGGATATGTGGTTTTGGCTTCAATTACAGAACGAATTTCCGGTAAACGTTTTGGTGAATTTGTTAGCGAAAATATTTTCCAAGCTTTGAAAATGAATAATTCGTTTATACATAGCAGTTCTATCGACAATTCAGATAAGAAACGTTTAGTTGGATATTCTTATCGAGGACGAAGATATAGAATGATTCCGGAGACTATTAATGATGGAATAGTTGGTGATAAAGGAGTTTATTCAACTACAGAAGATTTATTTAAATGGGATCAGGCATTATATTCTAATTCCTTAGTTTCAGATTCTACCTTTGCTGAGGCAATATCAACATTTAAACTTAGAAATAAATATGATATTCCTTATGGATTTGGGTTTAGAATAAAGAAACGAAATAATAAGAAAGTTGTTTATCATAATGGAAAATGGAACGGGTTTAGAACAAGTATTTTACGGTATGTTGAAGATACAAATACTATTATTGTTTTAAATCATACATCTAGTTCGTTAAATAATTCAATTGTTCGGGAGATACAGAATGTACTTGATAATTCAGTTGCCGATGATGTTACCCATGATGTTATTACAAGTATTTTAGATGATGGAATAGAAGGAGCTCTGGAGTTTTATTATAAGAAATCTGTAGACCAAAATATAGAGTTAGATACTATAAAAATTGCAAGAGCAAGTCAAATATTGTTCGACACGAATAACCCGGTTACTGCAAAACGTATGGCTTTGTTTAATGAGATGTATTTGAGTGGAGAGCTCGATACAAGTTACTTAGATGATGCTTCCTTCCTTAAATCATTATCGATTCAAAATTAATTCTGAGCAAAAAGTGTAAAAAAATACTCAACTTAAAATTGAGTATTTTTAAATATTTATGTGATATAAGCTTATCCTAATTCGCTAATTCTTTCAAGACCTTTCATGTTTAGTATCTTAATTTTTCTACCATCTAAGGCAATTATTTTTTCGCTTGCAAAGGTAGAAAGTGTTCTAATTGCATTTGATGTAGTCATGTTTGAAAGGTTTGCAATATCTTCTCTAGAAAGATATACTTTTATTGTTGCACCATCTTCTTCCAGTTCATAAGTATCTTTTAAGAACAGTAACGATTCTGCTAAGCGACCACGAATATGTTTTTGTGTTAAAGTAACCGTTCTGTTATTAGAGAAACCAAGCTCCGATGCTAATGATTTTATAATGCTAAAAGAAAGATCAAAGTTTGTTGTTAGCAATTGGTATAGAGTTTCTTTTTCGATGGTGCAAATAACACTATCTTCAATTGCTTCTGCTGATGCAAGGTAGTTTTGATCTGCGAATAAAGCTCTATAGCCAATAAAACCAACAGGTTTTGCCATACGTACAATTTGCTCTCTACCGCCAACTCCTTCTTTAAAAATTTTTACTTTACCTTTCGAAAGACAAATTAAACCGTTTGGTTTGTCTCCTTCTTTGTAAATAATATCATTTTTCTTGTAGTAAGTACAGGTGCTATGTTTTTTTAATTGTTCTTTTTCGTTGTCGTTTAGAACACTAAAAATAGACATCTGATTATCAATAATGTTGTGGCATTCGATGTTCATCTATTCGTGATTTTATGTCAAATGTGTTAAATAACATACAAATGTATATAATTCATCTAAAATATAAAATATTTTCCTTAAAATTGGGATTTAATTTAGGAATCTGTGAATTATCGCTTTAATTGCTTGAACGAACAAATTTTTAAAAATTGTATTTTGCAACTAAAGGAATTTTTCTTCCTGCTCCAAATGCTTTTGATGAGATCCGCAAAATAGGTGGGGCTTGATACCTTTTATATTCGTTGTTATTAACAAGTTTAATTATTCTTTTAATTAATTCTATATCAAAATCTTCTTCTGCAATTTCTTCAATTGGTTTTTGTAACTCAATAAACGAGAACAATATTTTATCAAGAATATCGTAATCGGGTAAAGAATCGGTATCTTTTTGATCAGGACGTAATTCTGCCGATGGTGGTTTTGTAATTGTGTTTTCAGGAATTACTTCCGATTCTTTATTTATGAAACGAGCTAATTTAAATACATCCGTTTTATAAACATCTCCAAGAACGGATAAGCCACCGTTCATATCACCATAAAGAGTACTATATCCAACAGCAGCTTCGCTTTTGTTCGATGTATTAAGCAGGATATGTCCAAACTTATTCGACAAAGCCATTAAAATGGTTCCTCTGGCACGAGCTTGAATGTTCTCTTCGGTAATATCTTCATTTAAACCTTTAAAAATTGTGCTTAGCGAATTGTTAAAACTATCAACAACATCTTGAATTTTTACAATATCATATTTAACACCTAAATTCTCTGCAAGATTTTTAGCGTCTGTTATGGAATGCTCCGATGAATATTTCGAAGGAAGTAATAATACTCTTAAATTCTTTGGACCAAGAGCACGTGCTGCAATTACTAACACAACTGCAGAATCTATTCCTCCCGATAATCCTAAGGTGGCTTTTTTAAATCCCATCTTATGAAAATAATCACGAATACCTAAAACTAAGCTGTCATGTATCTTCGAAATTACATTTGGATCTTCGTCAACCGATTTTTTAATCTTACACAATTTAATTTGTTCAAGATCATAAATTCTATAATCTTCAGCAAATAAATTCAGTTCATCAGCAATTGTACCATCAGGATTAACTACTAGAGATCCTCCATCGAAAATTAATTCTGTTTGCGCTCCAACCTGATTAACATTAAATACAGGTAATCCGTATTGTTTAGCATTACGAATAAAAATGTTTTTTCTACCCCAGATTTTAGTATATGAAAAAGGCGATGCGGCAATGTTAATAATTACATTGGGTTTAAACTCACTCAATTTCTCCATTGGAGTAATTGAGTATAACTGACTTTTAGCAAAATCATTTTCTACAGGTTGAAAATCCCATAAATCTTCACAAACCGTTATAGCAATTTTTTCGCCTTTAAATTCTATTACGTTGAACTTTTCATTTGGCTCAAAATATCTATATTCATCGAAAATATCGTATGTAGGCAGTAGGGTTTTATTTTGGATAAACTCTACCTTTCCGTCTGTTAAGAATAATGCTGAATTGTAGAGTCTTTTTCCTTTTTGATGATGATTTAATGTGGGTGCACCAATTATTACACCAATATTTTTAGTGCATTCAGATGCAATTTCTTCAATTGATAATTCATTTTGCTCAATAAAGGATTTCTTTTCTAATAAATCTTGTGGAGGATAACCACATACTGCTAATTCAGAAAATACAAGTAGATCAACGCCGTCTGCTTTCGCTTTATGTATTTGATTAATTATTTTTGATGTATTTTTCTCAAAGTTGCCAATATGGTAGTTTAATTGAGCTAAAGCAATTTTCATAGAATAAGAAATTTAAGTACGATTAATTAAAATAAAATACCTATTCGTATTGCAACATTACTTAAAGTTACTCTATTGTCAGAGTCATCAGTTATATCAATAAAGCCATTTGTATACGTTAGTCCTAAAACAACAGCAGCATTTCCACCTATAGAGTATTCAACACCTGCACCAATAAAATAACCCAAGTTAAAAAGTTTAATTTCATCGCTAATATTCTCGTTTTCAAGGTCGAAATCATCTCCAGCACCAGTTGCTTTAATATTAATTCCAGCATTAATTCCTAAGTGCGTAAAAAAGGTTAAATAACCAATTTCATTTGTTTTAAGTTTTAATCCAAACGGAATATTAATATATTGTAGCTTATATTCTAAAGAACCTCCAGGAGGGACACTATCGTTGCCTCCATTCGTTTGTAAATATTTTGTGTTATCGTATTTTAGATTTCCACCAGTGTTATTAATCGATATACCTGTCATAAATGCATAATTTTTGGCAAAAAAGTTATCTACATTTAAACCAATATTTACTCCCAATTTTGACCCATCATTTTCTACTGATTTTAAATCGGAATTCATCCACGAAAATTTTGGATCAACAAAAACAGTAAAACGTGTGTTTTGTGCAATCGATCGAGAACAGATTAATGCTAAAACTAAAATAAATAAATACTTTTTCATACTTTTAGGCGTTGATTTGTTTAATACAAAAATATACAAAAATCCTTTTAAATAAAGCGATTTTTATGATTGTAATCAAAAATCAGACCTTTTTAAGTAAATGTTAATTTTTAATGTAAAAATCTTTTAAAATGATCAAAAGAAATATTGTCTTTTTAATTGCAATTTCTCTAATAATAAATGCATGTAGCAACGATCGTAGAGCAGATGTTGTTATATCCGGAATTGATGTTCAAGTAAATATTAACAGATTAGATAAAGATATTTTTGCTGTTGATTTAGGTAATGTAAGTAAAAGTTCGAAGGATTTAATTGATAAGTACGATGCTTTTTTTGAATTGTATAACTCCTTAATTATAAAACTTGGTAATCCACACAGCGAAAATTATCCTGAATTATTAAGGGGTTTTGTTACCGATTATACTATGAACAAAGTATATTCAAAAACAATGGAAATGTATCCTGATCTTAACAGCATTGAGGATGAATTAGAAGATGCATTTAAACGATTTAAATATTATTTTCCCGAAAGAACTATACCGGCATTTTATTCTTATATCGGTGGATTTAATCAGTCCATAGTAATTGCAGATAGCATTTTAGCCATTGGTTTGGATAAATATTTAGGTTCCGATTGTGTTTTTTACGACAGATTAGGAACACCTGAATACCTTCAACAAAATATGACATCGAAGATGATTTCTGTTGATGCTATGAAATCATGGATATTAACAGAGTTTGCTTATAACGATTCAATTGACAATGTTGTAAACAACATCGTTTATCAAGGAAAAATTCAATATACATTAAAAGCAATGTTCCCTGCGAAACAAGATTCTTTGTTGTTTGGGTTTAAAGGAGAAGAACTGCGATGGTGTATTCAGAATGAAAACCAGATGTGGAATTATCTTATAGATCAAAAATTATTATTTTCCACAGATTATATGTTAATAAATCAATTCATAAATCCTGCACCTTTTACATCGGGGTTTCCAAATGAGTCGCCAGGAAGAGCTTGCGTTTGGCTTGGTGAGAAGATTATTGTCGCATATATGAATCGAAATCCTAATATTAGTATTCAAGATTTAATGTTAGATGATAATTATCAAAAAATACTTTCTGAATCGAGATACGAACCATAGATTTTTATTGATCGTTTTAGTGGTTTTTGTTTAATTTCTATGTTGTTTATTGTAAGAGTGTTTAGGAAAGGGTTGAACAAAATATTTTGTTAACTGTTCTTATATAAAAAATTAACAAATAGACCTATGTGTATGTGTTAATTTACTAAATTTAGTACGCAAAATCTTACAAATTAAATAACATAAAACATTAACCAGTATGAAATCAGACATTGAAATCGCTCAAGGATCACAAATTCAGCCAATTGTAAATATTGCTAAGCAGTTAGGTATTGATGAAGATAGTTTAGAACTTTATGGTAAGTATAAGGCTAAACTTCCTCTTAAATTAATTGATGAGGAAAATGTAAAAAATGCTAAATTAATACTTGTAACAGCAATTACTCCAACTCCTGCAGGTGAAGGAAAAACTACAACTTCAATTGGTTTAACACAAGCTTTAAACAAAATTGGTAAGAAAACAACTGTTGTTTTAAGAGAGCCTTCTTTAGGTCCGGTTTTCGGAATAAAAGGAGGAGCTGCTGGTGGTGGATATTCTCAAGTAATTCCGATGGAAGATATTAATCTTCATTTTACTGGTGATATTTCTGCAGTTGAAAAAGCACATAACTTGCTTGCGGCTTTAATCGATAATAACATTCAGTTATTGGATGGTAACTTAGGAATTGATCCTAGAACCGTTGAATGGAAGAGAGTGATGGATATGAACGAACGTGCTTTACGCGATATTGTTATTGGTTTGGGTGGTCCAAAGCAAGGTGTGCCTCGCGAAACAGGATTTAATATTACTGCAGCATCCGAAGTAATGGCAACTTTATGTGTTGCGAAAGATTTACAAGACTTAAAAACTAGATTAGGAAATATATTTATTGGATATACATACGAGGGAAAAGCAATTTTTGCACGAGATTTAAAGGCAGAAGGTGCTATGACAGTGCTTCTTAAAGATGCTATTAAACCAAACTTAGTTCAAACCTTAGAAGGAAATCCAGCTATTATACACGGAGGTCCATTTGCAAATATAGCACAAGGTACAAACACAATTATAGCAACAAAGATGGGATTGTCGTTAAGCGATTATGTAGTTACAGAAGCTGGTTTTGCAAGCGAATTAGGAGCTGAGAAGTTTTTTAATATTAAATCTCAATTTGGAAACTTAAAGCCAAATGCAGTGGTGGTGGTTGCTACAATAAGAGCTTTAAAATATCATGGTGGACTTAAGTTAGCTGATCTTTCAAATGAGAATCTGGAAGCCTTAGAAAAAGGATTTGAGAATTTAGATAAGCATATCGAGAATATGGAGTTCTACAATTTTAAACCTGTGGTTGCAATTAATAAGTTTTCATCGGATACAGATGCAGAGATAGCATTACTTAAAAAGCATTGTGAGAAAAAGGGTGTCGTTGTAGCTTTAAATGATGCATGGGCACAAGGTGGAGATGGTGCAATTGAATTAGCCGAAAAAGTAGTAGAAGCAGTTTCAGATTGTCCAACATGTTTCCGTCCATTATATCATTTAGATTGGAGTTTCGAAGATAAAATTGAAGCTATTGCTACTAAAATGTATGGAGCAAAAGATGTTGAGTATACCGTTAAAGCAAAAAATCAGTTGAAAAAAATTAATGAATTAGGCTTTGAGAATTTGGCAGTTTGTATTGCAAAAACACAAAAATCATTATCAGATGATATGCATAAGAAAGGTCGTCCAAGAGATTTTACAGTAAAGATTCGTGAAGTTGAACTTTCTTCGGGTGCTGGATTTATTGTTCCTATTGCAGGTACAATTATGAGAATGCCTGGTTTGCCAAGTAAACCATCGGCAGAAAAAATTGATATTGATAAAGATGGTAAAATTACTGGCTTGTTTTAAGCCCATAAAGAGTAAAATATCTTTAAAAGTCCAATCTTTTTTTGAGTGCGGACTTTTTTATAAAATTCATTTTTTTGATGATTAATCTTGTTAATTTAACTCTTGAAATTTGATTTAAATTAACCTCAATAAAGTTTCTTCCGCTTCTTTGTAGTTTTTAATTAGTCTTATTTCTAATCCAATTAACAAATGAAATCTGTTTCTAAGGATTTTGCAGTTTATATTAACTTTATCTTTGTAATACACATCATCGCTTTGTAAGAAATCATTTATTTCCCAAGCAGCATCCATTACAGAATTTTGTTGTTCGTATGCACGAGATAATTTCATAATATTATCAATTTGCATTTTACTTAAAATATTATTGTTATTGGCAATACCCCAGGCATCATTGCTTAATGCTTGTTTGAAGATCTTACCTTGGTAAAAGTTTTGATATGCAAATCCGTTTTCTTCAGAAAAGGTTGATTCAAAACTCTTTGTTTCAATTATTGAGTCAAGAACATTCCAAATAGCTTTATGAATTTCAATTGTCTCAACAATGAATAAGTGGTTTTCCTTTATTTCTTCTTGAATAAATTCTAAGCTTGTTACTCGCTTTTGCTTTTCAATGTAATTATTACGAACCTCATTTAATACAAATGCTAATAACACACTTATAATAATAAGTAACATCTCAGCAAAGTAGCGTTTTATTCTTCGATTAAGAGAGATTTTAAATTGTAGCATTTTGTCTTTTTTAGAATTTTGTTGCAAATATACTTTTTAGAAATTGAAAAGGGTTTAATCTAAAGAATTCTCCCATACTTGTGTTGGGGTATTTAATTATTAGTCGGATTTTTTATTCAAAACTGAAATAATTAATTAATTCCTGAAGCGATTTTGCTTGTTTAGATAATTGATCAGAAGCTGCAGCTAATTGTTCAGATGAAGTAGCATTTTGCTGAATTACATTGTCTAAATCCTGAATAGATATAGTAATTTCGTTTATATTATCTGATTGTTCAGAGCTAGAATGGCTAATTTCATTAACCAGTTTAGATACTTTTTGAATTTCTGGAGTAAGAGCTATTAAGGTATTGTTTGCATTTTCAGCAATCTCTGAACTTTCGGTTGATAATAGATTAATTCTTTTAGACGCTTCTTGACTCTTTTCTGCTAGTTTTTTTACTTCATTAGCTACGGCAGCAAATCCTTTACCATGTTGACCGGCTCGGGCTGCTTCTATTGCAGCATTAATTGCAAGCAGATTCGTTTGTCGTGCTATTTCTTCTACTATTCCAATCTTATTATTAATATCGTTTATAACTTTTACAACTTGCAATATGATCACGCTACTTTCTTGAGTACTGTTTGCGGCAATATCTGAAATCTTATTTGTTAGTATGGCATTTTTCGATGATTCCTTAACATTTTCTTGAATTTGACTCATCGATGAAGATATTTCTTCGGTTGTAGCAGCTTGCCTATTTGCTCCAATAGCCATTTGCTCAACTGTTTTGTTAAGCTCAGAACTGTTATCGAAAACAATTGTCGATGATAATTTTACATTTTCAAGCACCGATTTTAACTTTTCAATCATTACTCGAATGGCAGAATGCAACTTTCCTATTTCATCGGTAAAGTTATCTCTTAGTTCTACATTTAGATTTCCATTGGCAATCTCGATGGTTGTTTTAATTGCTCTCTCAATTGGTTTAATAATACTTCTTCTAATTGCAATACTTAAAGGCAATGCAATCAGAAATAGCATAATAAAAATAGCAATTAAAATCTTGATTATTAATGATGTAGTTATTGAATTAACTTTGTTGCTTATTTTTTGCTGAGCTTCTTCTATGTTGTCTAAATAAACCCCAGTAGCTATCCAATAATTTGTATTAGGTATTGCTTCGGCATAAACTATTTTTGGCTGATCACCCTTACCAGGTTTTTTAAAAACCAAATTATTAAATCCACCGCCATTTATGCTGTTTTTATATGCTTCTTTTATAAAATAATTATTGTTAATATCTTTAAGATTTGCTAGATCTTGATTGTGGTATTGATGGTTGGGATGGGCTATGTTAACAGTTCCTTCGTAAACGAAATAATAGCCCGAATTATCTTTTTCGTAACGAATTGCATCTATAGTGTTTCGAATGGCTTTAATTTTTAAAGTTTCATCATCAATACCATCTATTAAATTACTTATAGTTAAAGCAATCGTATGTGTACCAATTTTAATTTTGTCTTTTTGAGTATCTAAAAGTTCTGTTTTAAATTGCTCAGAATAATAGGTTTTTATCTTTTTTAAGCCAATGTAAAAACTCAAAATTGTAAAAATTACTAATATTCCCATCATTGTAATCAGAATGGCAAGTCGTGCAGAAATAGTTACTTTTCGGATCATTTTAAAAGGTATTTGTTACAATGATAAGTATACTCTGTTTTTAGTAAACAGTTCTAATTTTTTTAGTGTTTTTTATTGAAATTAGAAAAGCTATTACAGACTATTGTATTTTTTTAAGATGAGAAAGTAATGCTGTTTAAAAATAAAAGAGGGAGCACAGCTCCCTCTTTTATTATCTTCCTCCAACGTTTAAAACTTTTGTGTATTTTTTAAGCGAACGAAGAATGATAAAAATAGCGAATATACTTACAAAGGTATATAACCAAAAAGTACTTATTTCAAATGTTTTTGTATCGAGATAGTTCTTAAAGATATCTAAAAAAACAAAAGATACTCCTACAGCAAATAAACCATTATATTCTCTTTTTAAAATATTTTTAAATGAGAATTCCAGATCTGCATTTACCCATCCTTTTAGTTTTGGAAAAAATGGAGGTGCTGTTAACGACCATTTTGTATATGATTCGCCAAATTTACCTTTTAAGAATTGTTCTTCGGCAAACATAATTCTTTCGTAATAAACCCAGAATAGTAACGAACATACTATTGCAAACCAAACGTTGTTAACATATAAAATTATTCCTAACCACATTAGGTAATTCCCTAAATATAGTGGATGACGTACAACTGAATATATTCCTTTTGAGTTTAACACTTCAGCAACTTGTTTACTAGTGTTTCTTCCTGATGTTCCTTTGGGAGTAAATCCAATAACCAAGGCTCTTATTAGTTGCCCAAGCAAAGAAACGCTTAAGCAGATTATTGAGTAGTATAATGGATTAATTTTTATGTGTTGGCTGTTATCAACAATTAATACGAGTGTTGCTATAGGATATAATGCAACTGGAAGAAAACTGCGATATTTAAATAACCAATTTCCTTTTTTGTCAAATTCTTCGACTAGAGACATAGCTTCTATTTTTTTGTTTTTTTTCGGTTGCGTGAATATAGAAAAAAATAAATATCTATCGAAGATTTAAAAGTAAAAAATATAAAGGCTGCATTTTATTGTTAGCTATTATTGAAGAAAATAATTGTTATTCAGTTTTAATTTTCTTTTCCAATTAGTTATTATAGCATAATGGGCTATAAACAGTTAAAGATCATACGTACAATGTTTATTAAAAAACTCAAGTTCAAAATTGAGTGCAGTTAACAAATTTACTACAGCAGTATAATGCTTAGATAATTTTTAGGCATAAAAAAACCCGCAATAAATGCGGGTTAAATGTTTTTAACTTTTTGCTTATTCTGGGTGAATTGCTTCAACAGGACAAACATCAGCACATGCACCACAGTCAGTACAAGATTCAGCATCTATTTTATAGATATCTCCTTCAGAAATTGCTTCAACTGGGCATTCGTCAATACATGTTCCGCAAGCTGTGCAATCGTCACTTATTTTATAAGCCATGATTTATAATTTTTAGTTTAATAAATGTTTAATTCAGTACAAAATTATTCCCTTAATTTAAAATGAGAAATAAATTGTCCATTAAAAATGAAGATTGTCACAATTTAGAATTGTTCTAAATAAATATGTTTTATAGATTCTGTAAGTAGTTTAACACTATTTTATGAAATAAAATTATACGCTATAAATGCCATGGTTCCCATTCCTATTTTGAGTGCATCTTCATCAATGTTAAAATTAGGTGAATGTAAAGGGGAATAATCGTTAAGGTTCTTTGATGTTCCTAACCGATAGAAGGTTGCAGGTATAACTTGGGAATAATATGCAAAATCTTCTGCTGTCATCCTTAAATGGAGTTCTTCAATGTTCTCTTTACCTAAGAATTCTTGTGCAAAAGAAATAGCTTTTTGTGTAGTTTCTTGGTTGTTTATTAAGACAGGGTATCCATGTTTAATATTAATTTCAATTTGTGCTCCATTACTTGATGCAGTTTCTGTTGCTATAGTTGTAATTTTATTGTGAGCAATTTTACGCCAAGTTTCATCCATAGTTCTAAACGTACCTTCCATATAAACTTCGTTCGGGACAACATTCGTTGCTCCATTTGCAATTACCTTTCCAATAGTTAAAACCGTAGGAACATCTTTAGGTGTTTGTTTAGGAATTTCATGTAAACGAGTAATAATTTGTGCAGCAGTTAAAACTGTGTTTGTTATTTTATCTGGTATTGCAGCATGACCACCTTTTCCTTTTACAGTAAAGTAAAGTTCGTCGGCTGATGCCATGTATGTACCCGGCTTAAAACCAACTTTGCCTGTGGTAAGCTCTGGGTAAACGTGTTGAGCTATAATTAGTTCTGGTTTTGGATTTTCTAGAACACCTTCGTCAATCATTAATTTAGCTCCACCAGGTAACTTTTCTTCGGCAGGCTGAAATATAATGCTTATGGTTCCTTCAAACTCATCTTGTAATTCTTTTAGTATATAAATAGTTCCGAACATAGAAGCTGTATGTGCATCGTGCCCACAAGCATGCATCACACCTTTATTTGTTGATTTATAGCTAAGGTCGTTTTGTTCATTAACAGGTAAAGCATCAATGTCGGCTCGTAGAGCAATGGTTTTTTTCGTTGGATTTTTACCTTCTATAAATGCAAGAATACCATTTCCGGCAATTCCTGATTTATATTTAATACCCATTTTCTTTAATAAACTTGCGATATATTTTGCAGTTTCATGTTCTTGAAACGAAAGCTCAGGATTTTGATGAAGATGTCTTCTTATAGCTAAAGTTTCTTCAAAATACTTATCTGCTAATTGTTTTATTTTATTTTTTATATCCATCATTTATTAAATATCATTTTAAGCGAAATTAAAAGCATAAAAATACCAAATATCTTTCGTAATGTTTTTGCCGGTAGGTGTATAGCAATTACTGATCCGAGATAACTACCTACAATAAATGCTATAATAAGAATTAACGCGAATTTGAAATCTACGTATCCTCTTTTAGTATAATTAATTACTCCTAAAATCCCGATAGGGAAAAGTAAAACTGCAAGACTGGTTCCTTGTGCTTCGTGTTGGGTGAAACCTAAAATAAAGACTAAAGCTGGAACTATAATAATTCCACCACCTAAACCTAAAGATCCACCAACTACACCTGCCAGAAAACCAATTACAATTAGTATTATTAATTCATTTACACTCATAGTATTTATTTAAAAATCTAAACTTAATGAAAAATAAAAGATTCCTGAATTTACTTGTTGATTCTCAATTCCCCAAGCCCAGTCGAAACGAGCAAAATAACCAAATAGCATGGTTCTAAGCCCAAAACCATAACCTGCTACTATTGGATCTCTTTGTGTATCAATGGTTATTACCATGTTTTCCTTATCTATTACCTGATTATCATAGGCATTTTCGTTAGAATAAGGAGATAGTCCGCTCCAAGCAGTTCCAATGTCAAAGAATCCAACTACTTGAAGATTTTCTAAAAAGGACGAATTTATTGGGTAATTCGAGAAGTACTTAATAAAAGGTAATCGCAATTCCGTATTTATTAATGCAAAACTGTTTCCATTTCTAATATTTTGTGGAAATCCTCTAAGGTTAGTTGCTACTGCTTGATAAGCATAATCTTCATTTTCGTTTATTGGAATTTCATTTAATGGGATAAAAGTTGGAGTATTCGTCGAAAAATTTGTCCAATTATCTACACCACCTAAGTAATAAATTAGTTTGCTATGTCCGAAAGATGTACTTGCAGCAAAACGAGTAGCAAGAATTAAATCACGATGTATTTTTTGATAGTGCCTAAAATCGGCACCTACAACATATAAATCTGTTTTAGATTTATTTACTTGGTTATAATATTCAGCAAATATTTTATAACGGGTTCCATTATATAAATTCAGTCCTGTGTTTAAGGTGTTATCAAAAATATAGTCGAATTTTAAACCTGCCCAAAGTTTATCAACATCGGGTTGTTTTAAGGTTTTCCGATCTGTTGAAAGATAAGTAAACTTGTCGTTTCTTGCCGTTAATGTTCCTTTTATTGCATTTACTTGGCTAAAAGGAATGGTTCTAATATACATTAACTTGTTTGTATGTGTTTTAGAAACGAAGTCTTCTGTAACATTTTGAAAGCTTTGGCGATGATAAACAAACTGTTCGTCAATTTTCTTTTTTAGATTTTCTAAACTGACCAGATATTCGTTGCTGTTAAAATCTGCAGAGAAACGAACTCCTGCAATTATTTTGTAATCTTCGAGTAAATCGTTTGCTCCAATTTTTAAAAGGGCATTAAACCCTGGATTAAAATAAACAGCACCTCCCGTAAAAGCTTGATAGGTTGAATTTAGGAAGCTAAAATCAACTTGACTAACTATATGATCTGTGTAAAATGTACGCTGATAGATTTGTATTTTTGGGAAAAACGAATTTGATTTTGATGAATCGAGCTCATTTTTGTTGCCGAGAGGATTGTACGATTCCTTCTCACTTTCAAAAATATAGTTATTTATATCAACATAAAAATCTTCTTTTTGGGCTTTGAAAGTGGAGTCTTGTTCAAATTTTTTGCTTAGTAAAGCATTGTTAATGGAATCTTCTTTTCTTAGTTCAAAGTTTAGAGTTTGTCGATACTTATTTAATTCTAGTTTTGTATAAGTATTCTTCGTAATATTTTGTAATTCAGGATTATATATTTTGTAATTACCATTACTAAATTGCGAATATATATACTTAGGATTTGCATTGTTTATATAATAATTATTGATGTTTCTGTTAAAGTTTGTTAGTGGTTTTTGATTTAAAAAGTATTTATAATGAATTGCCGTATCAATAAAATTAATAGTGCTATCAAATTTCCCTAAGTATAAATTTCTAATTCCATTTTTATCGTTTAGGTAATAATATTCGTTTGGTTTTGCTTGAATTGCCTGAGTTTCGTTTTGAAATAAAGTATTTGTTAATCGTTGTAAAACGCTTTCGTTTTTTGATAAATCGTAAATGTATAAATCTAACTGCTTACTATATTTTATATTTTCTGAACTAGTGGAGTCATTTAATCTATTCGAAGAAAAAAGGATTTTTGAAGATCCATCTATGAATCTTGGATTAAAATCATCGGCAATGTCATTTGTAATTTGATTGCTAGTTGCAGAAGCAATGTCGTAAACGTAAATATCTGTTTTGCTATTTTTTACAGCTGAGAAAACGATTTTAGAGCCATCGTCGGAATATGCGAAATTTAAAATCTTATTGAAATATAAAAGATTACGTTCTGTTAGTTTTTTTTCGTTTATTATATATTGAATTAACTTTAATCCACCTTTCCTTTCCGTAATAATTGTAAGGATTTTTCCTGTCGGATGCCATTCAATTACAGGGTAAGTAAAATCGTTTATTTGTTTTATTTTATGTCCGTATTTTAATATGCGCTCCGATTTATTGATTTCGGAATTGTAAATCCACACTTTATATTGACCTAGCAAATTGCTTACATATGCAATTTTTGTTCCATCGGGATTTTGCTGAGCGTTACTAAGATAAGTATGGGATTTTTGTTTGGTAACTATTGCATTCGTTTGAATAGAATCTACAAGATGAATATCTTCCTTGAAAAATTTAGCGTAATAATTCGTCCATTGTTTAACAATATCTTTGAAAGGCATTCCCAAAACATTATATAATGCAGTGTTAGCATTTTTGTTTATTTGAGTTATATATAAAATATCGGTAATAACATTACCTCCGTAATAGTCGTTAATATATTTCCAGAAGGAATGACCGGCATAAATTGCCTCTTTGCCTGAGAGACGATTAAACTTATTGTAATTTTTATTTAAAAATCCATCTTTAACATTATTCTCAATTTCTATATTCCAATCGTCAGATAAAAAAGATGTTAATCCTTGAATATACCATTCTGGGAGTTTTAGCATGGTTGAACTAGTGAAATTATCCGATAGGCTATTTCCGTAAAGTATTTCTTTAACAATAACTTCCGAAATCGCTGCTTTCATTTCCTTTAAATATAGCTGATGATCGCCCTGAAAATATAAACTAACTTTATTGTTTCTTATTTTTGTAACACCACCTGTGTTATAATCTACTTTTCCGGTTACCAAACCAACATTACTTTGTCTAAAATCAGAATACTTATTATAAACTAGAAATATTAATCGTTTATTTAATTTATGATTAAGTCGTTCTTCTAGAGTTTTTATTTCTTGCGCTGCATTTTCTGCCGTAAATCTTGCGATTGCTTCACCATCCTGATTGAAATAAGTGTCAAATTTATCGAATCGATAATACGACCAGTAAAAGTCATTATACTGTACTCTGTTTTTTCCAAAATTCATTTGATGCCCATTATAGAATTGAGCACTAGAATCTAAATAAAGAAACAAGGAAATAATAAGACTTATGAAGTACCGTTTTTTCAAAACAATCTTAAAAATATTTTATTTATTAAAAGTATCTGTTATTTTCGAGATGAATTTACCACAATATTACGAAAAGTTAAAGTTTGTTAACGACTATATGGTAAGTTCTTTATTTATTATTTTTGTTATATATAATTTTTTAAACCAAACTATTTAAAAATATAGTCATGAAAAAGATTGTTTTAAGTGTTGTTTCGATTTTATTCGTTTTTAGTGGGCTTTTTGCACAGCAAAAGGGGGCAAATATTTCTTTTAATAAAGAAATTCACAATTTTGGAAAAATTCAAGAAAGTAATGGAAACGTAGAGTATAAGTTTGAGTATACTAACACCGGTAGTACTCCTTTAATTATTACAAATGTTAAAGCATCGTGTGGGTGTACTTCTCCTACATGGACTGAAAAACCAGTTATGCCTGGTCAAACAGGGTTTGTAAGTGCAGTATTTAATCCTACTCGTCGTCCAGGAAAATTTAATAAAAGCATTTTGGTTGAGACAAATACAGAAAAAGCTCGAGTTATGTTACGAATTATGGGTGAAGTAATTCCAAGAGAAAAAACAGTTGATGATTATTATCCAAAAGCGATTGGAAATCTTAAATTAGAAACAAATCATTTTGCTTTTGTAAAAGTTTACAATAATCAGTTAAAAGTTGACACTCTTAAAATTTATAATCCAACAGATGCTAATATGGAAGTGCGTTTCGAGAATGTACCTAATTATTTAAAATTGAGAGTATCATCTAGCGTTTTAAAGCCAAAAGAAAAAGCATTTATTATTGGTGAATATGACGGAACTAAAGCAAAGGATTGGGGTTTTGTTACCGATAGAGTAAAAATACATATTAACGATGATGATCTTCCTGCAGGTGTTTTAACAATAAGTGCAAAAATAGAAGAAGATTTTTCAAAACTTACTCCTGATGATATAAAAGATGCTCCTGTTATTGTATTCGAAAACAGGGAATTTGATTTTGGATCAACAAAATCGAGAGATAAGATTGAGCATACATTCAATTTTAAAAATGAAGGGAAAAAGGATTTGGTTATTCATAAAATTCGTGCTACTTGCGGATGTACAACAATTGCTCCTGCTAAAACGGTAATTAAACCAAACGAAAGTGCTTCGTTTAAAGCAATTTTTACACCTGGAAGTAGAAAAGGGAAACAGCACAAGTCAATTTATGTTATTTCTAACGACCCTAAAAGCTCTAGTGTTAGATTAATGATTAAAGGAGAAATTCAAGAATAATTTATTTCACAGATAAAGATACGAAGGAGATTTAAATAAAAATCTCCTTTTTTTTTATTTCTATCTCGATATATTATAATTTTGCATTATAAAATATGGTTTAATGTTAGAAAAAGATCAAAATAGAAATCCAGAAGAGTTTAAGTCAGCATTGCATGTGCAGGATGGCGTTGAACAACCAGAATCAATAAATCCTGATGTAATAAAGAAATTTAAACGCAAAAAGAAAGTACAGTATTCTGTTGATGAATTTGTAAAAGGAGTTTTAGCAGGAAATAGAACAATACTTGGACAGGCAATTACTCTAATTGAGAGTAATTTACAAGAACATAACGATATAGCTCAGGAAATAATAG
>Ga0209633_10002004_pt1 | contig 20185 bp, 14 predicted proteins | sample Cruoilmetagenom1_FD_187290 | JGI IMG/M metagenome (GOLD analysis project Ga0209633, IMG submission 187290) | Oil polluted marine microbial communities from Coal Oil Point, Santa Barbara, California, USA - Sample 1 (SPAdes) (version 2) | ecosystem: Environmental > Aquatic > Marine > Oil seeps ... | reverse complement strand
TGTACAGCAATCGTTTCATGGGAGTTCCCCGTTCTGTTTTTATTATTGACTGGGGCTTTACGGTTTTATTGATTTCAGGATTTCGCTTAATTGTGCGCTTCTATTTTGAGTATTTCACAGGAGACGACTTTGGAGTAATTCTGTCCCGTTTTTCTAAAGGGCTTTTTAAAACTAGTAAAACCAATACTACAAAGCTTCTTATTATCGGGGCTGGAGATGGCGGCGAAAAAATTTATCGTGAAATACGAGATAATTCCCAACTTTCGTATAATGTGGTAGGTTTTCTTGATGATAACCCTGTCAAGCTTGGAAAAAAAATTCATGGGATACCAGTATCAGGCAGTATCAAGGATATAAATGCTGTGCTGAAAATATCCGGCGCGGACGAGGCGCTGATTGCCATACCTTCAGCCAGCTCTGAGAAGATGCGCAGGATCGTTAATATCTGCAAGGAAAGCGGAATTAAATTTAAAACTATTCCGGGAATAGGTGAACTTTTTAATGGTACAATATCAATAAATGCTATCAGGGAAGTCTCTTACAGGGATCTTCTTAGTCGTGAAGTTATAAGACTCGATAAGGATAAAATTGGATCTTACCTGACAGGTGGGTGCATCCTGATTACAGGAGCAGGCGGTTCAATCGGCTCCGAACTCTGCCGGCAGGTTTGCAGGTTTAAGCCTTCAACTCTAATTCTTTATGAAAGAGCCGAAAGTCCTTTATACGAAATAGATTTAGAATTAAAAAAAGATTTTAAAAATATTGAGGTAATGCCGTTATTGGGCGATATCCGGGACACCAAACAGCTCAATTACGTTTTTAAACAGTATAAACCCCAAACGGTTTTTCACGCAGCTGCCTACAAGCATGTTCCCATGATGGAGCTGCACCCCTGGAAAGCTGTCGAAAACAACATTGCCGGTACGTTGAATCTGGTTGAGGTTGCAAAAAAGTTTAAAGTAAATCAGTTTGTTTTTGTTTCTACTGATAAAGCTGTACGTTCTGCAAATGTAATGGGAGCATCAAAACGTATTTCCGAGATGATTGTGCAAAGCCAAAATGAAAATGATACTTGTAATAAGACCAGATTTATTTGTGTACGCTTTGGAAATGTGTTAGGCAGCGTAGGGAGTGTTGTTCCTCTGTTCAAAAAACAGATTAAAGAAGGCGGACCTGTTACTGTTACTGATCCTGATGTGACTCGTTTTTTTATGACAATTCCTGAAGCTTCCCAGCTTATTCTCCAGGCCGGCGCCATGGGTAAAGGCGGAGAGATGTATCTGTTTGATATGGGGCAGCCTGTTAAAATTGCCGATATGGCCAGGGATTTGATTCGTCTTTCCGGATTTGAACCTGGAAAGGATATAAGGATAGAATATACAGGTTTGAGACCCGGTGAAAAAATGTTTGAAGAATTGATAACAGATGGAGAGAATATTGTTCCCTCTTGTCATGAAAAAATTTTAGTGTTAAAAGGAACTAATGAAAATCAAAATTTATTGAGCAGCGAGATAAATGAATTGATCTTGCTGGCCGGAAGCTATGATGCGGCCAAAATCAGAGCTAAATTTAAAGAAATTGTTTCGGATTATAAACCTGCTTAAGGAGGTATATCTGTTATGAAATTACAGCATAAAAGTTTGATCACAACAATAATATTATTCTTTGTTTGTACATTGTTTTGTACCGGATGCAGCATTTTAAAAGGCAAAAAGCCAGGTCCTGCCAGTGAACCAGCCAAAACTGCCAGCAAACGGCCGTCTCCTTTATATTATGATTTTGGGGATGTTCTGATACCGGGTGAAATTAAAGTCAACAAAGAAGAGTCCTTTGTTTACAATTCAACCGGATTTTCAGCCGGTGTTCTGGTGTTAAGCGGTCGGGTTGAGGCTAATTCACTGATTGATTTTTTTGAGAACAACATGGCCAGGGATAACTGGAAAAAAATATGTTCATTCAAATCAGCACATACCTTGCTGCTGTTTCAAAAAGAAAACAGGTGGTGTGTTGTTTCTATTCATGAAAGTAATTTTACCACCCATGCCAAGATCTGGGTTGCACCGACTGTTAATCAGGCAGGCTTGGGTTTGTTGAAATAGTAAAATTAATTACCTGAAAATTTATAAACATTAATCGTGAATTATAGATTTTAAGATAATGATTTTGGGAAGGCCAGAGGGAGGAAGGCGTATTATAATACTCTGACGACCGATAACGCACTCAAAAACTTTATCTTAAAGCCTATATTGGAGGTTAAAAAATATGGCTGGTATAAACAAGGCGATTATAGTTGGACGTTTGGGGCGGGATCCTGAAATGAGTTATACTCCGGCAGGTCTCGCAGTTTCAAAGTTCAGCATTGCGACAAGTGAGGAATGGAAGGACAGGGCTACTGGTGAAAAAAAAGAAAAAACAGAATGGCACAGGATTGTTGCTTTCGGAAGGCTTGCTGAAATATGTGGGGAATATCTTTCCAAGGGTAAGCAGATATACCTTGAGGGACGGCTTCAAACAAGTTCATGGGAAAAAGACGGGATAACAAGATATTCTACGGATATTATTGCTAATTCCATGCAGATGCTTGGTTCCAAAGGTTCCGATTATAACCGTAATCAATCTGGCTCTGATGGACCTGTTTATGATGGGCCAGAACAAAATATGGGACAAAATATGGGACAAAATATGAAGCAAGATACGGAACAAGATATGGGGCAGAACACTGCTCAAAATGCAGAACAAAAGGATGATGATATTCCGTTTTAAAACGGAGTGCTTCGCTTGGCAGAAAATCTAAATTGTTATTGTTTCGCTCAGGATAATTTTTTTATTTTTTTCTGTAATTCTTGCTGCTGTAATGTAAGGGTCATGCTCAAAAAAGAGTATCCAGTTTTCTCTTATTGCTCTTTTCAGGAAGTCTGCTTTTTCCTGCATTATGGTCAGAGGGTTAAGGTCGTAGGCCATGTGCCAGGCTATGGGAATATGCGCTGCGGTTGGTATTAGATCTGCGCAGAAAAATAATGATTCCTGATTTTTTATCGGATCTCCTTTAATTAAAAGATGCTGCTGGCCGGGTGTATGGCCCTGAGTAACTATTGTTTCAATTCCAGGGAATAGATTTTCATGGCCGTTTGTTAATTTCAGGAGACCATTTTTTTTCAAGGGAAGGTAATTATCGCTTATATAGCTGGATTTGTCTCTTATGTTTGGATGAATGGCCGCTTCCCACTGCTCCTCCTGAATATAATATACTGCATTTGGAAAAGAGGGGACAGGCTTATTATTTTTGATATGAGTTGACCCTCCAGTATGATCAAAATGAAGATGTGTTATAAAAACATCTGTTATATCCTTGCTGGTTAATCCATGGTTTGACAGGGATAGATCAATATCCGGGCAACTGGTAATTCCGTAGATTTTGTTTAATTTTTCAGAAAGTTTGGTTCCGTATCCTGTATCTACCAGAATATTATGGCCTTTTCCCTTTATTAAAAGCGATACTACCCTCATCGGAATCCGATTCAGTTCATCCGGTGGTATTTTTTCAGCCCACAACGTCTTTGGAACAACCCCGAACATTGCGCCGCCGTCAGTATAAAAATTACCAAGATCTATTGACATGCATTCGTATTCACCGAATTTCATTCCTTTTCCTTTATCATCTTGTGACGGCATTCCTGATTTATGCATAACAAAAATTTTCCTTCCTTTTTCGTAGATTTTTCAACCATAAATTTAGCCCCGCATTCCGTGCATTCTATCGGCTCAGGTTTATCCCAAAGCGCGAACTTGCAGTCAGGATACTGATTGCAGCCATAAAATGTTTTTCCGCGCCTGGTTTTTTTGGTAACAATGCTGCCCTGGCAGTTTTTTTGAGGACACTTGATCCCGGTCTCCTGTTGCGGGCCTCCGGAATGTATAGATATTGTATTTTTGCACTCAGGATATCCCGAACATGCCAGAAACGGCCCAAATTTGCCATTTTTAATTACCATCGGCTTGCCGCATTTTTGACATATTTCATCAGAGACTTCATCTTTAATCTGTTCTACGGGCTGGATTCTGCCTTTTTCATCCCTGAGATAATTTGCGGTATATTTGCAATCCGGATAACCTATGCAGGCCAGATAATGGCCATTTTTGCCCATTTTAATATGGAGTTTTTTCCCGCATTCGGGGCAGTCGTGTTCTGTTTCTATCCCTACCCCTCTCATACTAAGCATCCCTTCTGCTGCTGCATTAATATCTTTTTGAAAAGGGCCATAAAAAAGAGTCAGAACTTTTAATGCTTTTGTTTCAGCAGTTTCAACATTGTCGAGATTATTCTCCATTCTTGCGGTAAAGTCTACACTCATAACATCAGGAAAAGACTGGACAAGCAGGTCATTAACAATAAACCCGAGTTCACTGGGCCTGAAATAACCTTTAACAAGATCCACATATTCTTTTCCCCTGATGGTAGAGAGGATTGCAGCATAGGTGCTGGGCCGGCCTATTCCGTTCTCTTCCAGTTCCTTTACGAGAGAGGCTTCTGAAAAACGCGGTGGCGGTAAGGTAAAATGCTGTTTCGGTTCCAGCCGTTTTAACTCCAAAATCATGCCTTTGCTCATTTCGGGCAACATTTTTTTTTCTTTTTTGCTGGCTATTTCATCATCAACTGTCTGATAAAGAGCCAGAAAACCTGGGAATTTGATTGATGACCCGCTGGCTGTAAAAGTATAGTTACCGACCTTGATGGCGACTGAATTCTGATCTATAAGTGCCTGCTTCATCTGGGATGCCACAAATCGTTTCCATATAAGAGTGTACAATGCAAGCTGATCTTTATTGAGAAATTGTCCTATTTCTTCGGGTGTGTGAAAAACAGATGCCGGCCTGATAGCCTCATGGGCATCCTGAACTTTTTTTTGATTTTTAAAAAATCTGGGTTTGTCCAGTTTATATTCTTTCCCGAAACGCTCCAGGATAAGCTGAGCTGCTTCTTCAGCAGATTCCTGAGCAATCCTGGTGGAATCTGTTCTCATATATGTAATTAAACCAACAGGTTCACCAGGCCCAAGATCTATTCCTTCGTAAAGCTGCTGTGCAACATTCATCGTTTTTTTTGCAGAAAATCTTAATTTTCTGATGGCCTCCTGCTGGAGTTTACTCGTTATAAAAGGCGGAGGGGGATTTCTTTTAGTTGTTTTTTTCTTAACCGAATCAACAATAAATTTTTCATTTTTAATATCTGCAACTATTGCTGAAGATGTTTTTCCGTCAGGTATTTTTAACTTTTTATTATTCTTTTTTACCAGCTTAGCGTCAAATTCCGGCGGTAAATCAGATGCCAGACCGGCTGTTATTGTCCAGTATTCCTCCGGTTCAAAAGCCTGGATAGCCCGCTCCCTTTCGCAAATAATTCTTACCGCAACTGATTGCACACGTCCGGCGCTCAACCCGCCTTTTATTTTCCGCCATAAAAGAGGAGAGATCATATAACCTACTATCCGGTCGAGAATTCTGCGGGTCTGTTGAGCTTCATATTTATTCATATCCAGTTCTTCATTGGAATCCAGAGCTGTTATAATAGCTTTTTTAGTAAGCTCATGAAAAAGGACCCTGTGAAATTTTCGGCCTTTTTTTTTCAAAACTTTGGCAGCATGAAATGCAATTGCCTCGCCTTCCCTGTCAGGATCAGGAGCCAGATATATTTCGGTGGCATTCCCTGCAGCTTGTTTTAATGATTTGATTACTTTCGCCTTGCCCGCAATAATAGCATATTTCGGTTCAAAATCATTATCAATATCTACGCCTATCTCTTTTACAGGAAGATCCATTATGTGACCGACAGTTGCCGCCACATTATAATCCTGGCCGATATATTTTTTAATGGTTCTTATTTTGGTTGGTGACTCAACTACAATAAGCGGTTTACTCACTTGTTTATTCCTCAAATTTTTAAAGAAAAAAGTTTTCCTGGAAATTGCTGAACAATTCCTTTTAATTCCATTTGCATCAGAATACTAGATAACTTTCCGGTTTCCAACGATGATTTTCGTATTATTTCATCAATGTGAACAGGATAAGGCCCTAATGCCCTGAATATTTTATCTTCATCATATGACAGCTCCGGTATTTCTTCAATGGATCTGTTCACGGTTTCTTTTTTTGCGTCATCTTTTGTGTCGTCTTTTTTATCGTCTATAGTAAAAATGTGCTGAAATTCTTCCAAGATATCATTTACGTTTTCTACAAGTTTTGCACCCTGTTTTATCAGTCTGTGTGTTCCTGTGCTTTTAAAAGAATTAATATTACCAGGCACGGCAAATACTTCCCTGTTCTGTTCCGCTGCCATCCGTGCTGTAATAAGTGAGCCGCTCCTGCTTGCAGCTTCGACTACTATTGTTCCAAGAGATATACCGCTGATGATCCTGTTTCTTTTAGGGAAATTATAGGCCTCCGGCCTGGTGTGCAGGGAAAACTCCGATATTACGGCACCGTTCTCAGATATTTTTTGAAAAAGTTTTCTGTTTTTTTGGGGGTAAATCTGTTCAAGTCCGCTTCCGAGTACGGCAATGGTTTTTCCATAACCCGCCAGCGCTCCTATGTGAGCGGCTGTATCTATGCCCAGCGCCATCCCGCTTATAATAGTAATCTTGTGTGAGACCAGTTCCTGAGCCAGGCGCTTTGTTATTGTAATTCCGTATGCGGTGGCTTTTCTTGAGCCTACTATTGCAATTTTTTTTATGGACCTGTCAAGATTTCCGTAAAGATAAATAAATGGCGGCGGGTCATGTATTTGATATAGAAGTGAAGGGTAAAGCGGATCTGTAAGGGTTATAATCTGGTAACCCTTTTTTTTAGTAAGAATAATTTCATTTTTATCTTTGGAAAGGGTTTTAAAACTCAGTATTGCAGATGCTGTTTTGGCATTTATACCGTCAACTCCGGCAATATCTGCAATTGTTGATTTAAAAACTGTTTCCGGCGATCCGAAACGGTTAATCAGCAGTTTAAAAATATGATTTCCGACTCCTGGAACAGATTTTAAAGTAAACCATGGAAGCAGTTTATCCATTTATCTTTTTTTACTTTTTCCCTGCCATGCAAGAAGTATGGGACTTGCTACAAAAACTGATGAATAGGTTCCTGTAAGAATACCGATAAGTATTGCAAATGCAAAGTCGTGAATTATTCCTCCACCAATTAGAAAAAGTGCAAGTACTACTACAAGTGTAGTGAATGATGTAAGAATTGTACGGCTTAAGGTCTCATTGATACTTCCATTTATAATGATTTCAAGCCGTTTTTTATGATATTTGCGCTGATTTTCTCTGATACGATCAAATACAATTATTGTGTCATTAAGAGAGTAGCCTATTATTGTAAGCAGGGCTGCAATAATAGGAAGAGTAAATTCAATATCCATGATAGAGAATACGCCTACGGTTATTATTACATCATGGATCAGAGCTACTATTGCGCCCATTGCATATTTAAGTTCAAGGAACCAGAAAAGTATCAGAGTTACAATCATAGCAGCGGCAATAAGAACTGGCGTGCTGTTTTCCAAAGAAAAAAAATTGCATATTTTAAGGATAATCATAACCGCACAAATCAGCACAACCGCAATAAATCCGCTTAACAGCCACTTTAATTCAAAACGCCCTGAAATATATATTGTAATAAAAAGCAAGGAAAAAAACATGGCAAAAAGGGCTTTTTCTCTTAAATCCTTGCCAACCTGGGGGCCAACCATTTCAATTCTGCGAATATCAGCCTCACCACCTGTTCCTGTTTCAAGGACGGTTTTCAGTTCCAGAGAAAAATTTTCGGCCGCCAAAACCGACTTGTCTGTTCTAATCAGATATTCATTCTCATTTTGATCACCAAACTGCTGAACGGATGATTTGCCTAATTGTATTTCGGCAAGCCCTTTTTTTATGTCGTCTATACTAACAGGGGAACTGAATTTTACCTGTATCAGGGTGCCCCCTGAAAAATCGACTCCGTATCTGGGACCTTTGTGAATTATCAAAGAAATTATACTGATAATAATAAATACTGTTGAGATAACAAAAGCTGTTTTTCTTTTACTGGTAAAGTCAATATTAATATCTGGTTTTACAAATTGCATAAATTGATATCTCCGGTTTAAATACTCAAACTTTTAATTTTGCGATTTATAAGGAAATAGTCGAATATCAGACGCGTCAGAACAAGAGCTGTAAAGAGGCTGGCTATTACGCCGAGGCTTAAGGTAACGGCAAACCCTTTTACAGGTCCTGTGCCGAACTGAAAAAGCACAAGAGCAGCAATAAGGGTGGTAACGTTTGCATCAAGAATAGTAAGTGTAGCCCTGCTATAACCTGCATCTATCGCAGCCCTGGGAGTCCTGCCGAAACGCAGTTCCTCCCTTATACGTTCAAATATCAAAACATTTGCATCTACCGCCATACCTATGGTGAGTATAACACCAGCTATGCCCGGAAGAGTTAAAGTAGCCTGAAACGCTGCCAGGCCTCCTGCAATCAAAAGAATATTTACAAGCAGGGCAACATCAGCAATAAGACCTGAACCTTTATAATAGATTAGCATAAACAGAACCACTATAATGCCGCCTGCAATTATCGAGAATATACCTTTTTTTATTGAATCCGAACCAAGGGAAGGGCCTACGGTTCTTTCTTCGAGTATTTTTACGGGAGCCGGCAGAGCGCCGGCGCGCAGTATAATAGCCAGATCACGCGCTTCTTCGGTTGAGAAGCTTCCTGTAATGCGGGCCTCCCCTCCAGAAATTTTACCCTGTATAACAGGCGCTGAATAGACCTTGTTATCAAGCACAATCGCAAGCCGTTTTTTTATATTTGCTCCGGTTATCCTGGCAAAATCCCTGGCACCTTTTTTGTCAAATTTAATCGAAACATAAGGTTCGTTGTATTGAGAATCTATCTGAACCCTTGCATCTGTCAGAGTAGCTCCGGTTAAAGCGGTTCTCTTTTTTATCAGCATAGGAGTTTTACTGCTTCGCCCTGTTTTATCGGCTTTATGAATCTCGTAGAGTATTTCACTTCCAGGGGGCGGGTTATCATTTAAAGCAGTAGTTACATTATGTGTTTCATCTACAAGCTTAAACTCAAGCAGGGCAGTCTTCCCTATAAGATCCTTGGCCCTTTGTGTATTTTTGATTCCAGGCAACTGAATCAGAATACGTTTTTCACCCTGGATTCTTATATCAGGCTCACTTACACCAAACTGGTCTATTCTGTTTCTTATAGTTTCCAGGGCCTGCTCTGTGGCCATTTTTTTTATATGCAAAGCTTCATCAGCAGGGAGATTTATAATAAGTGTATTTATTCCGTTTTCCCCTGACCTCGAATCTATCCGCAAATCCCTGTATTCTTTACTGATAAAATTTTCAAATTTATCAACGCTCTCATCAGGAAGCCGCAGTGCAATGCCGGCGCCTTCATGTACTTTTATCCCGGTATACCTTATACTCTTCTTTTTTAAATCTCTCCGCAGTTCCTGGGAAATCCTTTCAAGTGTACTTTCAACAGCTTTTTCCGTATCCACTTCAAGGACAAGATGCATTCCTCCCTGGAGATCAAGCCCCAGGTTAATTTTTTTATGCGGCCACCAGCCTGCCTGTATCGTGGGAAGTGTATAGATAACTGCAGTTATCATGACCAGCAAAACCAAAAGAAGTCTCCAGGTAATATCTTTCAAAAGTCAGTTCCTTTCCTGAAATTTTTAAGCAAATCTTTTATGATTCATTACGAGTTGTTGTTGCCTTTTTGGACTTGAGTCTGTTGCTGCGGAGGAGATACAAGTGCGGTAATACTCCCTCGAGCCACTTTTACACGAACATTATTTGCTATCTCAACAGTAATACTGTTTTCATCTACAGAAGTTATCCTGCCGTATATGCTGCCTCCTGTGAGAATTCTATCACCTTTTTTCAGATTGGTTATCATTTCCTGATGTTGTTTCTGTTTTTTCTGCTGTGGCCTGATAAGCAGGAAATAAAAGATAACAAACATAAGAATTAGCGGAACGAATGTTACAATTCCACTTCCTCCCTGGCCTGCTGCCCCTCCTCCTGCACCGAGTGCATATGCGATACTTGTCAAAATATTCTCCTTATAAATATCTTATAACCTAATATTATAACCCGATTCAATTTAATTGATAAAGATATACTGTAAAAAAAAATATCCGTCAATTATTTCTTGTAAATATTAACAGAATTAACCCTTAGGAACGAGAACGAAATAATTTACACAAAACATCTCTCAAGCGCAGCAATCCCCTATTCCGATGGAACCCAAAGAGTCTCGCCATCAAACTGAATGCTGTTTACCTTGTTGTAATCAATCGAATCTATCAGCCCGAAGATCTGGGTCATATTATAAACAACCAGTTTATTTAAAGGATGAATTTCGCTAAGATTAACATCAAGACTGTTCTCTTTAATATTATATATACTTACTATATTTTCAGAAAATTTAAGAATTTTACCCACACCGGAGCTGTAACCTGATTGATTCGGCTCATCAGAGGTAGGCGCAAGTGAAATGCCTTTATGGTCAAAATAGTCTTTTAAAAATTGAAAATGTATGTTCCATATACTATCACCTTTTTTTACTATATATATCCCGAATGTCTCAATTTTATATTGCGAAACTTGTTTTTCCAATCCAATATCAGATTCGACTATCTCACCGCTTTTCAAGCGTATCTTTTCAATAATTCTCTGCATGGGAACCGTTGAATCCCCGATTTTCAGCGCCTCATCAGATTTAACAATAATATCAACCCCGTTTGCAATTCCGTAGTCTGTCTTTCGTTGTTCCATCAACTCCTTTAATGACGTATCGTTTTTAATTTTGTTATAATCTATTAAAGGCTGCTTTATAACCGGATCTGGCTTTACGTCAGTAGTCCCGATGAGAGCAGGTTTATCTTTTGACATTATCCAGAATCCTGCAATAATTAATATAATAATGATTGCAAATATCAGAAATAATTTTAAAAAAAAAATTAATTTTCCAGTTGATTTTCTCGGCATAATCTCCCTCAATTATATTTTTTTGGGTGAGAAAATTATTTTTAGGAACAATCTATTTTTGACTTCATATAAGTCATAGAGCTGTCGGCGATTATATTAATGCTAATACCACGGCTTGTTTCCAGTTCAAGGAGCTCTTTTCTTTTTTTATTTAACAGGTATTCGGCAACATCAACAGGAACAATACCTTTAACCGAAGATATTTCATGCTTAAAGGTCATAGTGCTTAACTCACGTAAAAAACCGAGGCCTCGTGTTTCAAGAGATGGCACCTGCCCCTTCCCCAAACAATGCTTGCAGGTTTCAAAACTGCTAAATTCAATGGATGGACGTATTCTTTGCCGTGACATTTCAATAAGACCGAATCTTGATATTTTACCAATTTTTGTTTTTGCCTTGTCTACTTTAACATGAAGTTTCATTGCCTGTTCTACCTGTGCTTTATGCTTGCGATCTTTCATATCTATCATATCAAGTACAACAAGACCACCAAGATCCCGAAGCCTGAGCTGCCTGGCAATCTCTTCCGCCGCTTCTATGTTTGTATGCACGGCAGTCTGTTCAATAGATTTTTCTTTAGTTGCTTTTCCCGAATTTACATCTATTGCTACAAGAGCCTCTGTTTGTTCAATAACTATGGAACCGCCTGATTTCAAGACGACACGGCTTTGAAAAATAGAAGCGATCTGGTTTTCAAGCTGGTATTTTGAAAATATAGGTTTCGACCCCTTGTAAAGCTTAACGTTTTGGACCTCTTTAGGAGCGATAATTTTAAGAAAATTTTTGGCTTCCCTGTGTAATACCTCATTGTCTATAAGGATTTCTGTAACATCCTGAGTAAAATAATCCCTCAATGATCTTAGTACCAGGTTCCTGTCTTTATAAAGCAGGCAGGGCGCTTTTTCATTAGGTACGTTTTTATTAATATTTTCCCAAAGCCGTAAGAGGTACTTTACATCTTTGGAGATATTGGTTGTTGTACATTTTTCTCCTGCTGTACGAACTATTAATCCAAAATCATCCGGCAGTTTAAGCTTTTCTATTATATTTTTTAATCTGCTACGCTCTTTTTCATCCTCAATTTTTCGTGAAATTCCTTTATTAAGACTACCCGGCATAAGAACCACATATCTTCCAGGTAGTGAGATATATGTCGTAAGCATGGCTCCTTTTTTCATAAAAGGATCTTTTATTATTTGTACAAGTAACTCCTGTCCTGCTTTAACCAAACTGTTTATAGCATTTCTTCCTGAAGGATTATCCTGAAAATAATCGCTGTGAATCTCTTTTTGCCCAAGGAATCCATGCCTTTCGGCTCCATAATCAACGAATACGGCCTGTAAACTCGGCTCTACGCGAGTTATAACTCCTTTATAAATATTGCCATGTGTAATAGCCTTTGAAGCACGTTCAATATAAAAACCATCCAATTTATTTTTTCTGATGGTCGCTATTCTACATTCTTCAGGATCTACTGCATTGACCAGTATTTTAACACTCATTAAATGATATCCTTTGAGTTTATTTTATGAATTTTTTGGCATCCTTCAAAATTAGTTTACACTTTTTAGATAAAGAATAACAAGCTATTTCAATATGCTTGTTATTCCAGATTAGGCAAGATAACCTGAAACTATAATGCATATAAATGTTCACATAAATAATTTCACTGCATTATCGGTCGTCGGAGTATTACAATACGCCTTCCTCCCTCTGGCCTTGTGCCAAATTTTAAAATCGGGTAATTATCTAAAAATCTATAGTTGTGGAAATTGTTTTCTCCTCGTTTCTTAGTTGAATATGAGATTGCCTTACACAAGTCAAATATTTTTTACAAACTCCAGGATCAAGATCTGCCGGATTGTTCTGGATATTTGATATAAAAGATTGCTAATTTATTTTTAAGCGAACCCTTAGAATTCTCTGCATTTTTCTCAGGATGGAAAATCCGTTAGGTCATAAAAATACATACTTTTGGGTATTATACCTGCATAATCAATAGGATATCTTACCTCTGCCCCCAAACCAATTCCTGTATTTCTTTTTCAACTTATTCTATTGGCCTGCCATAGCGTTTCCTGGAAAGCTCCAGAATTATTTTTCCAAAAATCACAAACATTTTCCAACACATGTACTCAACTAAGAGCAGGTTCAACAAACTCCTCATCAATTTCATTCCAGTTGAAACATCTTTTTACATTTGTACTGTGTTTTTTACAACACAAAATTGGTAGTCCCTACAAAACAATGCAGGTGATTAAAAAATGTCTCTGAAAACATGAATAAAAAAGTTTGTAACCGTTCACGGAACGTTGAAAATAGAAATTAAAAACTGGAAATTCTGTCCAATGTATCCGGCAATATCTCGTAGGGGCGAATCTTGTATTCGCCCTTAAAACGTGCGAATAATTAAGGAACGAGGACGAATTACCTTCCCCAATTATGCATCACAGCTTCAGGCCATCTTTGCCCGATCTAAAAGTAGAAAAATATTGAAATAGCTTGCTATTCCTGCAACTTTTTTACTTTTAGATCAAACAAACCTGACCTAAATCTGCGCGTCTACTTGGGAAAGTTATTTCGTCCCCGTTCCTAAGGGGGTAAATAATTAAAGAGCGAACACAAGGTTCGCCCCTACTCTCGCACAAAATCAATATATATCATATCAACCTTAAAACTTCTACCTGCAACCTTTGACCCCGTGAACGGTTACAAAAGTTTTTTGCTAAAACTTGAGATTGTTATAGACCCAAAGCAATATATTCGGGTATAAGGCAACACATCTCCTATCTTCATAGAAAAACCCTGGGGTATTGCAAAAATAAACTAAATTTTTCAAACCTGCACTGCTTTGTATGGACTACCCTGACATCCGGTCTATCTATTCCTTCAGGTTTATGATATAAGGAACGAGGATAAAATAGTCAGAACGTTCCCTGGAATATAATAAGAAACGAGGATGAATTAACTTCCCTAAATCTGTGTGCTTACTTGTGGAAGTTATTTCGTCCCCGTTCCTAATTAAAAGAATTTGAGATTTGATATGAAAACAATACTTGAAGAAATTAAATCCTGTACCGACTGCGGGCTTTGTCTAAAAGTTTGCCCCACATATGCGATAATTGGTGAAGATTTGTTTTCACCAATGCAAAGGCTGAAGACAGCGGGCAGATTGTTTGATGGAGAAGTGCTTGAACCACGCCAGGTAGAAAGCCTGTATAACTGTCCTAAATGCATGCGGTGTGAGGTGATCTGCCCGGAAGGAATTCAGATTACACGAGTAATACATAGCGCGCGTGAAGAGTTGTCAAGGCGCGGTCTGGGCCCATTAGAGAGACACAACAGCGTGATTAAGGGAATCATGCGCAAAGGTAATTCTGTAAATGGTGATCCGGCAAAAAGGCTGGAATGGCTGCCTGGGGATTTTCCAAAACACGAATCTGACACCCTTTTATATCTGGGCTGCCTTCCTTCATTTCTGGTCAAAGATGCTGCTGCTTCGACCTATCTAACACTGAAAAAGCTGGGCTTTGATTTTATGATTCTGAAAGATGAAGGTTGTTGCGGCACATATTTGTATGAATCCGGCAAAACGGATTTGGCTGGAGAATTCTTTGAAAAGAATCTGGAACGTTTCCGGTCATTGGGGATTAAAAGGATTGTGGTACCTTGCAACGGCTGCCTGAAATGTTTTAAATATTTTTACCCTGATTTGCTTGGAGATATTGATATTTCGGTTCATCACGCGGTGGAAGTCATTTATGATCTGCTCAAGGATAACCCGGGCGTCTTAAAAAAAATTAAAAGGACTGCTGTTTATCAGGATGCCTGTCGTTTAGGGCGAGGCGAGGGAATTATTGAGGAACCGAGGCGAATTCTTGACTGGTGCGGCCTTGAGGTGAAAGAGCTGAAAAATAATCGTAAGGATGCTGTCTGCTGCGGAGCCGGTGGAGGCATTCGATCTGTTTACAGAGACCTTTCACTGAAGATCGCAACCAGCATGCTAAGAGAGGCTGAGACCGAATCGGTCATCAGCGCTTGTCCTTTCTGCGTTTTCAATTTAAACTATACCTCTGCCAGGATGAAGCTTGGCAAAAAGATAAAGTATTTTGCTGAATTTGTGCTGGAATCGCTCGATAAAGTTCAATGACGTTCCTTGACAAATTGATATGTCACTTAAATCCTGGGATTTTGGAACGTTCCTAAATCAGACAGGATTTAATGTCAATATTGCTTATTTAAGATGTGCCCCCCCCTTTTTTTTAACAAGGCATTTTTAGAGGCTGCCGACTCCCTCCTTAATTTTGAAAAAAATTGCTATTCTCGGACAGCCTTCTATTGGTGCAGGCGCATGGCTCTTGTCATAAGTAAAAAATGAAATAAACTTTCTGCAGATAGCTTTTTAGATTTAAAAATACAGGTATTACGGTTTAAAATGTTCGGCAGACACTGAGGTTTACTGGAGATTTTATTCATCCCCCATTGGGCAAAAACAAAGTTTCCATCAATATCTTCAAAAGAGGATTTGGAGAGTTTATTTTTATACTTCAGGTATTTTTTAGTTTTGACAATTAAAATTATATTTTTTTCTTTTGATAATTTATTGAAATTATTGATTGTAAGCAAACGCGAATGGGAATCTTTATCGTTAAGCCCATACGATAATTCCCCTGCGCTGTCCAGTAATGCGACATTATTTCTTTTATATGCCCAGCAGACAGCATGTACCAGGGCGCTGTCTGAAACAAGAAGCGTATCAGGATTGATTTTGCAGGCATGTTGACGGAGAAAATTACCAGGTGCTTTTCTCTCCTTGACTTGATCGGGCATAATAAAATGTGCCACAAGCATAAAACATAGTGGCGCGCAGCAGAACAGGGTAAGCTTTTTTTGATAATCGGCTGTTCTTGCAGCCGAACTTGATAACATAGACCATAACAAAAGTCCTGCAACAGCCAAAACCCATTTCCAGGTTTCATGCTCTCCAAAGGCTCTAAGACCGTTCAGATTGAGTATCTGGCTGAAAAATATCAGAATTAAACAGAGAAAAACCAGTCCTGATAGAATAAGGGCGCCGGTATTGAATGTTTTTTTAGATTCGGGTTCTTTTAAAAGACCTGCCGCTATAAGGATCATTAATGGTGGAAAACATGGCAGGATGTAGGTGGCGAGCTTGCCGGCGGATGCTGAAAAAAAAAGGAGCGGAAATAAAAACCAGCAGCCGGCAAATCTGATAAGCGGATCCCTAAGTCCTGTTTTTTTGATACCCAAAACAGCGGCCCCCCACAGCGCTGTCCATGGCAGCGCGCCTGCCAGTATAACAGGTATAAAAAAATAGAATGAATTTTGATGTTGTGGATGATCGGAAAGAAAGCGTTTGATATGCTCTGTCCAGAAAAAATAATTCCAGAAATCGGGTTCCCTGGAATAAATTTTCAGGCCCCAGGGAAGCAGTACCAGTCCTGCAACAGCAACAGGCACCCAAAGGTATTTAAAAAAATCTTTTAAACGACCTTCCCAAATTAGAAAAGGCAGCATAACTAAAACCGGCAGCGCAAAGGCGATAAAGCCTTTGGTCAAAAAAGCCAGGCCGCAGAAAAATCCGGACAAGGCCAAAAAACATATCTTTTGTTTAGCCTTATTTTCCATATAAGCAAAAAAAGATAACAGAATAGCTCCGGTTACAAACATGGAAAAGATGCTGTCCAGGACATTAAAAACACCGATTCCAAAAAATTGAAAGCAGGTTAGGAGCCCGGCGGACGCAAGGATTCCTCCATTAAAGCCTGAAAATTTTTTGGCCGCCATAAAAACCATAAAGGCCGTAAGTCCGGCAGCAAGGGCGGAAGGAAAACGCACGGCGAATCTGTTTTCGCCGAATATTTTCATAGACAAGGCATTAATCCAATATCCCAGAACAGGTTTTTCAAAATATATTAGTCCGTCAAGATGGGGTACAGTAAAGTCTCCAGTAGCAAGCATTTCCCTGGGGATCTCGGCATATCTGAATTCATCGGGAACAACCATTGGTCGTATGCCAAGCGGTAAAAAATAAAGTGCAAAAAAAAGCCCTATCACAGCCATAACAGGCCAATTTAGCTTGACTGACATGATATCCACCCTTCCCTGCCTGTAATTTTTTTTTTAACAATTTTGGCATAATCTATGCTTTTAGAATCTGAAAGAAAATTCCCTAAAGGTATAAACTCAATCCCCTGAGCCTGAGCCGTTTTTATAAAATTTTTAAACATGTCAAGGCAGACAATACCTTCCACCTCTGCATGAATCGCCAGAACATTTAACCCGTCGGGTTTAAGCAGGGAAAGGATGTATTCATTGTAATTTTTTTCTGTAATATTTTTTTGCCCGATAATTTCATCATAGGTTGGCAATGTGACCGGTATCTGTGGCTGGTCAAGCCGTTCTCCCTTGACAACAGGATAAAAAATGCTTTGACCCCGGCAATCACTGTTATATTTTAAACAGAAATTATTTTTTACGGTCAGCGCCTGATCGTTGCATTTCCAGGCTGGCGCTGCTGTAGATACTGGAGGATGACCTGTAATATCTTCCAGGCTTTTAATTCCTTTTTGAAGCCGGCTTTCAATGGTCTTTGGTTCCATATTATCAATATTCGCCTGCCAGGCATGGTGATCCCAGGCATGCAGCCCGATTTCATGACCTGCACAAGCTGCCGCCCGTATTGTATTACTATATTTTTTTCCAATAACCGGTCCAGGCCAGAAGGTTCCTTTAAAGATAATATCCCAGCCATAAAGACTGGCGGCCCTGGTCCTGAGCATCTTTCCCAAAAAAGAAGGCCGCAGCAGCCGGAAAAGGTGCCGCCCCATATTATCCGGGCCTACGGAAAAAAAGAAAGTCCCCTTTATTGATTGCCGGGCAAAAAGCCTGCACAGATTCGGAACACCATCACGGGTACCCCTTAAGGTATCAACATCAATTCTTAAGCCTATTCTCACAGTTAAACAGCCTGCCTGATTTTATTTTCTGGAAAAGTTAAAGAAAAATTTTCGCTTTGCGCTTTTTTAAGGCTTAAGCTTTTGTTATGACCGGAATTAATCGCATCATGCAGAAAAAAATCAAGGGTATCTTCAACCGCCTGCTCAAGCTCAACCGAGGGACTCCAGTTCAACAGGCGCCAGGCATTTAAAATTGACGGCTTTCGATGTTCAACGTCCTGGTATCCGGCTCCATAAAAAGAACCGCTTTCTACTTCGCAAACTCCTGCAAAAGGGGGGAATTGTGATCGCAAGGGATGCTTTTCAAAGGCTTTGACCAGCATTTTGGCCAAATCTTTAATGCTGGCCTCATTATCAGGATTACCGATATTGATAATTCTGCTGTCGCAAACTTTGTTTTTATTCTCAATAATTCTGAATAAACATTCAATCCCATCTGAAATATCTGTAAAACATCGTTTCTGATTACCCCCATCAAAGAGCTGAATGGGAGTTCCTTCAACAAGATTTAAAATTAACTGGGTAATTGCGCGGGAACTTCCGATACGCGCGGAAGAAAGAGAGTCAAGCCTTGGTCCGATCCAGTTAAAGGGTCTGAAAAGTGTAAATTGAAGCCCTTCCTGCTCGCCATACGCCCAGATAACTCTGTCGAGCAATTGTTTGCTGCAGGAGTAGATCCAGCGCTGCATTCTGATCGGTCCTAAAACCAGGTTTGAATTTTCTTCGTCAAAATTTTCTTCATCACACATTCCATAAACTTCGGAAGTTGACGGGAAAAGAACACGTTTATGGTATTTAACACAATGCCTTATTATTCTTAAATTTTCTTCAAAATCGAGTTCAAACACCCGTAAAGGATTACGAGTATATTCTATAGGAGTCGCGATAGCGACCAAGGGAAGCACGATATCACATTTTTTAATATGATACTCGATCCATTCACGATGAATGGAAATATCACCCTCATGAAAATGGAATCCGGGTGTGCCGAAAAATCGCTTAATGCTGTGGGTATGCAAATCCATGCCATGAACTTCATACTTGCCGCTATCAAGTAATTTTTCGGTCAAAGCGTTTCCGATAAAGCCGTCAACACCCAGGATCAGGACCCGTTTTTTTCTCATAACTTTCAGTCGGCCGGAGGCGAGTTGCCCAAATTTCATTCCCTTGACAAGAGCAAGTTCCAGGGCCAACTGATTTCCGCTCAGGTAAATACCTTTTTCGGACTGTCCGAATTCAACCGTCAATAATTCCCGGCCGCAGGCGATTACCAGGGGATCGGTTGAAATAACAGTACCTGCCGAAATTGGTTTGACAGAATTATCATCCACTGTCCGGACCTTCCAGAAGATACATTTGCGGTTGCCGATATAGCTGAAAGCACCCGGATAGGGCTGCGATACCGCCCTGACCAGATTGTCGATCTGCTTCGCGGTTTTGGTCCAGTCAATTTCCCCGTCTCCAGGATGACGTCCGCCAAAATATGTTGCACTGGAATGATCCTGGGGCCTGTGCGGAGCATTTCCGTTTTTTAAAAGCGGTAGAGTCTCTGCCAGCATTTCAGATGCAGCACTGGCCGCCTTGGCATGCAAAGATTTAGCAGTTTCATCCTTTGAAATTATAATTTCTTTCTGACAAATAATATCACCATCATCCGGACGGGGTGTCATCTTGTGCAAGGTCACCCCGGTTTTTTTTTCTCCATTGATCAGCACCCAGTTGACAGGGCATCTGCCGCGATAGGCAGGAAGCAGCGAACCGTGAAGATTCAGGCATCCTGAAGCCGGAATATTAAGGATTTCCTGGCTGATCATTTTCCTGTAATAGAATGAAAAAATAATATCCGGCCCGATTTCCCTTATTTTTTGAACCCAAATGGGATGATTGATATCTTCGGGTGCATAAACAGGAATGTTTTCCGAAGCGGCCAACTCAGTGACCGAATCGAACCATATTTTTTCTAAAGGATTATCTTTATGCGTAAAAACCGCTTTAATTTCAAATCCGTTTTGTTTTAATGCTTTAAGGCCGATACAGCCGATATTGTGATACCCAAAAATAATCGCTTTCATGTGTACTCCTTTTGTAATTCCTTATGATTTCCGGTAATTTCCCGGATAATATAGCGCGGACGCTGCCTTACATCATGGTAAAT
>Ga0209633_10002003_pt1 | contig 20186 bp, 12 predicted proteins | sample Cruoilmetagenom1_FD_187290 | JGI IMG/M metagenome (GOLD analysis project Ga0209633, IMG submission 187290) | Oil polluted marine microbial communities from Coal Oil Point, Santa Barbara, California, USA - Sample 1 (SPAdes) (version 2) | ecosystem: Environmental > Aquatic > Marine > Oil seeps ... | reverse complement strand
AAGACTACGCAAAAGAAATCAAAGAAGCTGTTGATAAGGGTATCGAAATAGCCATAGTTATTGGTGGTGGCAACATCTTTAGAGGTGTGGCAGGTGCTAGTAATGGTATTGATAGAGTGCAAGGAGACTATATGGGTATGTTAGCAACAGTTATTAATGGTCTTGCTTTGCAAAGTGCTATAGAGAGCGAAGGAATTCAAACACGCTTACAAACCGCCATTAAAATGGAACAAGTTGCGGAACCCTATATCAAACGAAAAGCGGTTCGTCACCTCGAAAAAGGACGTGTGGTGATATTTAGTGGTGGAACAGGTAATCCGTTTTTCACAACCGATACAGCTGCTGTGTTGCGTGCTGCAGAAATAAATGCGGATGTTATTCTAAAAGGTACTCGCGTGGATGGTATTTATACGGCAGATCCTGAAAAAGACAAATCAGCTGTAAAATATGATCGCATCACTTATAAGGATGCTATGAACAAAGGTTTAAAGATTATGGATATGACCGCATTTGCTTTAAGTGAAGACAATAAGCTGCCCATTATCGTGTTTGACATGAATACACCTGGAAATCTTATGAAATTAGTTTTAGGTGAAGACATCGGAACATTGGTGGAAAACTAGTTCTTTAGTATGCATAATAAAAAGACTTCTTGTAAGTTTGGAATACTATTTGTAATTTTGAGCTAATCATTCTTTTAAAGATATATTCAATGAACGAAGAAATACAATTTATACTCGATTCACTTACTGAAAACATGGATAATGCGATCACTCATCTTGAACATGAGTTTAGAAGTATACGTGCTGGTAAAGCAAATCCTTCTATGCTAAGTGTTGTTACTGTAGATTATTATGGCTCACAAACTCCATTAAGTCAAGTCGCTAATGTGGGAACTTTAGATGCGCACACCATTACCATTCAGCCTTGGGAAAAATCTCTCATTAACGAGATTGAAACTGCCATTCGAAATGCTGATTTAGGTTTTAATCCTACGAATAATGGCGAAAGTGTTATCATAAATGTACCTATTTTAACAGAAGAACGTAGAAAAGAATTAGCAAAACTAGCAAAAGCAGAAGCTGAAAATGCAAAAGTTAGCTTGCGTAATGATCGTAGAGATGCTTTACAAGAATTAAAAAAATTAGACATTTCTGAAGATTTATCAAAAAATGTAGAAATGGACATTCAAGAACAAATTGACAAGTATGCCAAATTAATTGATGATCATTTTGCGATAAAAGAAAAAGAAATTATGACAGTTTAATTTTGAATGAAATTCAAAATAAGCTTTTTAGTAATTATTTTTAAGTATAACCTAGGATTTTTTATTGCTTTTTCTATATCTCTTGTTTCTTCAACTAATGAAGCAGAGTAAGTAATTCCCTTTTCTTTTAGATTCTCTTTAGTTATTTTTATAATACCACATAAAGCAGCGATTGGGATATTATATTGTTTTGCAGAGGTAACTATTCCCATAATGGTTTTACCGTAAAATGAAGATTGGTCTAGACTACCTTCTCCTGTGATAATCCAATCTGCATTTTTTATTTTTTTATCAAATTGAATAATTTCTTTTATTAGTTCAATTCCTAAAGACATGTTAGCATTCAGGAAAACATGGACTCCAGCACCCATTCCACCACCAGATCCAGCTCCTTTTATGTTTTGTGCATTTATTCCAAACTGACTAATAAACAAATTATTAATATTTCTTAATCCTTGATCTAAATGCTTTATTTCACTGGATTTTGCTCCTTTTTGAGCGGCGTATATATAAGCAGCACCTTGTTTTCCAAAAAGAGGATTTTTTACATCATTAGCTACTTTAAACGTAATATTTAATACTCTTTTATCTACTTTATTTTTATCAATTCTATGTATATTTATTAAGTTTTCACCTATTGGCATTAATTCTTTATTATCAATGTCAAGAAACCTATAACCTAAAGCATGTGCCATTCCAATTCCTGCGTCATTTGTAGCACTACCGCCAATTCCTAACACAATAGTTTTTGCTCCAATATTTATAGCATCTAAAATTAATTCTCCCGTTCCAAAAGTTGTTGCTTTTTTGCAGTTTAACTCATTTTTTTTAAGAAGTTTCATGCCTGATGCTTCCGCCATTTCAATATATGCAGTAGAAAGTGAAGGTATGTAAAAATAGGTTGCTTTTACAGGTTTAAAAAATGGATTTTTTACAACAACAGAATGTATTTCTCCTTCTATATTCTCTTTTAAAACATCAATAGTTCCATCACCACCATCGGCTAAAGGTATTTTTTTTATTTCAATATTAGCATCATATTCTTTTATTACTTCAGCAACTATATTACAAAATTCTTTTCCTGTAAGGCTTCCTTTAAACTTATCTGGTGCAATAACAATTTTCATTGAAAACTAGATTTCTTAAACCATTTAAAACTATATCCATCGAGTATCCATTTAGAATTAATAATTTTCTTGTTTGAAAGTAAATCAAAAGACTTATTGGTTAATGCATCTATTTGTATTTGCTCATTGGAAAAGTTGAAAATAGCATAAATTATTTCTTTATTAAATTCTCGTTCAATTATAAATAATTTCTCATTTCCTAGATTAGTATATTTAACTTTTCCGTAAGGATTAAAGGCTTTTTCTTGTGTACGAAGCTGTAGTATTTTTTTATACTTATTATATACTTGATATCTAAAAGAACCTGTATCGTTTAAAGCAATTTCTAATAAATCTAAATCTAGTTTTTCTCTATTAATACGTCTTTTAATTCCAGATTCTTTTACTCCTTTTATATAATTTTGAGATCCTAATAAAGAGTGAATATATATTCCAGGAACACCAGGCATGGCTAGCATGATTGCTTGGGTTAACAAAAATTTATTCACTCTATTACTTTTACTTTCTTCGTGTTTGCTTATTAGGTCGGAAAGGTTGCAGTTTAATTCATAAGGTGATTGTGTTCCATCAGAATTATTTTTAAAAGAAACATAACCACCATGATCTATGGTTCGATCAACAAGTTTTTGTATTTCTTCATCTGAAATAATTCCTTGTAAAGGTCTTATTCCAATACCATCATGGCTAGCTGTGAAATTAAAAAAACACACTTTATCACTTGGTGTTTGTAAACTTTGCACCCAATTCGTTAGAATATCTGTGTTTTTTTCCATCATAGAATAGACTAATAAAGGAGCTAGTGAAAAGTTATAAACCAGATGAGCTTCATCATAGCCATTTCCAAAATAAGAGATATTTTCGTTATGTGGTACATTAGTTTCTGTAATCAATACCAAATTAGGATTAACACTGGCTAAAATTTCACGATACAATTTTATTACTTCATGTGTTTTAGAAAGATGTAAACAATCAGTGCCTATTTCTTTCCATAAAAACGCAATAGCATCTAAACGAATTAATTTTGCTCCTTTTTGTACATAAATTAATAGTACTTCTAAAATGGCAAGAAAAACAGCTGGACTTTTATAGTTTAAATCTAATTGGTCATCACTAAAGGTACTCCATATATGATGTTTTTTTCCCTCTTCGTCAATAAACGGCGTAAGTAGTGGTAAAGCTCTTGGACGAATAACTTTAGATAAGTCTTTTTTTGGATTCACGTCTATAAAGAATTCTTTGAGGCTTGGGTCTCCTGCTAAATATCCCTTAAACCAATCAGAGGATTTAGAAATATGATTAATAACAGCATCAAACATTAAGTTAGAGCTTTTTGCTAGTGCTGAAATGTCGTCCCATGTTCCCAAATCGGGGTTTACTTTTACATAATCAACTACTGAAAATCCGTCATCTGACGTATAAGGATAGAATGGTAAAATATGCGTGCTATTAATTTCCGGCAATACGTAGGTATCGACAAAGTACTTTAATGTTTCTAATGGTTTTTGCCCTTTTTTTAATACAGAGTCTCCATAGGTAATTAACACTATATCTTTTTCTGTTAATGATTTATTATCGGGCTTTTCAAAAGATTTATATTTGATTAATAACTGTTTTATTTTAACCAACAGATCGTTTCCTTGTGCTCCATAAATAATCGTTATTTTATCTACTATTGATTTTTGTTGTTGCAATTTAAACATCATTTAAAATCTTAATTTAATTAACTAAAAATTGATGGCACGAAATAACTAAATACCATAATTACCACAAAGAAAAATAAGAGAATAAACACCTCTTTAATCATAAAATCAGACTTTTTAAGTGAAAATTTCAAAGGACTTTGTTTGATTTTCACCTTTTTAGTCACTGCACTCACAACGTATGCGACTACTACAGTAATAACAACACCCGTAAAATTTAACCAAATCCAAAATACATCAAATCCTAAATCAATATGAAATATGTTTTGAATGGTTGATGATAACATTAAATTAATTAATACGGCTGAAATTATACCGGCATTCATCCCAATATGATTAACTTTTTTTGAAAATATTGCCAATAAAAATGTTACCAATACAGGACCATAAAATACCGATCCAATGGCATTGATAATTTCAATTACCGCACTATCACTTCCTCCAAATAAAAAGGATGAAGCAACACAAATAATACCCCAAAATATAACTGCTTTTTTAGATACACCGATGTATTTTTTTTGTGATATTTTTTTTTCTCCTCTATTGAAAAAGTCTTCTACGGTAACGGCTGATAACGAATTAACTGTTGAACTTAACGAAGACATTGCGGCAGAGAGTATTCCAATCATTAATATACCTATTAAACCATTGGGTAAATATTTTACAATAAAAACGGGTATCATTAAATCTGATTTTATACCATTAGCTGCATATTCTGTTGGAAAATGACGTTGTGTAGCCATTGCAATATCACTTAAAAAATCGGGTGCTAAAAGTACCAATCCTCCTACAATTAATCCCATAATACTATAGACTAACACTACCGGAAAACGCAACAAACCATTTGCCATTAGTAAAGTGCGAATAGTTTTTTCATTTTTGGCTGATAACAAACGTTGGGCTTGAGTTTGATCTGTTCCATAATAAGATGCGTATAAGAAAAAACCACCGATAAGCATTGGCAATAGTCCATATTCTTGCCCTTTACCGATTCCCATATTATAATCAATTACCTGTAGTCTATCTGCAGGAAACCCTTGTGCAAAACCACCTAATTCATCATATATTTGATAGCCATAATACAAACTAATAAGTAAACCTAAAAATAGAATAATCATTTGAATTGTATCTCCCCAAACAACTGCTTTCATACCACCTTGCCAAGAATAAATAATTGTTATTAAACTGATTATCAATATAGTATATATATAATCTATATCTAAAACGGCTTGTAAAATTATAGCAATAGTATAAACCATTACTCCTGTTCCTAAGGCACGACTTATTTGAAATACAATACTTAATATTAGACGAGTTGACGTATTAAAACGATGTTCTACATATTCATAAATACTGACTACTCCCGATCGAAATAGAGGTGGAATGATTACCAGCATAATAAAAATCATCGCTAAGGGTACTGCCATCTCAAAGGTTAACCATTTCATTCCTCCACCAGCTTTTAATCCTACAAAAGCAGGTGCTGAAATAAAACTAATGGCAGATAATTGTGTTGCCATTGTAGATAAACTCAATGGGAACCATCCCATATTTTGTCCACCTAAAAAATAATCTTTAGAGGTTTTATTTTGTTTAAAAAAATAGCCTAATGCTAAGAAAAGCACTATATAAATTGCAATAATTGTGTAATCTAACCAATTCATAATAATTCTAATTTTCGTTTAACAAATCTAATACCAAGGCTGCTGTCCACGAAAAATTTTCGCCTCCGTAAGCTTTTGATCTCGGTTTAGTATATTCTTTTTTTCTTGGGTCAAAATACTCATAAAAGCCTTCTTGTTGGACAATTTCAAGTGTATCTTTTTTTATTTGTGATGCTATTTCTTGATAACCATATTCTTTTAGTCCTTTATACAACATCCAATTAAGATTAACCCAAACAGGTCCTCGCCAGTATTTCTTAGGATTAAATTTTGATGATTTTGGATTATAAGAAGCACAAAGGTAGTAGTCATCTGACGCAAAATTTTGCATTAAGTTTTGTGTTAATTCTTCTACTTGTTTCTTTGATGGAATTTTAGCAAAAATTGGAGCAAAAGATGAGGATGTAATTTCTTTTATAGCTTTATCAGCTCTGAGATCGTAATAAATATAAGCTTTAAGTTCTTGATTATATAGTTTTTCATTAAAACGATTGATCGCTTTATTTTGCCAATTTTTGAGTTGTTTAATCTTTTTCTCAGAATTTGGAATCAATTTGTAGAGTTTAATTAAACTTTCGTTGGATTTAATTAGTACTGTATTAAACAACGGATCTTGTACTAAAAAAGGAGAATGTTTTGCTATTTTGGCATCATCATACGCATATTTTTTAGCAATTTCAATAATTTGAAGGTAATGATTGTATTCTTGATGCGAAGGTCTTTGAGATGCATCTACATGCAAAGTATCTTTTCTATTAAATTTAAATTCAGGACTGTCCATTCGTTCAAAAATAGTGTCCCAAACCGGAGAATTATCAGTTCCTGACTCCCAATTATGATAGATATAAACCAATCCTTCATTTTTAGGATCTCTATTTTCATATAGATAGTTATGGTTTTTATACACCTTGTCTATTACAGATTCTATATATTGTAAAATAGCCGTTTTATCTTTACTTATTCTATATAGTTCTTGTAGCACAAACCCTGTTACAGGTGGTTGAGACATTCCCGTAGATTTATATTTTTTTGAAGCTTTAGGATGTAAGTTTGAACAATGAAAATCAGCTCCAGGAAAATAAGTATCACTTTTAGTATGGAAAATAATATGCGGAATTAATCCATTTTCCCATTGTGCATCTAATAGTGTTGAAATTTCTTTTTTAGCTCGACCCATATTAAAATGTGCTAAACCAATTGCTGTAAAACCAGAATCCCATTTCCATTGAAAAGGATACAGATTTTCGCTAGGAACAGTAAATCCGTTTCGCCAATTATTATTAAGTATTTCAATTGCTTTACTTTTCATTTTCTACTATTGGTTTCAGAAGTTTTTTTAATGTATTTAGTGATAAATTTTTCTTACCAATGTTATAATTCTCAAGTACCGTTTGCTTATATTTTTCTTTATTTAAAATTAAGGCAATACAATCATTTACTGCTTTAACTATTATAGTATGGTTTACTTGTGTTAATCCATCTTCTTTTAGGTTGTGTTTATTTCCTAAATCAACAGTATTAAATTTTAGAGGAATAATGTCGTTTTTAAAAACGGGATATTGATAGCTAATAATAATTTTTTTTGCAACTAGAGCTTCAATAAATTGATTTCCCCAACCTTCTAACAAACTTGTGTAAGCAACAATATCACAATGTACGTAGGCGTCCCACAAAGAATATGTTTTAGTGTCATTTTTTTGTGATCTTAGATGATCAATATTTTTATTAACCCACTTAATTACTATTTGCTTTTTGTGTGCATATTTTGTAATTTTTTCAAAATAGGGATCATCTTCATTTGAGCCTACCATTAAAAATACAATATTGTTATTTGCAGTAAAGATTAGATTGTTATATAATTTTTTACCAATTAATCTATGTTTATTTTTACATAATTCAGCAACAAAATCTATAGCTAATTCTATCCCTTTTCTTTTAACTATTCTGGTGGCTTGTAATACAATTAAATCATTTTTTTTAATTCCAAAAGATTCTCTAAAATCAAAATTATAGTCATCTATTTTCCAAACTTTATCAAAATCAAAAACATTAGGAATTATTATACTTTTAATATTTTTTCTTTTTAACAGTTCTTTTTGAGCGATACTATTAATCACAATATGTTTTAGCCTTGTGTGTTTTGGCGGAAAATAATTGTTTAAATAATCGGCTATAAAAGGCAATGTTGGATTACTATATTTTTTTCTTTCCCAAGAAAAATCGTGATGATGACAAATACATTTTACATCAGTTTTTTTAATTGCACTAAAAAACCCTACTCCAGCAGAAAGATTCCAACCTAAAGAGAATATATTGTTCACAATAAGAATATCGATCTTATTTTTTTCAATAATATTTATTAGTTTTTCCTCTATAGATTTTGCTATGTTTTCAATCTTGTTTTTAAAACTTTGTTCACTATTAAAAGAATGATATCTGATATATGCATTTTCAACAATTTTATTATTGTCTGCATCATTATAATGAAGTTCTTGGATAATCTCTACATTATCTAACGATCCACTAGAACCTGCAATATAAATTACATGATGTCCTAATTCTTCTAGAGTCATTTTCCATTTATCCATTTCTAACGAAACGCCATCGATTTCTCCAACTCTAAAATGGCAAAGTGCTATGATTTGTTTCTTGCTCAAATGTCTATAAAAAAACTTACCACCAACTCTTTTCAATTAGTGATGAGCTGGTATTAACATTAATATAATAGTTTTAGACTAAAATTTAAATGTCACATAAAAAAATAATAGTAAAAAAATGCACACCATCAAATTGACAATGTGCATCATGTAAAACAAAATTTAGAAATCAAAAGTAGCTGTCAAGAAGAATCTTCTTGGCAAAATAGGACGACCAAAGAAAAAAGCTCCTTCTGTTTGACCGACATCTCTTGGGTTACCTTCTGTAACTCCAGCATCATTTAATAAATTAAATACTGAAAAACCAAGTCTTAGTGAATCTTCATCTCCGCCAAAGTTCATTGTATAACCCGCACCTAAACGCATAATATTAATTGCATCTAATTCTACTGCGTTATTATCAGCAGCATACTTTTTACCAGTGTAAGTAGTAGATATATTTGCATCAAATGAATTCTTATCATAATAGAAACCTACGTTTCCTAAAAAATTAGGTTGGCGAGCCAGCTTATTTCCAACATTAGTTTCAGTTACTCCTCCATTTACTAAATCTTCATCTGTATTTTTAGTAATTTCATGATTTTGGTAAGTAGCCGTTCCTCTAAGTTTTAAACCATCAATAAGCTTGTAGTCAAAATTTGCTTCCAAACCAATTGTTGCTGTGTTTTGTTCTGATTTTGTTTGATCTACCAATTGACCACCCGTTATAGCTTGCGTAATTTTAATTCGATCTTTTAATGTAACATAATATGCAGCTATAGAACCTGATAAATTTTCTGAACCAATTTTAGCTCCAGCTTCACCTTGATAAATTTTTTCTGAATTATATTTACTACTCGTAATATCATCCGCTATAGGACTAAATCCTCTTATTTGTGGAAAGAAATACCCTTTAGAAAAATTGGCATATAAATTTACAACATCATTTAGTTCATACAAACCAGCTAATGAAATCGCCCAGTCATTGGCGTCCATATTAGCTCTAACAAAACTTCCATCCATATATTTAACTTCACTTAATTCACTTGTTAAATCAGGATTGCTATAGACTGTTTCTGCTGAAATACTACCATTATTAAATATTCCTTTTGTCGTTTCATATCTAAATCCAACATCAAAACGCCATCTGTCAAATATCATCTCGTCTGTTAAAAATAGAGCTGTTTTATTTTGCGCAAAATATTTATTAGAGGTCATCCCAATTCTATCATATAATCCTCCTTCAGAATATATAACATTGTTGCCTCCTACATCCGTATAATTTAAGTTAATAAGTTGTGGGTCATTGTTAAATTCAGACAAAACTCTGTATTGATAATTTACGTCTTCTGCTTCTGATCGAGCCATGTATGTTCCAACAGTAATATTGTGAGAACCATTATCACTTTCAATTCTTTTAGTTAAAGATGCTTCTCCTGAATAATCAATCATTGGGCGTAATCTGTCAATATGTAAATTATTAATAACTAGAGTACTTCCGTCTAATTGATCAGATGATCCTAAAAAATTAGCCGTATAACCTTGATTATCTGGACTAACAAAACCCATATAATCACTAAGACTTATAGGATTACTACCTTCTCCATTAGGACCAACATCTCCATTACCACCAATATACAATGCAAAATTATGTTTATACTTAGCATATTTTACTTTTGACTTAAATTTTAAATCATCCATTAAATCATAATTAAAATCACCCATTACATAACCACCACCTGTATAGACACCATCAGCAACAGGGCTTAAATAGTTTCCTCCGGCTGTATTAAAGGATACATCAGCTACATGAGAGGATAATAATTGATACACATCTTCGCCATCATTTCCTGTTAATCGTTCTCTTGTACCTCCTTCTAAAGGAAGTGGCATAAAAAACTGTGCTTTATCATCAATGTATTGTGTCGATACTGTAAAGAATCCTTTGTCAAACTTTTGTTTAATATTAGCTCTGAATTGCGCTCCTTTAGTTGGTAAACCGGTTACAATAGGTCCTTCATCATAACGTACAAATCCTGTAAAAGCATAATAGGTGTTTGAGTCTTCATCACCTAATTTTCCACCAGAGTAAAAATCAGTTTTTAATCTTCCCTTGTCAGCCCACTCAAGATTAAGTATATTGCCAGCATCACTATCTCCTGTTTTACTAGTATAGTTTATAATACCTGCCACAGAACCAGCGCCATATAATACAGCAGCACCACCACGAACAAATTCTACTCCTTTCATACCAATATCAACTCTAGCATACACATCATGTGCTGAAGAATTTAAACCAAAAGTACTCATCAAAGGCATCCCATCATACTGTAATGGGTTAAATACGTATTGACCTCCAGATGGTAAACCCCTTACAAAGACATTTGTTGCGGTTTCACCACCTCCACCTTCGGCAGTAATTCCCGGTACTGTACGAATAATATCTGCCTGACTATTTGGAGATATTCTTGTAATTTCTTTTTGTTTTACAGAACTAATAGATACAGGAATATTTTTTTGAGTCCTAAAAGTAGCTGAAGATGTAAGAACTACTTCATCTAAGGCATTACTACTTTCTTGAAGTACTATATCAACCTTTAAGTTTCCATCTGATAAATTGATGGTTTTCTTAAAAGATGTATAGCCCATAAAAGATGCTTCAAGGATTTGTTCTCCTGACGCATCTGATGAGAAGCTATAATTCCCATCAAAACCTGTAGTGCTTCCCACAGTACTATTTTTAATTATAACGTTGGCTCCTGGTATTGGGTTACCATTATTATCGGAGACTACTCCTGAAATTTGTGTTTGAGCTGTTAAAGCAATGAAGCTAATAAAGCTAAAAAAAGTAATTAAAATTTTTTTCATTATACTATCGAATTTAGAATTATATGTAGTAAAGTTATGTATTTAAGCAACTCAGAATATCAATAATTTTCAGAAATAGTTACGCAAACGTTTGCGAAAACGTTTGAGTAACTTATATTTGCTATGTTTTATGAGCAAAAGAATTATAACTTTAAAAGAATTAGCTAAAAAGCTAGGGTTTTCTATATCTACAATATCAAGAGCACTCAATGATCATCCTGATATTAGTGAAAACACTAAAAGTCTTGTGCAAAATTTAGCTAAATCACTTCATTATGAACCTAATTTAATTGCAAAAGGTTTTCGTAAATCAAAATTAAATATTATTGGTGTAATAGTTCCTAATGTAACTGTATATTATACTTCAACTGTTTTAAAGGGAATTATTGAACAAGCAGAAAAAGATGGTTATAGAGTCATTATCACAGAAACAAAAAACGATATTCAGAAACAAACCGAAATACTTCATGTTTTAATTCAATTTGGAGTAGATGGAATTTTAATGTCTTTATCTAAGAATTCTAATGATATTGATGAAATCTATAAGATAGTTAACACCATTCCATTGGTTCTGTTTGACAAGGTCAGTAGTAGAATCCCGTGTACAAAGATAGTGATTAATGAAGAAGAGGCTAGTTATAATGCAGTTAAACATCTAATAAATATTGGTAAAAAGAGAATCGCAATCATTAAAGAAACAGAATTTTCTTATGTATCTAATAAGAGATATAATGGTTATTTAAATGCGCTAAAAAAACATAATTTACGTATTGATCAAAGTTTAATATTGAGTTGTGATGACTTGACATTAAAAAAAGGTCAAGAATTAACAAAAACTCTTTTAGATAATGATCCATTACCAGATGCTATTTTTACAATAACAGATAATGCTGCTGTTGGAACGATACAAGTTTTGAAAAAGCATGGTATTGTTATTCCTGATGAAATCGCTGTGATAGGATACAGTAATTCATTAGTTTCTAGAGTAATAGAACCGTCATTAACTACAGTTGATCAACCTGGAAAAAGAATGGGACATACGGCTGTTTCTTATTTGTTAGAAGAAATTGAGAAAAAAGAATATGAAATGATAAATAGAACTGTAGAAATAAAAACAAATTTGATTATTAGAAAATCAACAGTAAACAAACAGCCTAAAAATTAGAATTTAGGCTGTTTGTAAGAATATATTTATTCAACCATAAAAGTAATGGGTAATGTAAATTTTACACCAACGGCTCTGCCACGTTGTTTTCCAGGTGTCATTTCAGGTAATAGATTTACTACTCTCCTAGCTTCTTTTTCTAAGCTTATATGTGGCGCCCTAACTAAGACATCAGAGACATTTCCTTTTTTGTCAACCGTAAATTGTACAGAGATTCTTTTTTTCCCTGTAGACAGTCCTAATTCTTGTGCTAAATCACCGTTAAACTTTTTTGCGACAAGTTTTTGTACACTCTTAGAGAAACATTGCTTCATCTCTGCTTTAGTGCCTTTACATCCCGGGAAAATAGGAACCTCTTGAACATTAAAAAAATCTTCTACTTCTTTTTCAGGTATTATTACTTCAACAATACTATCAATATTAATAACTACAGGTTCATTCACTTCTGGATCTGTAGTTCCTATAACTGATTCTATAATATTTGCATTATTTTTCTCGATCTTAAGATTCTCTAGAACAGGCTCTGGCTCTTCTTTCTGTTTTGGTTCAACTTGTTTTGGCTTTTCAGGAGTAGTGTCCGGAATTGGTTCATCAAATATATCGTATGGTGTTGTTGGTATATCTCCAAACCCATCATTATTTACCAATGTCTTAGACTCTATTGCAAGATAGGTTAACAAAAGAGCAAAGACCAACCCAAATTGAATAAATAATAGCGATGATTTTCGTGTTGTTTGATCTTTACCAAAAGAATGCTTTTTGGATTTTTGTTGTTGTGTACTTTTCATAATAAATTAGTTTTAATTATTTAAATAAAAAATAAATCACAAAGGCCCTTGTGATTTTTTATAACAACTAACAATTGTTAATATTTTGTTAAACACAAAAAACATACCACAAAAAAAATCTGCATTGATACGTATACCCATGCAGATTGTAATTCTTTCGAATTAATATGTTATTCCTGAACGATAAAAGTAATCGGTAAACTATACTTTACACCTACCGGTCGACCTCGTTGTTTTCCAGGTTTCATTTTTGGAATCAAACCTACTACACGTTTTGCTTCAGCTTCTAATCGTTTGTGAGGAGCCCTAGCTTGTACACCTGTTATATTACCAGTTTTATCAATTTTAAACATGACGAAAATTCTTTTTTTCCCAGGACTTAAACCTAAGTCTTGTGCTAAGTCCACATTAAATTTTCGAGATACCAATTTTTGTACATTCTCAGATAAACATTTTTTTAATTGTGCTTTGCTTCCTGAGCATCCTGGGTAAACAGGGACATCTTCAATAATAGAAAATGGCACATCTTCAATCACTTCTTCTTCGATTTCTACTTCTTCAATTTCTTCAATAATAACCTCTTCGTCTTCGCTTGTTTCTGTCGATTCAATGACGGTTTCTTCAATATCATCATCATCTTCTACCACTTCAATTTCTTCTAAAACTGGAGGTGGAGCCACTTTTTGCTCTTCTGGTTTTATTTCTTCGAGCTCTTGTTCTGTTTCAGGAATCTCTTCTTCATCATCTTGCATATTTGTGGTATATGCCATTACATTATCGTCAACTGATTCTACAGTTCTGTGTTCAATAGCTATATAGGTTATCAATAAAGCTAATACCAACCCAAGTAACATAAATAATTTACTAAAGTTCTCTAAGTTTGACTTATTGCTTTTTTTGTGTTTCATCTTAAATGATTTTAATTAATCGCGTGCTAATTTATGAATTTTAAAAATATATTTCCAAATTAATTGTTAGAAAAGGCTATTTAACAGATTTTTTAGGCTGTTTTTTGCCTAATAATTTAAACAAAAAATCAAATGTTAAAGCTCCTAAAACTAGACCTATTATATTGGCTACTACATCTTTCCAATCAGTTGTTCTATTAAATAGACTTCCTCCTTGTAAAAGCTCAAGTATGATGCCAAATATTGTTAAAGATATAATAAGAATGAGTTTGGTTCTCAGTGATTTATCTTCATAAAAATATCCTAACCAACTCCAAATTAAGACCATATAGGCAAAACTATGCAGCACTTTATCGGACACTCCAATAGTATATTTTGGTAGTGTGCTAGAGTTTAAAAGGCTCAAAAAAAGTACTCCAAGACTTACAGCAATTGCAATAAATAAACTGTTATCCAGCCACCAATTCTTGATATGCTGTAGCATCTAATAGGTCTGTTAATTCTGTGAGGTCTGAGCATTTTACTTTTACGATCCAACCATCACCATACGGATCTGTATTTATTTTTTCGGGTGCATCTTCTAGCCCTTCGTTAAATTCAATAACTTCTCCTGAAACCGGAATTAATAAATCAGAAACTGTTTTAACAGCTTCAACAGTTCCAAAAACATCTTCTTTTGCTAGGGTTTCGTCTAAGGTGTCGACATCAACATAAACAATGTCTCCAAGCTCTGATTGTGCAAAATCAGTGACGCCAACAGTTGCTGTGTCGCCTTCTACTAAGACCCATTCGTGGTCTCTTGTGTATTTTAAATTATCGGGAATATTCATTTGTTTTACTTTTTATATCTATTATTATACTACTATTAATTTCCTAGGTTATATTTAAAACTAATACCTGCACTTATTGATCTACGTGGATAGGTAGTTGATATGGCATATTTAGAAGCATCTTGTATATAATACAAACCTGTTTGTAGATTCTTGGTTAAAGAATAATCAGCCATAAATCGCAAATTAAATATGTTTTGACCACCTGTTACTTGGTCGTTCTCAATCGTATCGTCTTCTCCGAAATAACGAATCATCATTTTATTGTCTCGCAAAGATACATCTAATTTTAAATTTAAATCGCCTTTAAATTTTTGCTTTTTCCCTTGTAATCGCATAGTAAAAGGTAAATCTTTTATGCGATATCCTAATCCAACAACATATTCTGTTCCATTGTCTTGCGTCATGGTATTATTATTCAAATTTAAGGTCATTAATCGATCAGAATTGATTCTTCCAGAAAGCGATAAGGAGTTTTTAAGTTTCATTTCTACCTTGACTAAAGGTGAAAACTCTTCAATTAAACCGACATTGGTATATAAGCGCTCATTATAATAGTTACCTGAAATATCTAGTGCATCGGGTGTGTTGGCATCATATTGCAAATTATTTGAAAAGTTCACGATCGAATAGGAGGAACGATAAGCGTGCGAAACAGAAAAACTACTAAAGTTTTTCTTAAACCATTTCATCTTCATAAATCCTCGGTATTTTACTTGCCAGTTAGGAAGTGGTATGTTACGGAATGGATTCAGACTCACTTTATCTACTGATTGTCCTGAATAGGCTGCTAAAAATGCCGGTAAAACTACTTCTTGACTCGTACTACCATAACCTGAAACGGCTAAACCAGATTCATTAGATAGTCGTTGAGCAATCGTATTTCTGTTTTCTTTAAACTGTTGGAATAACACATCATTATCATCAAATGAAGTTCCTAACATAAAGAAGCTCATACTGAAGTTACCTGCTTCTGTAGTCACGGCATCATTAAAATAAGGAGTTGTTAATGTGTTATCATAAACCACATCCATTTGTTCAGAAATATTACGTGTGTAAATTTTATTCGCTTGTATGTCAATATCAAAATTCTTAAACGGCGTTACTTTAGCGGTAAGGTCTAATTTTTCATAATGTGTGCGAGAAAAAATCTTATTGTAATACAAGTCGCTAGGGTCATCGAGATTACGAGAGATTAGCCATCCGTTTTCTAAAGCTCTGTTACGAATATCAACTTGACTACCAAATACAAAACCAAATGTAGGTGCTAAACCTCCTGAGAAATTATCTCGTCCTAATAAACCGATTTCTGGTTGATAACCCGGTAAGTAGGTTCCATTATTTTCTGCATAACTCAATTTAACAGTTTTTAATGCAGTCACTAAATCATATACACCCCTAAAGACTTTTTGACCCGAAGTCTTTGCTTTACTTACTCTGGTGTTCTTTGATTTTGCTTTAGGAACTACCTTTTTATTTCCCTGTAGTTTGTTTTTTTCTTTCTCTTTTCTTGCTTTTTCACGAGCACGTTTTGCACGGTTTCTTTGAGATTTAGTTCGTAACAATTTTTCCATGCCCACCTCTTTATAAAACTTTTTCATATTAAGATCCACAGAAAGATTGTGTGTGTTGGCATTTTGAACGGTGTTACCTATTTGTTCTACATACGAACTTGAAGCCCCTTGCCAATCAAAATCAGCAGTATACGAATAATTAGATTTAATAAAATTAAACAAAGGTATTTTATCAATCGGTATTTGATAAGAACCATCTAAAGATTGATGATAATGGGTCGGACGACCTATATCAAAGAAGTTTTGGTATAAGGTGATGTCATCTGAATTATCAAACTCATCATACACATGATTATTAAGTGCTCTAAAATTTAACTTGATAGACTTGGTTGGTTTGTAGCCAATACTATAATCCCAATCAAATAAATAATTGTGTTGTTTTAGAGTCGGAAGTTCAGGTAAACCAACTAGTAACGAACGAGATAATTGTTCGTTATAACTACGCATGATATTAGAATTGACTGACACATCAGATGGCAGTAAATTAAGATTAAAGTCTTTTAGTAGTTTAAAATATTTACCCTTTAACGATTTTGATTTCTTAAATGGTGTAATTTCAATGGGTTTAAAACTATAGCTATAACCAGCCGAAGCTCGTACATTCTGATCTAAGAATTTTTGCACATTATAATCGCGATGTTCTACTTCATTATAAGCATACGAAAAGGCTAGGTTTTCTACATGATAAAAGCGTTGCTTTTTAGTGGATTGTGGATTGCGATTTTTCTTAATATTAATCAAACTAACACTGGTTCGTTTGGTATAATCTTGTGCGTCATTTCGATTCGGGCTAGTATCATCGCTGGTATCACTTAGCAAAATATCTTGGTATTGAGCATCATATTTTGGGTCTTTTACTTCTTCGCCCACACTAAAATTGACTGGTAATTGTAAGCCCCAATTTTCTGGAAATAATTTTCCGGCATTTAAATTTGAAACTAAATCGTACTGTTTGACATCTTCTTGACTACGCTCGTTTACTGATTGGTCTACATTTCCATAGCCTTTGGTTGACATGCGACCCGTAACAGCAACATCTAGCAAATCAGCTAAATTGGCATCTGCACTAACCACAGCAGCCCAACCACCTTCGTTATCAAATTCAGAAACACGTAGTTCATTAAACCATATTTCAGCCGAACGCGCTTGAGATGCTTTATTTTTCACACCAAGCATGATGGTTTTTATATTTCCTAGATTTGGATGTCCTTTAACTCGCAAACGATACGCAACAGGTTCACCTGCTAAAGGCTCAGGATATAATATGTTTGCATTGGCATTTCCAAATTCCTCGTAGCGTTCTAATTTAAGCTTTTTTAATGCCTCTAAATCAACATTTAACTCATTGGCTTCCGGCCAAATATCAGCTGCCGTGGAAGTGAAAAAAGGAGTTGTTTTTAACGGTTGCTCTATTTGGTAATAGTTATCACTCAAATCACTACCTATGCGGATTATGGCTACTAATTCATCATCTGCCACTTCAGCTTGCCCAACTAAACTTTCAGCATGGATAAACATTTGGAGCCTTTTAAACATACGCATATCAAAACGTACATTTTTAAACAAACTTCTACCTTCATCTGCCACTAAGTCTCTTACTTTTAGAGATAGTGATTGTTCATTTTGTAGCTGTACAGTTGTTGTTCCTTGTAAACGCTCTCTTTCAATACCTGGAGGCAAAACATAGGGAACAGGATTTCTAATATCATTTTCTTCAATATTTACGACACCTGAATCAAAATTATCTACCGTACTTACATCTTCTAGCAAAACATCACCATCATCTTGCATATATTTATAACGTCTCCATTCACCTCGAACCATTTCCATTTGACCGAAACGTAACACTACAGGCATTTTAAATTTTGTCATAAACATTCGCATAAAGCGGATGGAATGAAATCCATTGATACCGTTGATCGCTTCTCCACCTGCAATAGGAACACGAAATTGAAACCACTTTGTTTCTTGTGAGCTTCCGTTGACCAACGTATTTGTTGTGATTCGCTCATCAACAATATACTTAGATCCCACTTGAAGGTCTGCAGCATTTAAAGATACTTTATATTGATAATAACCCTCAACAGTACTCATGGTTTGATCTTTGTTAATGTCTTCCGTATCTGGATATTGAGTTGCAGCTGTAGGATAGGACTCAGGAGACATATTTGCCGTAGGAGAGTTTCCTTGTGTGCGATTGTAGTTTTTATAGCGTTGTAAAATAGTTGCATTTTGCGAATCTAATTCACCACCTTTGTAGAATTGGAAGTTATCAGATGCTGGGTCTAAGGAAGCCGACGCTTGTACACCTGCTGGTAGATTACTAATATATGTAGCAAATAACGAATTTTCTTCTAAATCATTTAGTCCATCTAAACCAATATCTTGTACTAAACGATTCGCATCACTATCATCAAAAGCATATAATAAAGATTGATTACTAGGAACTTTACCCCAAACAGTCGTGTCTGTATTATCTAAACCTCCTGCTTCTGGCAAACCGTTTTCAAAGAGTTTTCGATTATCTTTTAGGACGTCTTCCGATACATTACCGAGGTTAAAATAAAGCTCTCCAACCTGATTAGCAGGATTTGTAGGATCTATGCCTGTTGGTAAACCTTCTTCATTGGTGATGGAATAGTTACCATAGGGATCCATTATCCAAAACTGAATATATTCTATATTTGAATTTTCAAAATCGGTTACTAGTAAAGGTCTTGTGATTCCACCCCAACGATCTTCGGGATTGCTAAATGTTCCGTCTGCATTTACGTTATCTGTATCAAAGTTATAAGCACCTCTTTCAGAGGGGTAATAGGCTAAATCTAATGTTCTTATAATGCTAGATTCTGTTAAATCTTGTTCATCATTGGGAAATAATTCACTATTGCTTACACGACGCACTTCGGCTCTTGATAATTCGTTATTATCAATATTGTCAGGTTGTTCAGCGCCACCATGTAGGTCATTATCAATATTATACCAGGCTATTCGTGCACGTTGTTTTCCATAATCTAGACCTGTAAGGTCACCTCCTAAATCTATTAAATCTTGGTCAGGAACTCCATCAACATTTCCTTGTCCGCTTGGTGTACTTGCCAAAAACCATTGTTGTTGGGAACGCACGTCTAAAGGTATTTGCGAACCCTCAAAATCATCGACATAAGAAGCCGCTTCACCGTTTATCTCAATACTCTTAGGGGAACCAGGAATCAAATAAGCAACATCACCTCGAATCGAGAAATTAGATGCCATATCCGTTTCCGTGTAAGGTAATTTATTCACCCATTTAGTTAAAACAGGAACTTCGGTATTGTAACTAGCATTTAAACCAAATACGGAGTTTTGTATCGGTTCTTGCCCGAATAAAACCTTGTTTGTAAAAGGTTGTTCGCGTAGGTTTAAATAGGTTGCACCTGCTACAAAATTATCTGTGAACTTATGTTCTACATCTATCCCAAAGAAACTACGTCTCTGTTGGCTAAATATAGCATTTTGCTCTACAGAAACCGAAATAGGAGCATTTGAAGCCTCAATCGAAGGGTTAATGATTTTAACCCTACCTATTTGATAATCAACTACATAATCTACACCTTCGACTAATTCACGACCACCACTTGTTACATGTACCGAACCTTGTGGTACATTAAAAGCTCCTA
>Ga0209633_10002002_pt1 | contig 20191 bp, 18 predicted proteins | sample Cruoilmetagenom1_FD_187290 | JGI IMG/M metagenome (GOLD analysis project Ga0209633, IMG submission 187290) | Oil polluted marine microbial communities from Coal Oil Point, Santa Barbara, California, USA - Sample 1 (SPAdes) (version 2) | ecosystem: Environmental > Aquatic > Marine > Oil seeps ... | reverse complement strand
GTACCGGGCGCGTTGAGCGACAGGATGGCAAGCTCGATGCCGGTCTTGTCCATTCCGTCCAGGCGCTGGTTGCCGACGTCGAGGATCTGGGTGGTGAATTCGTCCCACTGACCGGAATCACCGGCGAAGTTTCGCGTCGCCTCCAAGGTTTCTTCGATGGCGACATGCTCTTCGAACGCGATCTTTCCCTTCATCCGAACCTCCCGGTGGGTGTTGTTCTGACGGTCTTTTCGAGCGGCGACCGCGGCCTTTCGTTTGGGCCAGCCACGATCATTCCAGATGGGGCCGGGTTATTGAACAGCGGATTTTTGGGCGCGTAATGTCCACGCGAACGGCGGCGGCGCATCGGCTCGATGGGCGCGCATTGCGAGTGGGTGCTAGAGCCGGACGAAATTCCGGTTTATGGCCGGCGGCTACCGATGTCGGGCACTGGATATTTCAACGATATTCGGCAACTCATCAGCCACCGGCCCCGCATCCGCATACACCTTAAGACAAGACCAAAAGCGGGGCGGCTCTTGGGGCCGCCCCGGGCGTGTCGCGGCCTCGCGGCGGTGTTTAGCGGCCGCTCTCGGCCAGAGAAAGCACCCAGCCCCTCATTCGCGCGGTGGCATTTTCCAAGTCCGCGGGCGTAAAGAAGTCCTTGGGATCGACCTTATCGACCGGATAGACGGGCCGCAGGAAGTCGCTCTCGTAGCCGAAGGGCACGGTGGCGTCGATGCCCATGCCGCCTTCGAAGCGGGTATTGGCGGCGGTCCATTGCTGGCCGCCCGCGGTCATTCGCTCCGCCGGCATGAAGGTTTGGCCGCGGCCACCGGGGATCGGGTTCAAGATGTCCACCTGCGGGTTCACCCGGGTGGTCAAGCACCACATCACGTCGTCCATCGAATAGGGGTCGACGTCCTCGCTGACCGCGATGGCAAGGCGCATGCCTTGCGAGGTTGAGAGGATGGCGCCGAGGAAGTTGCGTTGGTAGCCCTCCTCGATCTTGTTGTTCTTCTTGACCTGGATGATGCAGCCGCCCCAATCGGTCATGGAATATGGAATGACCACATTCTGAATGATGCCGGGCTGGATGCGGTTGCAGAGCTCGTAGATCGCGGCCTCGCGCACGGTCGTGTCGATGTTGTGGTCGTCCAGCGTGTGCACGCCGAGGCAGAAGATGATCGGCTTTGACGCCGGCGCGCGCGTGGTCACGGCGGTCACATGGAAAGTCGGCGCCTTGTAGGCCTTGCCCATATAGCCGGCCCATTCGGGGTGGAAGTGATAACGGCCCTGAATGTCGGCGTCCTCGCTTTCCTTGGTCTCGTAGCGGCGGTCGTGGGTGTCGATGTAACCTTCCAGCACCACTTCGCAATCCGCCAGTGCCAGGGCGTCGACCGTGCGGGCCTTGACCATGCGGATCGGCGAGCCCTGCACGGCGCCGGCGACCCCGATCTCATCGCAGCCGGTCGGCAGGATGACGTAGTCAAAGCCCGCGCCCGCGAGCAGCGTGCATGCCGGCGGCACGCCGAAGCACACGGTCAGCGGAACCTTTTCGCCGGACTTGTGATACTTGCTGACCACTTGCCACATGTGCGAGCCGGGCGAGATCTGGAACGTGCCGACATTGCCCCAGCGGAAGTTCATGCGGTTGTAGCCGAGATCGGTGCCGCCCTCGAACTGATCGCCGGTCACGCAGCGGATGCCGGAACCCACGGTGAGTTCGGGCTCGTAGGTGGTGTGACGGATCGGCACCATGTGCTCGTTCACATCGGTCGGGTTTTCGATCACCACTTCCTGGCACGGCGCTTCGCTTTGTGGGATCTCGACCGGCTTCAGCGGATGCGAAAGAGCGTGCGCCAGCTTGCGCACGCGGTCGGGGCTGTCCTGCCAGCCGAACATCTTGTTGATGACCTCGATATCGCCGAACAGGTTGGTGACGACCCGGTGGTTGGGCTTGCCCTTGACGTTGTTGAAGAGCACGGGGCAGGCGCCGTCGAGATGCTTCTGCAGGCCAGTGACCTCAAGGTCGGGATCGACCTCCTTGTCGGTCTCGATCAGGTCGCCCTGCGCCTTCAGCCATTCGAGCGTTCCGCGCAGATCACGGATGCCCTCAGCCGCGACGGCATGGTCTGATTTCAAGGTTGGTTTGTTCATCTTGCCCTCCCGGGTCCCGCCCGTTCCAAATTTCCTTAGATATCTAACTATTAGCTATTTGACTGAGCCGAGTCAATCGCGAATCAGTGCAAACTGATTATACGATCATGCTACGTTCTAGCAGGCGACCAGCTACTTTAACCATCGGAATATTCGCAGCTCGCGGGCGCACGGATATCCTGCCGACACCGATTTAGGGTTCGTTGTTATTCCGCGATTCGCTAGATTGCTCGCACGATACAGTTTCACTCGAAAGTTGGGGCTATCAACGCGCGGATGGGGCCGGCGCATCAGGCGCGGGTATTCAGTCATTGATGCGTGCGGTCCGGCGGATCGGGGCAAGGAGGGGCGGGATTGAGCCAGACCAAGCGCGCGAACCGGGCCGCGCCGAAATCCGGGGACGGCGGACAAGCTGAAGCCGTGGATTATCCCACCGCGGGGAGCACCGGGTTTCTCGTGCGTGCGGCCAACCGGGCATTTCAACGCGCGCTTGAGGAGCGGATTACGCTGCGCGGCGTGACACCGGGGCAATGGTATTTCCTGCGCGTGCTTTGGGAACAGGATGGATTGAACCAACGGGAGCTCAGCGGCCTCGTCGGCATGACCGAGCCAACCACGGTGGTCGCGCTGAACAGTATGGAGAAAGCCAAGCTGATTCGGCGCCAGCGCAGCACTTCGGACAAGCGTAAGGTCCATATCTTCCTGACACAGAAGGGAAAACGCCTTCGCGGCGTCATGCTGCCCTTGGCCCGGGAGGTCAATGACATCGCCGGGCAGGGTGTGTCCGCCGAGGACAATGCGGCGATGCGGCGCGCGCTCGCGCAAATGATCGACAATCTGGAAATGGGCAAGGGCCGGGGGCGAGCGTAATCGAGGGAACTTGAAGCGCCGGAATCTTGCCGCTTGGGTGATCATGCCGGCTGCGGAGCCGGAACACGGGCTTTGCCTGTGGCGCCTGGCAGCGCAGATAGTTAGTATTCTAAACAACTGAGTTGACTCGCTTGGTTAGGATACTAACAATTGTGGATTGAGATAATTGACGGACACCGCGTCGATAGCGGCTGCGTGACGCGGGCTGCAAGGCGCGCTCCGACCAGACGGGCTACATGACGGGCAACGACAACCACAGGACCGCAGATCGTGGCGCAAAGCTGCGCGATCCGGCCGGATCGGAAACGCTGCGGCATTGGCTGGAGCGAAACGCCCGGCGCTTGGCCGGCAAGGTCTTCATCCACAGTATCGACCAGGATAAGGCCATCACCCATGGCCAGCTTCTTCAGACCGCTCAGAAGCTGTCAGGATATTTGGGCCAAGCCGGGATCGGTGCCAATGACCGGGTGGTGCTGCTGTCCAACAATTCAATCGAGCACCTTGCCACCTATCTCGGTGTGATGGCGCATGGCGCCACCATCTGCACCATAAATGTCGAGATGAATGCGGCCTATTTCGAGGACATCCTGACGGGGCTGCAGCCGCGTTTGGTGCTCTATGAAGAGGGCGCGGTCGAAGAGGGTCTTGCCGAGCGGACGCCGGGCAGGTGGCTGGCGCTGGGCGATTGGCAAGCGGATGGCGGCACCGGCTTGTTCGCGGCGCTCGAGCACCAGCCGGGCGGTCACTGGCACGCGCCGCCGACCGGGCGTTCCGATGATGCGTGCATTTACTACACCTCTGGGACCAGCGCCCGGCCCAAGGGCGTGGTGCTCAGCTTTGGCGAGCTGATTGACAACGTCGAGCCCATAGCTGACGCGTTCGGCATCGAAGAAAGCGACCGACTGCTCGATTTCCGCTCGTATAACTGGGCATCGGCGCAAATCCTGAGCGGTCTGGCGCCGCTCGCCAAGGGTGCCTCGGTGGCGATGGCGCGGAAATTCTCGCGCAGCCGCTTCTTCGGCTGGATCCGCGATCATGGCGCCACGGTCGCCGCCGGCAACCCGACCACGCTCACTATGCTGATGAGCGAAGCCGGCAGTATCTCCGGCGCCGATTTGCCGACCCTGCGGTTCATCACCTCCAGCTCGGCTCCCTTGACGGTGCAGGAGGCCAAGCGCTTCGAGACGCGGTTCAAGATCCCGATCGGGCAGGGCTATGGTAGCAGCGAGGCTGGCTGGATCGCCGGAAGCAACGAGGTGAGCCAGCGGCTCGGCAGCGTGGGCAAGCCGCTGGCGTATCACCAGCTTCGGATCGTCGATGCCGCCGGGCGCGCCCTGCCGGCCGGAGAGCCTGGTCTGGTCGAACTGGGCAGCGACCCTCAGCGCGCCTACCGTTACGTCAGCGCCGACGGATCGGTGAAGGTTCACGCCAACGGCCGCTTTCGCACCGGCGATCTGGGATACCTCGATGATGACGGATATCTCGTCATTACCGGGCGCGAGACCGATCTGATCATTCGCGGCGGGGTCAACATCGCGCCGATCGAGATTGACGGGGTTCTGCTGCAGCGGTCCGAGGTCGCCGAAGCGGCGACGATCGGTGTACCGGACGAAATCTACGGCGAGGAAGTGGTAAGCTACGTCGTGGCCCAGCCGGATGCCGGCATTGGTGAAGCGGCGCTCTTGCGGCATTGCGGCGCGCACTTGCCGGCGTTCAAGGCGCCCAAGCGGATATTTTTCGCCGAAGGCCTGCCCAAGACCGCGCGCGGAAAGATCAACCGCAACGCCTTGATCGAGGTCTGGAAGCGCCAGAACGCCGCATCGCCCTGACGGTCATTGCCGGCCATATCCGGCTATAGCATGCGCCCTCAGCGCGTGACGAGCGGCGTGCTGTAGCCCGGTTCGACCCAAACATCGATCAGATGGGGACGCCCGGCCTCGACCGCGGCGAGACCCGCTTCGATTGCCTGGACAAGCCCGCCCCAGCTCTCCACCGGTCCCTCGGCCTCGATACCCTGAGCCGGGGCTAGCGCGGCGATATCGATCGGCGGGTCGTCGATGCGCTGGCCGATCCATTTGTTCTGCACCGGCCGACCGCGGATCTGGGCTGTCGCCTCCTGGCGCACCTCGTCGTTGAAGTTCGAGCGGTTGGTGGCGATCACGAAAAGCGCCGGGATACGGTAGCGCGCGGCGGTCCAGAGCGCTGTTGCGCCCTGCATGTTGGCGTATTGCCGCGACAGCCGGGCTTGCAATGCCTACAATCGATCATATTTACGCTCCCTTTCCAATATGTCTGTCCGCAGGCCTATCCGCTCGACCGGAGGGGACGGCGCACCGGACAACGCCAAGGATCGGGGACGAGAATGACCAACTTGGTGCCGCCGCATGGCGCGGAGACGCTAAAGCCCTTGCTGGCGGCGGACCGTGACCGGGCCGCGCAAATCGAGCGCGCCGAAGCGTTGCCGAAGATCCCGCTGACCAGCCGTGAGGTCTCCGACCTCTTCATGCTCGGCATGGGCGCCTATACGCCCCTCGATGGGTTCATGGGCGAGGCCGATTGGCGCGGCGCCTGTGTCGACATGCGGCTTGCCAGCGGTATCTTCTGGCCGATCCCGATCACGCTCTCGGCGGGCCGGGATGTCGCCGATGGTCTCGGCCAAGGCGACGAGGCGGCGCTCGTCGATGGCGAGACCGGCGCCGTCCTCGGCATCATCACCGTGCGCGAGGCCTACGCGATCGACAAGCAGCTCGAATGCGCGGAGGTTTTTCGGACCACCGACACGGCCCATCCCGGCGTCGCCAAGGTGATGGCGCAGGAGGCGGTCAATATCGCCGGCCCGGTCGTGGTGCTCTCGGAAGGCCACTTCCCGCAGACCTATGAGGGGCTCTATTTCCGTCCGGCCGAGACCCGCGCCATGTTCGAGGAAAAGGGCTGGTCGACGATCGCCGCCTTCCAGACGCGCAATCCGATGCACCGCAGCCATGAGTACCTGGCGAAGATCGCCATCGAGGTCTGCGACGGCGTATTCATCCACCAGGTTCTGGGGGCGCTGAAGCCGGGCGATATTCCGGCCGACGTCCGCGTTGCGGCGATTGATGCGCTGGTGAAGAACTACTTTGCCGACGGCACCGCAATTCAGGGCGGCTATCCCATCGAGATGCGCTATGCGGGGCCGCGCGAGGCGCTGCTGCACGCGGTGTTCCGGCAGAATTTCGGCTGCTCGCACCTGATCGTCGGGCGCGATCATGCCGGGGTCGGCGATTACTACGGGCCTTTCGATGCGCACCACATCTTCGATACGCTGCCGCAAGGGAGCCTGGAGACGCAGCCGCTCAAGATCGACATAACATTCTTTTGCTACGCCTGCGGCGGCATGGCGACGGCGCGGACCTGCCCGCACGGTGCGGACGATCGGCTGGCGATCTCCGGGACGCGGCTACGCGAGATGTTCGCCAACCACGAAAAGATACCTGACGAGTACAGCCGCCCGGAAGTTATCGCGGTACTCCAAGCGTTCTACGATAGCTCGAAGGCTGCCTGACGGACCCCGCCGGCAGCCGTCATCGTGCGGTCATTGTGGGCTTGCGACTATTGCAGTGAGCCGACGATCTCGCGCGTGCTCGGCATCAGCTCGGCGCCGGCCTTCTCAAATTCCTCGAAGGGCGGGAATTTGAGCCCGTTCTCGGCCATGTATTCGCGCATCTCCGTGAGATAACGGTTGATCACCGCCTCGGTCGAATTGCGCTTGAGCCCGTGGGCCAGACAGAAGTCGTTGTCCGCGCCCTCGGGCCGCCCGAAGCAACGCTTCACCGCGTTGGGCAGGAGCTCGTTGAAGACCGACTGGAAATGGGCGAGCCGCTCGGGGTTCTTGGCAAACTCGCGCAGATTGTCGACGCCGTTGCTGTAGTGCTCTTCCTCGTCGGCCAGCACCACGCCCATTTTTTCCGCCCAGGGACGATAGCTGCTCTCGGCGTATTCCATGATCTGCTGGCTGCCGCCGCGGTCGACGGTGAAGTTGAAGACGGCGATGTGGACCCAATCGTCGAGGTCGAGATGCCAGAACTTGCCGGCATCGGGCCGCGCCTCGATGATCGCCTCGGCGTCCTCGCCGAGATCCTCCAGCACGTCGATCAGCATCTGGCTGTGCTGTGCTTCCTCGAAGGTGAACTCTGCCGCCAGGAAGCGGTCGCGCCAGCTCGGTGCCGCGGCGATCGAACGCCCGAACACTTCGGCCGTAGCCGTCTCCGCCCAAAGCTGGCGGGTCAGCAGGCGCACCAGCATGTCGCGATACTCGCCCGAGACCTCCTTTGCCGTGCTGTATTCGGGGATCTTCGTCACTTCGTTCATGACCGTTCCTCCTTCGCAGTTTTTGAATTCCTGGGTTCCCTATTGGCGGCGTCAGACCTCCAACACCACCTTGCCGACTACTGAGCGGTCCTCGAGAACCGCGATCGCGTCGGTGATCTTGTCGAGCGGGAAACGCGCGTGGATATGAGGCGCCAGCTTGCCCTCGCCGTAGAGACGCATCATCTCCGCTTGCCCGTGGCGCACCGAATCGTTGTCGCGCGCATAGATGGCGTTGATCGACGAGCCGACCACGGAGATGTTCTTCAAGAGCAGATAGTTGGTCTTCACGTCGGCGATGCGGCCGCCCATAAAACCCAACACGACGATGCGGCCGTTGAAATCGAGCGTGCGCAGACAGGCGTCGAAGATATCGCCGCCGACCACGTCGATCACCACGTCGACATCGCGCCCGCCGGTCGCTTCCCTCACCTGCTCGCGCACGCCGTCCTTCAGATCATCGCCCGACATGTCGATGATGTGGTCCGCGCCGGCCGTCTTTACCGGGGCGGCCTTGCCGAGCGTTGTGAGGCCCGCCAGGACGGTCCCGGCCCCCAGCGCCTTGGCAAGCGCCACCGCGGCGATTCCGACACCGCCAGCGGCGCCCGTCACAAGGACCACCTCGCCCGGCTTCATGGCCGCCCGGTCGACCAGCGCCCCCCAGACGGTCTGGAAGGCGATGCCCATGGCCGCCGCGTCGTCGAGCGGCATGTCGGCCGGCAGCTTGAAACAGTTGGCCACCGGCACGACGACCTTCTCCGCGAAGGCGCCGTAGTGAACGTAGAACAGCACCCGATCGCCCGGGGAGAAATCACTGACATCGTCGCCGACGGCGGAGACCGTGCCGGCACCGTCCTTGCCGAGTACGAAGGGAAGCTCGGGGCGGGTCTGATACTTGCCGTCGAGCATCAGAATGTCGGGGAAGTTCACCGTCGCGACCGCGACATCGACGACCACCTCGCCCGGCCCGGGCGTTGGCTCGGCGATGTCGTCGACCTGAATGGACGCGCGGTTGCCCAGCTCGTGGACCCTGGTTGCTCTCATTAGGCGGCGCTCCTAGCGTCCGGAATATTCGGGTTTGCGCTTCTCGCGGAAGGCACGCACGCCCTCCTTGTGATCCTCGGTCAAGATCAGCGTGCTTTGCGCCATCCGCTCGAGCACCCGCGCCGAGGTCGCATCGATATTCTGACAGGTGTTGATGAGCTGCTTGGCTGCGCCCAGCGCCTGCGGCGCCTTTGCCTTCAGCTTCTCGGCCAGCCCGCGCGCCGCCTCCATCAACTGCTCGCGCGGCACCACGCGGGTGGTGAGCCCCACGGCGAAGGCGCGCTCGGCGTCAATGAACTCGCCGGCCAGAACCAGCTCCTTGGCCCACATCGGCCCGATCTGGCGGGCCAGCCTCGAGCAGCCGCCGGAGCCGGGGATGAGGTTGATGTTGGCCTCGGTGAAACCGAAGCGCGTGTCCTCGGCGGCGATGATGAAGTCGCAGGCCATCGCCAGCTCAAGCCCGCCGCAGGCGCAGGTGCCGTGCACCGCCGCGATCACCGGCACCTCGACCCGCTCCAGCGTGTCGAAGAAGTCGTGGATCCAACGGTACTGGGCGCGGAACGTATTCGAGGTCCACGCGACCTCGAAGAAGCCGACATCCGCCCCGGCGCCGAAGGCCCGGTCGCCGGCGCCGCTGAAGATGACCACGCGCAGGCTCGCATCGCTCTCGATGCGGTGCTGCAGCGCCAGGAAATCGAGGCGCATATCCTCGTTGAAGGTGTTGAGGCGCTCGGGTCGGTTGAGCGTGACCTCGAGCACGCCGTCCTTGGCCTCGACCAGAACGGCCTTGAAGTTGTGATCCATGTTCATCGCCGGAAGCATGCCCATCGTCTCGTATCCTCCCATTTCAACTTTTGCCCGTTGTCCATGCGACATGCGCCGGCGCATTTCAATAGCGCCTGCTTGCCGGCCGGCTATTTCCGCTGTCGGCGCGCCTTTCCTGGATCAGGCGGGCACAGGTTGCGCCCAAGTTAGATATAAGGCAAATTGAAATTGGCTATGTCTATTATCAGCAGCTCGAATATCAGAGATATCGATCTCAACCTGCTGATCGCCCTCGATGTGCTGCTCGACGAGCGCAACGTGACGCGGGCGGCCGAGCGCTTGTCCTACTCGCAACCGGCGGTCAGCGGGATGCTGAAGCGCCTGCGCGCGGTCTTCGGGGACCCGCTCTTCGTGCGCACCCAGCGCGGCCTGCTGCCGACGCCGCGGGCGCTGGAGCTGGCCGGCCCGGTGAAATCCGCCCTGGCCGAGCTGGACGCGGTGTTCGCCCCGCCGGTCTTCGATCCGATGAAGGCGACGACGGTGTTTTCGATCGCAGCCACCGACTATGCCCAGCATGCGGTGTTGGCGCCGATGGTGACGGCGCTGCGCCATCAGGCGCCGGAGGTCCGCCTGGCCATCGGTCCGGCCGATGCCAAGTCGATCGCCGAGCAGCTCGAGATCCAGGCGATCGATTTCGCCATCACGATCCCGGAAATGGCGCCGCCGCACGCGGTCTCGCGCGAGATCTTCCGCGAGCGCTATGTCTGCGCCGTGCGCAAGGATCACCCGCGAGTGGGCGACGCGATCACGGTCGAGGAGTTCTGCGCCTTCGATCACGTTCTCGTCTCGCCCGGCGGCAATAGCTTCCAGGGCCCCGCCGACACGGCATTGAAGGCGCTAGGCCGGCGCCGGCGGGTGGTCATGTCGGTGCCCAACTTCCTGATCCTGCCGAAGATGCTTCTTGCCGAAAACCTGATGGCGCTGATCCCGGAGCGCCTGATCCTCGACTACCGCGACCGCCTCAAGGTGCTGCCGGTTCCTTTTGAGGTGCCCGGCTTTTCCATGATCGCCGCCTGGCACGAGCGTACCCGGCACAGCCCCGCGCATCGCTGGTTCCGCGCGCTGATGATCGCCACGGCCGGCGCCGCCCCGGCCTGATTACCTTGCCCACAACTCCGCCCTGCAATGGGCGCGGTTGACAGTGTCGGGCCTCGATGCTGATCTCGGGCGCCTTCCGCGGGGACCCAGGCCTCGCGCACGGGGGGCTGCGCCAACGACAGGAATACGAGCAAAGGCACATGCCGCAGACCGCGATTCCCTGCGTCATCATGCGCGGCGGCACCTCCAAGGGACCGTATTTCAAGCTCGCCGATCTGCCGGAGGATCGCGAGACCCTGACCCGCGTCCTGCTGGCGGCGATGGGCTCGCCCGATGCGCGCCAGATCGACGGCATTGGCGGCGCCCAGTGGCTGACCAGCAAGGTCGCCATGATCGGCCCCTCGGCGCGTGACGACGCCGATCTCGACTATCTTTTCGGCCAGGTCATTGTGGACCGCGGCCATGTCGACTACGCCCCCAATTGCGGCAACATGACCTCGGGCGTCGCCCCCTTCGCCATTGAGGCGGGTATGATCGCGGGCCACGATCCGGAGACGGTCGTGCGCATCCACAACGTCAACACCGGCGCGTTGATCGAGGCGACGATACAGACGCCGGCCGGCCAGGTGACGTATGAAGGCGCGGCCGCGATCGACGGCGCGCCCGGCACCGCCGCGCCGGTGATGCTTTATTTCAGCCGCATGGTCGGCTCGATCACCGGCAAGCTCCTGCCGACAGGCCAGCCGCGCGAGGTCATCAATGGAGTTGAAGTGAGCTGCGTCGACGTCGCGGTGCCGATGATCACCATGCGCGCGGCCGATCTCGGCAAGACCGGCTATGAGGGCAAGGCCGAGCTCGACGCCGACAAGGATCTCGTTGCGCGGCTCGAGGCCATCCGGGTCGAGGCATCGGAGCGCATGGGCATGGGCGATCCGACCGGCAAGGTGGTGCCCAAGCTCTGCCTCATCTCCGAGCCCCGTGCCGGCGGCAGCATCAATGCGCGCTACTTCGTGCCGCAGGAATGCCACGCGACTTTCCCATTGGTGGGCGGCATGTGCCTGGCGGCGACGAGCGTCATTTCCGGCACGGTTACCGAAGGCATCGCGCGCATCGGCGACGCGCCCAAGCAGTCGGTGTTGATCGAGCATCCGGCGGGCCAGCTCGAGACAATGATCGAATTCGGCGGCAGCCGCGCGGCGCCGGAGATCGCTCGCGTCGGCTTCATGCGCACCGCGCGCCGGCTCATGGAAGGCGCGGTCTACGTCCCGGCAAGTGTGTGGAACGGCACACGCTAACCCGGCCAATCCTCACATCCAGGCACATCACGCCCAAAGCACATTACTTACGAATGGAACGAGAATGACTGACGCCCCCAAGCACGCCGATCAACTGGTCACCGGCATCGACTGGCTGATCACGGTGGACGAGACCCGCCGGATTGTCCGCGACGCCGCCATCGCGATCGTCGACGGCAAGTTCGCCGCGATCGGCAAGACGGCGGAGATCGAGGCCGGCTGGCAAGCGGATACCAAGCTCGACGCCTCGGGCATGGTCGCCACGCCCGGCTTCGTCGACAACCACCTTCATTCCTCGTTCCAGATGTCGCGCGGCCTCGCCGACGAGGCGAATGCCCAGTCCTTCCTCTTCGACCATATGTACCCGTACGAGGGCGCGATGAGCCGCGAGGACGTGCGGGTCAGCGCGAGCTTGGCGGCGATGGAGCTGCTGCGCCACGGCGTCACCTGCTTCATCGATCCGGGCAACTATCATCCCGACGCCACCATCGAGGCGGTCGCCGCCGCCGGTGGGCGCATGGTGATCTCACGCTCGTCCTTCGATCTCACCAAATCCGTCATGGGCGTGCTGCCCGAGACGATGATCGAGACGACGGAGACATGCGTCGATGCGACCGCCGCGCTTTTCGCCGTGCATCACGGGGATGCCGGCGGGCGGCTGACCGTCAGCGCCTCCTTCCGCGGCCTCAACAATGCCTCCGACGATCTGATCGTTGGATTGAAGGAGCTGGCCGACCGTCACGAGGCGCTGCTGCAGACCCATGCCTGCTTCAGCTATTCGACCCATGACGGCAGCCTCGCCGCCCACGGCAAGCCCGAGATCGAGCGACTGGAGGATCTGGGCGTGCTCGACGAGCGCATGCTGCTTGTTCATTCCGGCTGGCTCGAGCCGCATGAGATCGAGATCATCCAGCGAAAAAAGCCCACGCTCGTCGCCGCCCCCTCATCGAGCCTCCACAACGGCTACGGCAATATCGTGATGGGTAAATTGCCCGAGCTGATGGCGCTCGGCGTCAACGTCTCGATCGGCTCCGACCACGCCTGTTCGGGCATCACCGACATGACGCAGGAGATGTTCCTGCTCGCCGGCGGCTATAAGGAAACCCGCATCAATCCGCGCGTCATGCCGCCCGAGCATGTCGTCGAGATGGCGACCATCAACGGCGCAAGGGGTGCCGGTCTCGGTGACCGGATCGGCAGTGTAGAGGTCGGCAAGGAGGCCGATCTGGTGCTCTTCGACACGTCCTGGCCCGACTGGCAGCCGCTCTACAACCCGGTCTCGAACCTGGTCTACGCCGCCAATGGCAGCTCGATCGCCCACGTGCTGGTGGCCGGCGAGGTGGTGGTGCGCGACGGCGCGCTGACCCGCGTCGACGAGGCAGCGGTCCTGGCCGACGTGCGCACCACGGCCGAGCGTATCGCCGGCCGGCTCGACATGGATAAGGTCGTCAAACTGAAATGGCCGGTGGAGTAGGGCGCGACCCGCCCGCTCAGACCGCGATCCCGTTCTCGTCCAGGAATGTGTTCATCGCCTCGATGCAGGCCTCGGGCTTTTCGATCTGCAGCAAGTGCCCCGTCTCCGGGATCGCCACATAGGGATAGCCGTACTCATCGTGCAGCGCCTTGTTGGCGCGCCCCGTCGGCGGGTTGCCCTTCATGTCCGGATCGGCGCCGATGGTCAGCGCCGGGCCGCCGTATTCCTCGTAGCGCGGCCAGAGGTTGAGCGTCAGCGCCTCCAGATAGATCGAGGCCTCGAGCTCGCGCTGACAAACCAGCGCCCAATCGCCCTCATCCTTGTCCTCGCGCAGCACGGCGTCGGCCATCAGCGCGTGCGCGCCTTCGACCCAGCGGCTATGGCCCCGGCTCTTGGCGTAGTCGCGGGCGAGCTCCGCCGGTGTCTCGAAGCGCGGGGCGCGGTTGAGCGCCCAGTCGATCAGCCGGTGCTCGAAGACGCGCATTGGCTCGTAGAGCCGATGGCCTTCGAGCGGCAGGTTCGGTGGGTCGAACAGCACCAGCGCATCCCAGCGCCAGCCGATCTCGGTCGCGTGCTTCATCGCCGTGCGGCCCGACATCGAATGGAAGACGCCGACGCTCGTCTTTGGCCCCAGACGCTCGCTGACGCCCTGATAGATGCGCTCCAGATCGTGGGTGAATTGCAGGTAGTTGTGCCGGTCGCCGGGGCTCCTCGGGTTCTGGCCGTGATTGCGGAAGTCGAAGATGATGAGCTCGTAACGCTCCTGCAACGGCCCCCAGAAGGGCAGGTAGCCGTCGATCGCAAAGCCGTTGCCGTGGCTCAGGAACAGCCGCACGCCCTCGGGGTTGCCATGCTGGCGGATGCGGATCGGCACGCCGTCATCCATGGGCAGATCGAAGGTCTGATGCGGGGTCGGAAGAATGAAAGACATGGGGGCGATGGCCTCGGCACGCTTGATTTCAGCAGCGGCGCACTCTAGTTGAAGCGCCCGTGACCGGCAAAGCCCCATCCCTGGACCCATGCCTGCATGCGGCGCATAGGGCGTATTCGGCCGGGCCGGGGTATCGTCGGCTCCCGGGCCGTGGTCTAAAATGCGCAGATACTGAAATTGGGAGAACCAGCCATGGCGGCCTATTCCTTTGAGACGTTCTGCGACGATTGCCGCGCCAATATGGCGGCCGGCGCCGAGGGCCGCGAGCGGATCCGCGAGGATGTCGAGCGCCTGCTCGCCCAAGCGGATTTCGTGGCAGAGCATTTCGGCCCCGATGCCGAGCCGGGCATTCAACCGCTCTATACCGATCCGGAGACCGGGTTTCAGGTCCTCGCCCATGTCTATGCCGAGGGCAAGGATTCGCCGCCGCACGATCACGGGACCTCCTGGGCGGTCTACGGCCAGGCCGTGAAGCACACCGACATGAAGGTTTGGCGGCGAACGGACGATGGCGGCGAGGCCGGCCACGCGGATGTCGAGGTCGATCAGAGCTATCGTCTCGATCCGCCGATGGCCGGCGTCTTCGAGCCGGGCCAGATCCATTCGATCCATTTTCCGGCGGGCGCCCGCTTCCTGCGGGTGACTGGAACCGACCTCAAGACCATCCCGACCCGCCGCTTCGATCCCGACGCCAAGACGGTGATCGAGAACGCCGGCATCTCCGGGGTAGTGCGCTAGGCCCTAGGGCGCGCCAGGCGATAAGGCCGCACGAAAGATCATGGCAAACCCCGACGCGTCCACCGAGGCTCCCGCCGCACCGCGCTCAGAGCGGTCCCCAGAGCCGTCCCCAGAGCGGTCCTATGTCGGCCGGGCGATGGAGCGCGAGGAGGATCTGCGCCTGTTGCGCGGCCGCGGGCGCTTCGCCGACGATATCGGCGCCCCGCCCCGCACCGTGCATGCCGCGATCCTGCGCTCGCCCCACGCGCATGCCACGATCGAGGCGATCGAGACCGACGAAGCGCGCAAGCGCCCGGGCGTCCACGCGGTCATCACCGGCGAGGATATCAAGGCGATCTCCGATCCCTTCCTCGTGGTGCTCCGCGCGCCGCTCCACCAGTGGTCGCTGGCGGTCGACAAGGTGCGTTATGTCGGCGAGCCGGTCGCGGTCGTCCTCGCCGACGACCGTTATCTGGCCGAGGACGCGCTCGACGCCATCGTGGTCAGCTATAGCGAGCTGCCCGTCGTCGTCGATCTGGAGGCGGCCGCCGAGGACGGCGCGCCGCTGGTCCATGAGGCGGCGGGCACCAATCTCGTCTCGGAGCGCGATTTCACTTACGGCGATCCAGAGACCGCCTTCGCCGAGGCCGATCACCGCTTCTCGCTGACGACGCGCTTTCCGCGCCATTCCTACATGCCGATCGAATGCTTCGTGGTCGTTGCGCAGTATCATGAGGAGGACGGGTCATACGACGTCCTCTCCAATTTCCAGGGCCCCTACAGCACCCATCCCGTCATGTCGCGCTCGCTCCGGGTGCCGGGCGCGCGGCTGCGTCTGCGCACGCCCCGCGATTCGGGCGGCAGCTTCGGCATCAAGCAGGCGGTCTTCCCGCATATCGTTCTGATGAGCCTCGCCGCGCGGATTGTCGGCCGGCCGGTCAAGTGGATCGAGGACCGCTACGAGCATCTGCTGGCGGCGAATTCCTGTCCCGGCCGCGTCACCACCATCGAGGCGGCGGTGCAGGCCGACGGGAAAATCACCGCCTTAAAGTATGATCAGCTCGAGGATTACGGCGCCTATCTGCGCGCGCCGATGCCGGGGCCGCTCTACCGCATGCAGGGCGCCATGACCGGCGCCTACGACATCGCCAACCTCGCCGTCACCAACAAGATGGTGATGACCAACATGATGCCCGCGGGCCTCGTGCGCGGCTTCGGCGGCCCGCAGCTCTATCTGGCGCTCGAGCGCATGACGCATCGGATCGCCGAGGAGCTCGGCATGGATCATCTCGACGTGATCCGCAAGAACTTGATCCCCGCCGGCGTCTTTCCCTACAAGGCCGCGGCGGGCTCGCTGCTCGACTCGGGCGACTACCCCAAGGCGATCGAGATCGCCACCGGCGAGGGCCGGCTGGAGGACCTGCGCCGCCGCCGCGAGGAGGCCCGCGCCGCAGGCAAGCTCTACGGCATCGGTTTCGCTGCCGCGGTCGAGCCCGGCATGTCGAACATGGGTTATATCAGCAACTTGCTGACCGCCGAGGAGCGCGAGCGGGCCGGGCACAAGAACGGCGCGGTCTCGCTCGCCATGGTCAATGTCGACCCGCTGGGCACGGTTTCGGTCACGGCCGACACGATGCCCCAGGGCCAGGGCCACGAAACGACGCTGGCCCAGATCGTCGCCGACCAGCTCGGGCTCACGCCGCAGGACATCGCGGTCAATCTCGAGCACGACACCCAGAAGGATCAGTGGTCGATCGCCGCCGGCAACTACTCCTGCCGCTTCTCGCCGGGCACCGCGGTGGCGACGCACCAGGCCGCCGTCCAGGTGCGCGAGAAGCTCGCCACCATCGCCGCCAAGAACCTGAACGTGCTGCCCGAGGATCTCGACTTCGCCGGCGGCAGGATCTTCGCGCGCGGCAATCCCGACAATTCGGTCGCCTTCGGCCGCGCGGCCGGGGTGACGCACTGGGCGCCGGCCGAGCTGCCCGAGGGCCTCAAGGCGGGCTTGCGCGAGACCGCCTCCTGGACGCCGCCCGAGCTCGAGGCGCCGACGCCGGGCGACCAAATAAATACATCGCTCACCTACGGCTTCATGTTCGATATGTGCGGGGTCGAGGTCGACCCGGTGACGGCCCAGGTGCGTATCGACCGCTACGTCACGATCCACGACTCGGGCACGCTGCTGAACCCGCTGATTGCCAAGGGCCAGTATCTCGGCTCCTTTGCGCAAGGCGTCGGGACGGCGCTGCACGAGGAATATGTCTACGGCGAGGACGGCAGCTTCCAGACCGGCACATTTGCGGACTACATCGTGCCGACGGTGAACGAGGTGCCGGAGCCCGAAATCCTCCATATGGAGAGCCCCTCGCCCTTCACGCCGCTCGGCGCCAAGGGGCTCGGCGAGGGCAACTGCATGACCACGCCGGTCTGCATCGCCAATGCGGTCGCCGACGCGCTGGGCGTGAAGGACGTGCAGATCCCGCTGACGCCCAAGCGTCTGCATGCGCTGATGGCCGAGGCGCCCGAAATTGCGCCGCCGGCGCGGCCCGAAAGTGCTGCCGCGCCGACACCCGCTGTTGCCGGTGGCCGCGGCGTTTCCGGCACCGGCTCGCTGGAGATCGCGGCCCCACCGCAAAAGGTCTGGGAGGCGCTGCTCGATCCCGAGGTGCTGCGCGCCGTCATTCCCGGCTGCCACGAATTGGAAGCGACGGCGGAGAACCAGTACCGGGCCCAGGTCACCTTGGGCGTCGGGCCGGTGCGCGGGCGCTTCGATGCGCGGGTCAGCCTCGCCGACCTCGAACCTCCAAGCGCGGCGACGCTTTCCGGCGGCATCGCCGGGCCGCTCGGCCAGGCAAGCGGCGGCGGGCGCGTGCGTCTGTCGGCAGCGGGCGAGGGAACCCGCATCGACTATGACTATACGGTCGATGTGAGTGGCAAGGCCGCGGCGGTCGGCGCACGGATGATGAAGAGCGCCGCCGACATCGTCATCGCGCAGTTTTTCCGGCGCCTCGGAGGCAAGCTCGGCGGTGGCCCTGCCACTGCTGGCGCGCCCACGGAGTCATTGTGGCGCCGGCTCCTGCGCGCCCTGGGGATCGGTCGATGAAGCCGGTCAATTTCGATTACTACCGTCCCGACACGGTGGACGAAGCCTTGGACCTGCTCGCCGAGCATGGCGAGGACGCGCGCGTGATCGCCGGCGGCCAGTCGCTGATGGCGCTCTTGAACCTGCGCCTTGCCGCCCCGCGCGCGTTGATCGATATCGCGCATCTGGCCGAATTGTCTTACTGCCGCGACAGCGCCACTCACATGGTGATCGGTGCCGCGGTCACCCAGGCGCAATTGCTTGCCCAGCCGGGCCTCGCCGATGCAGTGCCCTTGCTCGCCCAGGCGCTGCCCCATGTCGGGCATTTCCAGACCCGCAACCGGGGCACAGTTTGCGGCTCGCTCGCGCATGGCGATCCGAGCTCGGAGCTGCCGCTCTGCCTGGCGACGCTCGAGGGCGCGGTCGTGCTGCGGTCGAAGCGCGGCGAGCGGGTCCTGAAGGCCTCGGACTTTCAGACCGGGCTCCTGGCCACCGCACGCGAACCCGACGAGCTGGTCGTCGCCGCGCGCTATCCCTTGAAGCGGCCCGGTGCGGGCTATGCCTTCGCCGAGGTCGCGCGCCGGCACGGCGATTTCGCCATCGTCAGCCTTGCCGCGGTAGCCGAGAATGGCACGCTGCGGCTCGGCGTCGGCGGGGTGGCCGACCGCCCGGCCGCGCGGACATGGCAGGTCGCGCCCGGCGAGGCCCCTGACGACCAACTTGGCGATGCGCTCAACGAATTCGCCTGGGCGCTCGGCGGCGAGGACGACATTCACGCCAGCGCCCGCTACCGCCGCGACATCGTCCGCAAGCTGGGCCGCACGGTGCTGGAGGAGGCCGCCACATGCGCAAGCTGAGCCAGGGCGAGCGCCACCGGGTGAGCTTCACCCTGAACGGCAAGACGGTGTCCGGCTGGGCCGAGCCGCGCATGCTGCTCACCGACTTCCTGCGCCAGGAGCTCGGCGAGACCGGCACCCATGTCGGTTGCGAGCACGGTGTCTGCGGCGCCTGCACGGTGCGCATCGACGGCGATGCCGTGCGCGCCTGCCTCTGCCTCGCGGTCCAGGCCGAGGGCCGATCGGTCGATACGGTCGAGGGCCTGGCCGAGCATGACGGCCCGCTGAGCGCGCTCCAACAGGCTTTCCGCAAGCACCATGCGCTGCAATGCGGCTATTGCACGCCGGGGATTTTGATGTCGCTCAGCGATCTCTTCGAGCGCACGCCCCATCCCGACGAGGACCAGCTTCGCGACGTTGTCGGCGGGCATCTCTGCCGCTGTACCGGCTATGCCGGCATCATGGCCGCCGCGCGCGAGGTCGCGGGCGAGCAGGGCGGCGGGGACGCCGATTAGGCTTGCCGCTTCGGGCGGGTCAGATCGCCTAGCCTAACTGGCTGTGAAATAAGAACAATTACAACCGCGACTAGGGTCGACGAGGTATGCCGGCAATGCGGCGCTTTGTCCTTTGATCGACGCAACTGACTATGTCAGGATTCCACCAGGAATATTCGTAGCCACCCGCGGAGGGGCCGTCCCATGTCATATGTCCGCTATATCGACAAGACGCGCGACTACTACCTGAAGGAAGGCTACGACAAGCCCTATGCGTGGGCGCATTTCGACGACGTGCCCTTCACGCCGCTGACCAAGCCCTTGTCCGAATGCCGTGTCACCATCGCCTCGACCAGCGATATCGCGATCCGGGGCGACGGCAGCACCGGCGACCACACCGAGGAGATGTTCGTCGGCAACGCCTATGTCATCCCCTCCGACACGCCGCTGGAGAAGCTGCACAGCCGCCAGGAGCATTTCGACAAGCACGCCACCCATCTCGACGACGTCGACAGCTTCTTCCCGATCTCGCGCCTCCGCGAAGCGGAAGCCTCGGGCCGCATCGGCTCGATCGCCAAGCGCCTGCACGGCGTCCATACCTCCTACAGTCAGCGCCACACGCTGGAGATCGATGGACCGCTGGTGCTCGAGCGCTGCCGCGAGGACGGCGCCGACGTGGCGGTCCTGACACCGATATGACCCGTCTGCCATCAGACCGTGAGTCTGATTGCACGCTATCTCGAAGCCAACGGCATCCCCACGGTGATGATCGCCAACGGCCGCGACATCGTCGAGCAATGCGGCGTCGCGCGGCTGGTCTTCGTCGACTTCCCGCTCGGCAATCCCTGCGGCGAGCCTGGCAACCTCGACCAGCAGCGCCAGATTTTCGAGATGGCGCTGGGTCTGCTGGAGACCGCCACCGAGCCGCGCACCACGCTCGAGGCGCCGTTCGTGTGGCCCAAGGGCGACGACTGGAAGCGCCTCATCTTCTCCGAGGAGCAGCGGTTCCTCGATGAAGAGGCGACAGAGCATTGGCTCGACGCCAAGGCGCGCTACAAAGAGCGTAAAGCGGAGGGCAAGGTTTGAGCGATAAAGACCGGAG
>Ga0209633_10002001_pt1 | contig 20197 bp, 17 predicted proteins | sample Cruoilmetagenom1_FD_187290 | JGI IMG/M metagenome (GOLD analysis project Ga0209633, IMG submission 187290) | Oil polluted marine microbial communities from Coal Oil Point, Santa Barbara, California, USA - Sample 1 (SPAdes) (version 2) | ecosystem: Environmental > Aquatic > Marine > Oil seeps ... | reverse complement strand
GAGGTGAGAGAGCTTACCTTCTTTGGTCCTGGTAGGTACTGCGGTGATATACATGACTACTGCATTATAACACAGAACAGCCATAATGGCAATAGCCTACTTAATCATAACTGACTACTCTAAAACGCCGAAAAGGGACGGAAAACAGGCGATTCACATTCATTTTCCAGAATCTTTGTCGAAAATGGGGTGGAACATCCGTTGCTATAAGAGCAATCTTAGTAGCCCGGCGGGAGGGCTAGCTTAGTCAATAGGGGAGAGACGTTTAATTAGCCTTGGCTATTAGGGCACCAACCGGGCAAATGGCCACGCACTCGCCACAGGAATCGCAGCTCGATTGGGCTATAGGGTCATCGCCAAAGGTGCCGATCCTGGTGTCAAAACCACGGAAAATAAAGTTGATCGCTCCAACAGCGTGGTGCTTATTGCATACCCAGACACATTTCCCACAGAGCACACACTTATTGGGGTCGAAAATGAAAATGGGGCTAGTTGAATCTATTGGGAGAGACCGCGGCATCTGCCTAAAGCGCTGCGGCTTTAGTTTGACCCGAAGATAATGAGCTATCTTCTGTAATTCACAGTGCCGATTCTTGCCACATTCCTTGCAATTTAAAGTATGGCTGGCAATAAGGAGCTCGAAAGCGGTACGGCGCAGTCTATTGACCCGAGATGTATTGGTATATACCCTCATTCCTTCAGCTATTGTTTCGGTACACGCGGTTACTGGATCAGGTTTCCCCTCGATGTCAACAAAACAAAGTCGACAGGCAGCAAAAGGCTGTACATCGCGAATAGCACAAAGATTGGGGATATAAATCCCATTATCTAAGGCAGCCCATAAGACTTTTGTCCCTGGTCTTGCCTCGATCTGCTTCCCGTCAATACTCAGAGTGACTTTATCCATCCTTGGGGGGTGGTGAAGGGGGTATCAAACTTTTGGGCGATATCTTTACTACTGCATTATACTGGGGGGGGCAGGCATCAACACAACTGCCACACTTAACACACTTTTCCTGATCAATAGCCTTTATGCCCCTCTTGGCAGTATAGACCGCCTCAGTGGGGCAGCTCCCCACACAAGCATCGCAAGACCGCTCGCATTTCTCGGGGAGAATATAGTAGCCGACAAGCTCCTGGCAAACCTTAGCTGGGCAGCACTTATCAATGATATGTGCTTCGTACTCATCGCGAAAATAGCGAATAGTGGTGAGGATAGGATTGGGGGCCGTTTTGCCTAGGCCACAGAGAGAGCCGGCCTTGATATCCTCGGCTAGTTCGATGAGTAAGTCGATATCTTCACACCTTCCTTCGCCACGAGTGATATCATCAAGTATATCCAGCATCTGCTTTGTCCCCAGTCGACACAGGGTGCATTTACCACAAGACTCCTTCTGGGTAAAGTCAAGGAAATAGCGGGCAGTATCGACCATGCAATTGTCCTCATCCAATACAACCATTCCCCCTGAGCCCATCATAGCACCAGCAGCACTAAGTGAGTCAAAATCGATAGAGGTATCTAATAAACTTTCCGGCAAGCAGCCTCCTGATGGCCCGCCAATCTGCACTGCCTTAAAACGCTTCCCTTTGGGAACTCCACCACCAATTTCATAAATGAGCTGGCGCAGGGTGGTGCCCATGGGAACCTCCACTAATCCAGTATTGAGTATCTTGCCAGCTAGGGCAAATATTGCTGTGCCAGGGCTTTTCTCGGTGCCAATGCCACGATACCACTCCGCCCCCTGAGTGATGATAAGCGCGACATAAGATAAGGTCTTGACATTGTTAATCGAGGTCGGTTTTCCCCATAGTCCCTGGGTGGCTGGAAAGGGGGGTCTATGGCGGGGCATGCCTCGCCTTCCTTCCAGTGCGGCGATTAGTGCTGTCTCCTCACCACAGACAAAAGCACCGGAGCCTTGCATAAGCTCAATGGAGAAGTTGAAGCCACTGCCCATGATATTATCGCCCAGTAGCCCATACGCTTGAGCTTGCCTGAGGGCAATCGTTAACCGCTCGACAGCCAGGGGATACTCAGCACGGACATAAATATAACCGCAAGATGCTCCGATAGCATAACCAGCGATAATCATCCCCTCCAAAACACTGTGTGGGTCGCTCTCAACGATGGCCCGATCCATAAAGGCGCCAGGGTCACCCTCATCAGCATTGCAGATTACGTATTTTGGAGTACCCGGAGCATAGCAGCATATATCCCACTTTTGTCCGGTGGGAAATCCCGCCCCACCACGTCCGCGCAAAGCCGAGTTTTTGACCTCCTCGATTACCCCTTCAGGTCTCATCTGGAGCGCTTTAGCCAAGCCGCTATAGCCACCACCTTGAATATACTGGCCTATATCCTCAGGGTCGATATAGCCGCAGTTTCGCAAGATGAGCCGCATATCATATTTAAACCGAGGTAACTCAAAAACCGTGGGAATAAGCTCATTTTCCTCCAAAGCACCAAGTGCAAACTCAAGGCAGGGGTCATCGCCCAAAACAAAGTCTTCCACTAGCCTTAAGGCAATCCCTGGGGTCACATATCCATAGCAGATAGGCGGGTAAGGGGGCTTTTGGATGATAACCATTGGCTCAGCATAACAATGCCCCATACAACCAACTTGGCTAACTTGGGCATCAATTTCCTGCCGGGCTAGCTCATCGGTAAAGGTTTGCACTACTTCCAAGGCACCGGCTGCTCTTCCACAGGTAGCAGTACCAATGAGGATGGAAACTTTCCCCGTATCTCGTGAGGCTCTAGCTTCGGTTTTACTTTGAATTTCGGCGAAGGTGGTTTGAATTTGAGAGGGGTGGTCAGTCATTTGTAGTTACTCTTGTTTTTCCTTCTCAAGCTGGAAAGAGAGCAAAATCCCTTTTACCCTGGTGGGTGTCACTTTACCCTGCACCGCCTGATCAACTACGCTCACCGGAGCCATGGCACAGCAACCAACACAAGCAACCCTCTCCAAGCTAAACTCAAGATCTTTGCTAGTCTCACCCACTTTAATGCCTAACTCTCTTTCCCAAGATTCCAAGATGCGTTCCCCCCCCTTTACATGGCAAGCGGTGCCCAAGCAAACCTTTATGGGATGCTTCCCTGGGGGGTTCAAACGAAACTGATTGTAGAAGGTGGCTACACTAAAAACAGAGCTCCCAGGGATACATAAAAACTTGGCAACCTCTATCATCGCCACCCTTGGCAGATAGCCAAAGCTTGCCTGCATTTGTTGCAATATAGGGATCAGGTCCTTTCTCTCCCCTTTATATGAGTCTAAAACCTCGCCAACCTTTCCCTTTAGGAGTTCGTCCTCCACCATCAGACTACCCTGGCCTCCATAGCCAAAATCCCCACCTCAGGAGCTATAATGGCATCGACCAATCCTTATTCATAAAATAAGAGTCGCCTCCGACCCTTATTTTTAATAAATATACTTCCTCCTCTATTCAATCATTGGAGGCATGGTCAATGCTGGGTGCCCCTTCTCCTCAAGGAAGGGCAATAGCTCCTCAATCGCGGTGCAGATAGTGCCATCAGCGATCTTATCCATAAGATCAGGCTCACCTATCTTCTCACATAGCTCCTGAAGCTCGGTGGCAAACTCCTCCTTGAGGTTCTTTGAGAGCCATACCATCCTCTTAAATCCACCTTCTGCGGAGATGAACTTATCGCTCAATATGAATCTCTTGCCATGTCCCATCATCCCCGGCGTCTGCTGCCCTCCGCCAATAGAGCTCATGAGGGTGGTGAACTTCATTCCGCAAGGGGTCTCGCCGAAGTCATCCCGGGAAACAACCATAATCCCGTTGGCCTCAGGAAGGATAACCATATTACACTCGCAGCAGCCACAGGTGGTCATTGGAGCATCCATGAGGGAGTAAATGGTAAAGCGCTCAGTTTTACGCTGGGAATTATCGTATACAAATTGATTGACTCCCTCCCACTCACCTTTAACCGTGTCAATAAGCCTTCTCTTGGGCACTGGCTGATTTGGCCCCGTGGGGCTGATCTCATAGGCTGCCCGGCAATCGAGCCAGCTATAGGCACCACAAAGCCCAGTTCTCTCCGGATTGATCACGCAGACATGGGTGGGGGCAAATGATTGGCAAAGGGTACAGCTATAAAAGACGTCCACCGCATCATCGGTGAGGCCGGCTATTCGAACATCTCGCTCCCCATATATCTCTCTTGCCTCATCCAGAAGCTTAAGCACCGGCTCTTCTTCAGTGTAAATAGTTACTTGAACCTTATCAACTATAGCGCCGAATTGGTTGTGGAAATTGGCGTGAAGTATATCACCGATGTGCTTGAGCCGGAGCCCACTCTCATATGCCTTTTTAGATATGCGAATCCAGGTGATATCTCTCTGCCCTTGATGCTGAAGCCCTTCGGCTCCATTGCAGAGGTGATGGATCTGGCGCTCCAGAACAGGCTCAAAATCCTTCTGCATCTTACGCCCAGCAATATCAACCTTGATGGCTAAGAATGTCCTCTCGGCACCTCCAATTTGGTCGATGTCCGGCCCGATAACCTCAAACTTCCCATCCTCAACCTCATCTATCCCTTTCATGCTGAGAAGCTCAACTGCCGGGCCTCTCTTTGCTCCGAACTCGACATGGAGATCTGCCTTGCGAACCACCTCACCTTCAAAAGCAGGGCCGTATGCTACCGGGATAGGCACCTTGGCAATTACGATCTTGATTCCTCTGACCTCGACGCACTTCTCCACTAACCTCTTTGCCTTCTCCCTGTCATTACCGGGAATGTCTTCCCAAGGTACGCTCACCACGTGTTCATACTTGGTTATCCCTGTGGGAAGGATCTGGGGTACTAGAGTATCGCAGAGGGCCGGGAAGCCATAGGTTATCGCCCCAGCCCCGGTAGCCCACTTCAGGTCATCCATTGGTCCCAGGCAGAGGGCGAAGGCAAAGCAGCGGAACTTGTTATAAAGCAGCATACGCCGAAAGTCACCAGGAGTTACACCACCAAAGCTGAAAGCAGCTCTTGAGGCAAATCCCGCTGCGTAAACTGTGGACTCAGTATCTGTGCCAAAGGGGACAGTGAAGGTATCATAGCCAAGCTCAACCCCTTCCTCAAGTAGCTGATCTACCATGGAGCGGCCATTGGACGTAGAGGAAAGGAAGACAAGCTGGCCTATGGATTGAAGCTCACGGAGGATGTACACTGCTGCTTCATTCGACCTTGCGGCGCCGATAACCGCAGCGAACCCCGGCATCCTCCCATCAACTAGCTGAATTCCCCAGGAACGCATTTGGGTATCATCAATGGGTCCATTGAACTGATAGCCATTGTGCACCTCAGGTTGCTCACTTTTAGCAAATTCTATCGATTTAATGATCTCCTCAGCGAAGAGGGTAGCCACACCAGCATCTGCAGTCTCCCCTAAATATGGAAGCCATACATGTTCACCAGGAACTGGGGGTAGGAGGCTCTTGGCATGCTCTAAAGGCCAGACCAGATCTCCTACCTTCTCTATCTTATGCCCTGTATAGCCATAAATAGCAGGGACATAATAAGCTGTTGGGCCTTCTCTCTTATCCTTGAAGGCGACAGGAGCATCGGGGCCTGGACTCTCTAGTGCTTCCTTAAGCATCTTATCCGCTTTGCCAATAATCTGACGTGCCCCCCTAATCGCTGCAGCGGCAATAAATCTCGACATCTAAACCTCCTTTAGTATTTTCGAAAGTCTCCCGTCATTGGGGCATCAATAGGATTAGTGGTGCTCATTCGCTCCGTTACGCTAAAGCCGGGGGAATTCGCCTGGGTCTCCACCGTCTGCGGGATAGACTCTGCTTCGTTTAAGAGTTGTCGTGCCCGCTGAGCTTTATCCTCTTCGGTGTGAACACTAACCAATACGCTACCTACTGAGAGACTAAAACTGTAGTACTCAGCTTCCTCGAGAGAGATGCTTAGTGCTTTAGCAAGCAGCGGCGTTAGCTCTTCGCCGGAAGCAGCATCAACTGGGCTTATGGCTGAAGCTAGCCGCCCTGTGGCTGAGATTACGCCCACACTTGGAAGCGTAACCACCTTTGTGCCACTGGAAAACCCCTCCTTTCCCTCTTTGCTCAGCATCAAAGTACCAATATTTCCCTCTTCTTGGTAACCCTCTGATATTAACTTGCTCATTGCTCTTTCCGCCTCACGAGGATTCCTGTAGAGCTTGGTTATTATCTTCTCCATCAATTCCCCCTTTCACGATGTTTTTGGGAAGCAGCTATCTTCTTTGCCCGGACAAAATTGGTCACCATCTATTGGATGTCGATCTTGGTTTTGCCTTCCTTCTTTTCCCTTCGCTCAATAGACTCAATACCCACGTCAATAAAACTGCGCACTGCCTCCAGTAACTCCCTCTCCATTGCCCTGATATGGTTTGCAGTAGCTGCGGGGAGCACCCTTATTTTTGGTGGTGTCCTAACATGTAACACAACCTCTTCTCCAGGGCAATACTCAACTTGGAAAATCCTTTCCGCCATCTCCTCACCTCCTAGAATGTAGTTTAGGGCTTTTCTCACCCTCCCCCTCCTCAAACTCAACTCGGAGCTTATTTTCTACAAATTTTGCTCCCTTAACTGGCACCCCGACTAGGCTATGAGGGAGGATAATGTTGCGCCTAAAATTTCCTACTTGAATGATAAGTTCGTCACTGCTCCGCGTCAGGGAAACTTGGTCTTTACTGATGAAAGGCAAAGACAGACTAAGAACATAATGGCGATCTTCTTTCTCGATTTCTTGAATTCCTCCGTGGAAGAAGAATCTTGTTGGGTCTTCATTACCGTAAACGGCATCCGCCATGAGCTTCAGCATAGGGATCCCTACCACCTCCTGATCAAACAAAGGAGCAGTTAAGATAGGCAAGGGGGCAAAGCATTCCTCAATTAGTTGATAATATTTGCCCTGGCTTTCTTTCCACGCGTGGAAATAGCGGTCTTCAACCTTCTCTGGGATAAGACGATTACAGATAACCAGGTCGGTAAAATAACCATAAAGATTGAGATAGGTAAAGGTGCGCTGTGCCTCTTTGATTACCATCTTTTCAGGGTTAAGCACCAGCCTCATTGAAGCTTTATTGGGGTCAGAGAGCAGGGCACGTATTCTTTGGAGTTGGCTGTATAGGTGCTCTACTGAGTCAAATACTTCTTTATCAGGGAGAGGCATATTCAATATTGGTCTAACGAAAGGGCGTAACATAGTAGTGGCGGTACGGCCGATAGGGAACATCTTTTCCATCCACCACCGTAGTATCTCGGAGAAGCTAAGTAAGCGCAAAGTATCTCCAGTAGGGGCGCAATCTACTATAATGACATCGTATTTCCCACTATCATAGTAGTCGATAATATATAATAAATTGGCCATCTCTTCCATCCCAGGAACGATAGCCATTTCCTCAGCAGCTATCTCCTCCATGCCCCGCCAGGCAAGCAAAGCAGCCATCCACTGCTGAATAGTGCCCCAGTGAGTCTCTACAGTTTGGGATAACTCAGTCTCCTGCCCCCATAGATTTGGGGCTATGGATTGAGGTTCACCACCAAGAGGTATGTCGAAGGAATCGCCCAGGCTATGTGCAATGTCAGTGCTTAAGATAAGAGTATTATAGCCAAGCTCTGCTGAACGCAACGCAGTGGCTGCGGCTAGAGTAGTCTTCCCTACCCCCCCCTTACCAGTATAGAGGATAATCCTCATACCTTGTCTCCTTCACCATCAATATTATAACCTCTTCCTGAGCTTACGGCAACAACATAGCCATGGCCCGGGAACCTGGTGCCACCAACAACCTTGCCTAGCTCTCAGGAAGGCACTAAGGGCATGCATTCCCTTCAGGTAGTTACCGCTATCTATCTGACTCAACAGCGTAACTTATGCTCACCTCAACTACCATCTTCATCTCACCTGGGCTGATGGGAGGGGACAGCTTAGCATACCCCACCCCCCTAACCCCATGGGAGGGAATCGAGACTCCGCCTTCGGAGATACGGATTGGCTTTCCCAGCTTTATGCCATTGAGCCTGGCAAGCTGCTCTGCCTTTGCCTTGGCATCTTTTACTGCCCTCTCCCTAGCCTTTTCATAGTAAGGGGCAGGATCAGCTACGTCGAATCTGATTCCTTCAACCCTAGTGAGATCTCCCCCTGCTGCTACGGCATCATCGATGATGATACCAACTTTGTCGATGTCCCTCATTTGGACGCTGGCTATATTTCCCGCCTTATAGCCAATGATTTTGCCTTTGCCCCGCACTGGGTTGATATAATAGTGCTTGGTTTGGATGTCCTGGTAGGCGACTCCACTCTTCTGAAGGCTAGCTATTATCTTATTCATTGTCGTGGCTGCTGTTTCCTGTGCCTCGGCTACTTCTCTTGCCTCAGCCTCTACACCAATATCGATAATGGCAATGTCGGGGACGGCAGTTACCTCCCCCTCACCGGTAACTGAGATTGCCGCACCCTCATTTCCCTCAGCGTAGGCCTGGCTGGTAAAGCCAACTATCCCCAACAGAGCAGTTGTCAACGCTAAAGCTAGACCAAGCGTCCTCTTCATTTCCCCCAACCTCCTGTCTATTTTACTCCGAAAATAGATTCCCCATGTGTCATTGCGACCCTGAGCGAAGCGAAGGGGAAGCAATCTCACTCTCATTACCCCGAGCTTGCTTCGGGGCCTTGCCCCTCGCAACGACAACCTATTTTTATGATTCGCTGGTGGGCAGCCGCCCATGAGTGTTTACTTCCTAAATTGTTTCGCCCCCACAATTTCTTCAGGATTTCCAATCCTTCCCAAAACAGCGCTGACAGCAGCTATGGCAGGATTAGCTAGATAAACCTCGCTCTTTGGACTCCCCATCCTGCCCAAAAAGTTGCGATTGGTGGTAGAAAGGCAACGTTCCCCACTGGCCAAGACACCCATATGACCGCCCAGGCAGGGACCACAAGTCGGCGGGCTCACCACAGCCCTGGCCTCGATAAAGATTTCTATCAGCCCCTCCCGCAATGCCTCAAGATAGACCTGCTGAGAGCCGGGTATAATAATACAGCGCAGTCGAGGATGCACTTGCCTTCCCTTAAGCACCTCAGCCGCCAGCCGTAGGTCCTCTAGCCGACCATTGGTGCAACTACCGATGACTACCTGGTCAAGCTCGATTTTGCCAACTTGGCTGATTGGTTTGGTGTTAGAGGGTAGATGGGGGAGGGCAACCTGGGGCTCAATCTCGGAGACATCATATTCAAAAACCTTGGTGTATTCGGCTTCATCGTCTGGCTCGTAGATGTGGTAAGAATGAGCGGCCCGATGTCGTATATATTCTAAGGTTTGACTATCCACGGCGAACATGCCCGCTTTAGCCCCTGCCTCAACTGCCATATTGGCCATAGTAAAACGTCCATCCACAGAGAGTGCTTCTATTGCTTCACCAGAGAACTCCATGACGGCATAAAGAGCACCATCCACTCCGATATTGCCAATAGTATACAGGATGAGGTCTTTGCCCCCCACCCATCTTGGCAGCTTACCGTGGTATATGAACTTAATTGTAGAGGGGACTTTCATCCATATTTCACCGCAGGCCATAGCTGAGGCGATGTCAGTTGAGCCCATGCCAGTGGCAAAAGCGCCCAGTGCCCCATAGGTGCAGGTATGTGAGTCGGCGCCGATGACCACATCCCCGGGAAGCACCAAGCCTTGCTCTGGCAACAACACATGTTCGATGCCAGCCGCCTCGAAATAGATTAAGCCTTGCTCTTGGGCAAACTGCCGAACCACCTTTATTTGTTCCGCCGACAGGATGTCCTTACTGGGGGTGAAATGGTCGCAAATTAACACCACTTTTCGGCGGTCGAAAACATGTTTTACCCCAATGCGCTGAAATTCCCTGATAGCAATAGGGGCGGTGATATCGTTGGCCAGAACAAGGTCAACCCTAATATTAAGAAATTCCCCAGGGGTGACCTTATCCCTGCCAGCATGGGCAGCCAAGATTTTTTCAGCTAAGGTCATGGGGAATTCCTAGGCGGATAATATTGTTAGCCATCCCATCGTATGAATCTCTCAATGTGAATATAATAATTTGGTAATCATTGGCCAGCTGCTCGAAAAAAGCTAATGTTCTGGCTAAGCGAACTTGATCAAAATTTATAAAGGGATCATCCAACATTAGGGGCGGTCTTCTTTCACCAAATATCAATTTCAATAAAGCTAGTCGGCAAGCCAAGTAGAATTCATCAATGGCTCCGCTGCTCAGCTCCTCAGGTTTAACCCAGTCATCTTTTTCCTCAGAATACATGACGAAATCGAGAGCACCTACCGCTTTTACATGCCTATACTTATCATTGGTGAAAATGGCCAAGTTTTTTTGGATTTGCTCCTGTAACACTTCGGGGGCTGGGGAGATCACCTCAGTTATTGCTCTAGATATACACTCCTTAGTTAACTCGTAAATTTTCAGCTTCCTTTCCTCCAGTTCCAATGAATGTTGAACATTTTCTAACTCTTCCTCCATCTGCAATTGATCTTCTCTATCAAACCTGGCATTTCTGATGGTAACCTCACACTCTATTTTTCTCTTGCCAAGCTGATCTCTTTCCTTGTTTAAACTTTCCACCTCGATTTCAAGTTTATTATATTCTTCAGCCCCAAGAGCTATGCCCTTTAAATCTTCAGTGAGATTCGATTCCTCCACTGCAAGGCTCCGCGCTGCCTGAGCTTTTTCCTGCTTAATTTCCTCAACTGTCTTTGCTCCCAGCTTCCCTTTGAATTGATTGTCAAGCCTCTCTTTCTCCTCTAACCAATAAAGAAACTCAGCCTCTTTTCTTCTGAACTCATCAATTCCATCACACTTAGTCTCGGCAAGCAATCGTTTCTCCTTGGTTAAGTTTTCGCCCTTAACCTCTTCCATCCGCTGAATTCGTTTCTCGGTGTCAGAGATTTCAGTTTTCTTTGAGGCAAGAACGCTTCTCGACCACATAGCTACTGCAAGCAAAACCAGACCCAAGAATAAACCCGAAACAGAGATTAAGCTGAATATGGCTCCTATTGCACTGCATAGCGAGATTATCATCGCCAGAGTTATAGTTGCTGGGGAGCTGAGAGATTTGTGGAATTTTTGTTTGTCAAGCTCTTTCCTACTTTCCTTTAGCTTCTCGCCTTGCTTTACTAAATCTCTATCAATTGCTCCCAGTTCGTCTTCAAGCTTATTCAGCTCGTTCCTGAGCCCCAAGACCTGCTCTTTGGTCTTGAGACCTTCAATGGACTTAAGGGCCTGCTCTGCCCTTTCAGATTTGCTGCTTAATTCCTCTATTTCACCAAGCTTCATTTCTAACTCATCAAATCTCTGCTGATACCTTTGTATTGACTCCTCAATTTGCCTCCGCCGCTTATTCTTTTCCAGCAAGCTTTTAGCCAGATTGTATTTCTTTTCAATATCGGTAAGTTGCTCCGCTATCCCTACCTGCTCTACTTTCAAACTTTCAATCCTCGGCACCTCATGATCAATCTCTTCTTGGTGCTGGCGCAGCTCGCTGATTCTCCTCTCCAAGCTGGCCAACAGACCGGGATATTTACTTGGAGCCTTTAAGCCCTTCTTGAGTTCGGAGATTTTTTCGTCGAGCTTTTGCACCGCTTTTGATGCCAAGATACTTTGTCCCCCGCTCACCACCTCTTCTAGACTCTGCCTAATTTCTTTCTTTCGGGACGAGATTTCCCTCACTTGATCCTGACGAATACAGGAAGTCCAAGAAAAGAGAGCGGCGGACTCGGTGCCTATTAGCCGCTTCAATCTTTCTGAAACTTTTTTGAAGGTATCGAATTTCTCTCCAGTATCAAGGTTAATAAGCTTGACTCTTCTTTTTTCGAAATCCTTTTCAAGGTAGTAGCCGTTTCCTTCTTCTTCAAACTCCAGAGCGATTTCACACCGTTCACCTGCCCCCCAGGAGATGTATTGGCTAAGTTTCTCGGGAGTGCTCCACGGGTTGTAGAAAAGGGCAGCAATTATCCCCTCAAGCAGGGTCGATTTTCCCACCTCATTTAGTGGGCCTTTAACTACATTTATTCCCGGGCTGAACTGGGCTTGAAAATCCCTGAATCTTTTAAAATTCTTAAGCTTGAGGTTTTTTAGTCGCATTATAAGATATCTTTTCCTTCTAGAAGAGCTATGCCATATTGAAGAGCAGCTTCAGCAATGTCTTTCTCCTCCTCTCCAGAGCTTTCGATCTTCTCCTTCATCAAGTTGACAAACTTGGCCATAATTAGCCGTTCTTCAAACCCAACCTCTGGGATTTCCTTCAATTTTGGGTGAGACTCGTCAATAACTTTGAGGTGAAAGAATTCCTCTCCCAGATCGCTCTCTAATTCCTCAGCATCTACGATCAATTCTATATCACAAAGTCCTTTGAGGGTGGCTCTTCTGATGAGGTTGCGGCTTGTTCCTTCAAGAAGTTTCTTTTTCAGTGTTGCCACTTCTGGTATTTCGCTCATCTCTACCACTATTTCGTCGTAGTCACGAAGCCCGACCCTTTTAGGTTCAACCTTGACCTCGGCTGAGTCTGAAAGGCTAACTAAAAGTACACTGCCCATCTCCCTCTGGTCAGGCAGCCACTCTGGCGGGCCAGGATACCAAGCCGGAAGCCTTCCTGGACAGGCGTACATCCGATGCCAATGACCCAGGGCGATATAATTCATGCCGCTGGCTTCAATCTCATCGAGTTTAAAGACATGGTCATCCTCGGCTATCCTCCCCGGGATATAGGCTGACCCATGAGCCATAGCTATGTGAAACCTAGTTGATGTCGATGGCCTGAGTCCTTCTAGTGGACTTATATAAGACCTATTACTTAGATTTGGCTTGCCATATACTGTCAGATTGATGTGGGGATACTCCTGGTAAGTTATATCTTCCCCAGTAAAAACCTTTACATTAGGGCACTGGCCTTCTAGGTCGACCTTCCTATAAATTGATGAGAAATCGAGGCAGTCATGAGTCCCCGGAATAAGGCAGATTGGGGTATTATTTTGCCCCAGCCGGTTAAATTGCTCCACTACCAAATCAATATTTCTTTGCGGTTGTTGATTTGAGTCAAACAAGTCACCGGCAATCAAGACGATGTCCACCCCCTCATTTATAGCCATCGTCATGATATTCTTGAAAGTAGTCCTGAGTTGCTCACGTTGAGAAGTAGCTTTACTTCCCAGAGATGAGAATCTTGTCCCCAGGTGGATGTCAGCTGTATGGAGTATTTTCAGCACGACAAGCTTCTTACTACCGTCGACAGCTAAAATAGCTATTGGCCGTGGGCTGTTAGCTTATATGGATGATTTAGAAAGGGATCAATCCACTTTCAATCCGAAGATACCTCTAACTCGTTTAATGTCTTTCTCTCTAGGCAAGGCGTAAATCCCCGCCCTACTTACTGCTGGCACTCCCAGCCTCTTCCTGAGGTCAACGATAGTCTCTGCCATCTTAACAGCGATTGATACGCAGTCCAAAATAGGTGCATGGACTTCTTCAACCTCGACCACACCGGATATAGTGCATAAGGGGCCGAGTCCATTGCACCCCACAACTACCACATCAGCTCCCTCGTCAACACACTTCTTGGCCTTGTCCAGGATATCTGAGGCCACTATTCCTGGCTCCTGCATTCCTCTGGTGAATACTTCCTTCTCTGATAGGGAAATCCCTCTCACCGCATTTGAGATGGCACAATCCCTTAAACCGTACATTTTGATTTCCGCTTCCATCTCAGAAATAAGTGTGCGCTCGTTCACCGTGACCACGGCAAATTGACGCCCCAGTAGGCAGGCGAGGTGCATGGTTGATTCACCCAACCCAACTACCGGTATGCTGGCTATAGCTCTTGCCTCGCGAACGCCAGGGTCCAAAAAACAGCCTACTATAGCAGCATCATATCCCTCTTTATCTGCTTCAATGACCCTCTCCACAATCTGTCGCTTATTCAGGAACGAGAGGTAATAATACCCTAGGTCATAGACTCTGTTTAACCCTGGCTCCACTGACTTGATACCAATCTCTGTGTCCGGCGCGGCTACTTTTTGGAACACCTTTTCCACTATGGACAGGTAAGGGCCGGATACCTCCTCGGTATTGATGTTGACATAACATATTCTGGTCACTTCACCCCCTCCTGGATATCTATTATACCACTGGGAAAGTCAACTGCGGAGCCTGTGGGTGCTTCCATAATTTAGCCATGGTAACCCGAGCAGCAGACCGAAGTGAGCAGTGATGCCGGCCTATTATCCCCTCAAAAGATTATCTAATGCCCGTTTAAACTCATTCTTTGGCTTAAGGCCAACAAGCTGTCTCACTATCTTCCCGTCCCTGAATATCATCACTGAGGGAATGCTCATGATGTTATACTTGGCTGCAAGCTGAAGGCTTTCATCCACGTTTACCCGAGCTACATTTACTTTGCCCCGGTATTCCTCGGCGAGCTGATCCATAACTGGGGCTATGGCGCGACATGGGGCACACCAGTGAGCCCCAAAATCCACCAGCACGGGTATTTTTGATTTAAGGACAACCTCAGCGAAATTATTTTGATCCACATCTATTGACTTAGCCATAACCTGCCTTTCTAGAAGTTACTATGTAGCTTGGCCAGGGCTATCTTGATCCGTTTTTGGCATCTCTCCTTACCCAGGACTGCCATAGTGTGGAACAAGGGAGGGGCAGCAGTGCGCCCTGTAGTTGCCACTCGCAGCAAGCCAAAGAATTCCCCTGTCTTCAGCCCTAGCTCTTGGCGCAGGGGGCGAAGCAAAGCCTCCACAGAAGCAGGGTCGAAGGGGTCTAGCATTCCAAGTCTCTCTTGGGCAGCAGCCAATGCTCTAGTGGCTGTCTCCCTACTCATGCCTTTACCTAGCAGCAGGTGGGTATTATAGTCAAGCTCATTGACGAAGAAGAAGTCTACCAACTGTGGTATCTCGCCCAATGACTTGGCTCGCTCCTGGATTAGAGGCATTATTTGATGAACATAATCTTGAGAAATAGGGCGGTCAACTTGGCAAGGTAAACCCTTCTCCAGGAAAGATATGGCTCTTTGGGTGAGGTCATCTATATCTAACTGGCGGATGTAGACCCCATTCATCCAACTGAGCTTGTCTATATTGAAAATAGCTGCTGTCTTGCTGAGGCGTTCCAGAGAAAAGTGGTGTATCAACTCCTCTCGGCTGATTATCTCCGTCTTATCATCTAGCGACCAGCCAAGCAGAGCCAGGAAGTTGACCATGGCCTCAGGCAGATATCCTCGCTCTCGATACTCTATAAGTGAGGTAGTACCGTGGCGCTTGCTTAACTTAGCTCGATCTGGGCCCAAAATTATGGGTAAATGGGCAAATTGTGGTGGCTCCCAACCCAAGGCATGATAAAGCAAGATATGGCGTGGGGTGCTAGCTAGCCATTCATCAGCACGGAGAACATGCGTGATCTGCATTAGGTGATCATCGATTACACTGGCGAGGTGATAGGTAGGATAGCCATCTGATTTCAGCAAAACAAAATCGTCTAATGTTTTGTTATCAAAGACTATCTCTCCTCGAATTAGGTCATAAAACCTAGTTTGCCCCTCAATAGGTATCTTAAAGCGAATTACCGGAGGAATTCCTTCCGCCTCAAATTGAGCACGCTCTTTGCTGCTCAAATTCCGACAGCGACGATCGTAGCCTGGGGGTTGCTTACTACGCACCTGCTCGGCACGCATCTGGGCTAGGCGCTCTGGGGTACAATAACAAGGATAGGCATACCCTTCCCTAACCAAGTGTTGACCAATAGGGCGGTATACTTTAGCGCGTTGCGACTGAAAATAAGGCTCATAGTTGCCCCCTACCGCTGGACCTTCATCCCAGTCTAACCCTAGCCAACGCAGACTGTCGAGGATATCCTCAGTAGCCCCCTCAACCCTTCTAGCCACATCGGTATCCTCGATACGCAAGATGAAACTACCCCCGCAGTGCCTGGCAAAGAGCCAATTAAATAAGGCAGTCCTGATATTACCCACATGGGGATAGCCAGTGGGGCTGGGGGCATAGCGCACCCGCACCAACTGGCTGCCATAGCAAGTCATCGATTACCCCTGAAAAACCCGTATTTGGGAGCCCAGATTCATTTTTCCAATTTTCGGGGCCCCGTGAAGTACTAAGTTAGCTTACCACATCTCCCCTCTCTAAGCCAATGGCGGCCTAGGGTACTTGTCGAGAAGGAAATCAAGTCTTAAAATAGAAGCATTTGAAGACATGGTATAGATTATCAATGAGTTTGCTATTGTGTCGCACTTAAATTATACTAAATAGATAGCTTAGCATATTGATGCCGGGGGTAAAGAGAGAGAGAGATTATAGAGGCAAAGCGGAGCGTGTAAAAGCATAACTCCCATGAAAGAGATAAGACAAAGGCCTCGAATAGGCATCCCTAGGGCTTTGCTTTATTATGAATATTACCCTATGTGGAAGACCTTCTTCGAGCATCTAGGAGCGCAAGTTGTGCTTTCATCGCCAACCAATAGGCAAGTGCTCGCTGCCGGCTCTTCCCGGGTAGTAGCTGAAACTTGCCTTCCGGTAAAGGTTTTCATGGGGCATGTTCTCTCTCTGGTAGGCAAGTGCGATTACATGTTTGTCCCTGCTATCCGTAGTATGGAGAAGAGGATTCATAATTGCTCCAAATTTCTTGGCTTACCTGATATGACCAAAGCAGCCGTCCCAGAGTGCCCTCCTATTCTTGAGCCAGATATCGATGTCGACAAAGGCAAGCGTGAGCTTTACCAAGCTATCTATAAATTAGGCCGCCACTTCACTTGGGATCCCCTCAAGGTGAAGAAAGCAAGTGAAGCAGCATGGCAGGCTCACCAGTCTTATCAAGCCCAAATGTGTCTCCGAGGCCAAACACCACTCCAGGCAATGGAAGAGATGTTCACTGCGGGGGAACGGGGGATAGGGGAAGGCAAATCGAACTTCTCCTTCAACATTGCTCTCATTGGGCATCCCTATCTCCTCTACGATGAGCATGTTAATTATCGACTTCTTCCTCGGCTTGAAGAGGCAGGGGCAAGAGTTTTTACCACAGAGATGGTAGACAAAGGCGAACTTGATGCTTTCGTCACTAAACTTGCCGGAGGACCTTACTGGACATATGATGATGAAGTGGTAGGGGCGGGAGGATACTATCTGGAGAGAGAGGTTGATGGAGTAATTGGTGTGGTTGCCTTTGGCTGTGGCCCTGATTCGTTAATGGTGGATATAGTGCAACGCTATGCTAAGAAGCGATCCAAGAAACCCTTTATGCTCCTTACTCTCGATGAGCATAGTGCTGAGACAGGATTTCTTACTCGACTGGAGGCCTTCCTCGATATGATCCAGCGGAGGAAGAAGATAAAATGCGCATAGGATTCCCTCATGCCGGCAATGTCTATATCCCAATTAAATCACTTTTCCAAGAACTCAATGTTGACTTTGTGGTGCCGCCCCCGAATAGCAAGCAGACGCTAAGCTTAGGCGTCAAATACTCTCCCGAGGGGGCTTGCCTGCCATTCAAGCTCACCTTAGGCAATCTTATCGAATCTTGTGAATTGGGTGCAGATACCCTTCTTCAGGCACAAGGCTTTGGTGTCTGCCGATTGGGCTATTATGCCAGAACACAGGAACAGATCATCCGTGATCTAGGCTACGATTTTGAAATGGTAAATTTTTCTGTCTCCGAGGAGAATAAGCTTTGGGGCTTTTTAAAGCTGTTTAAGCGGTTAAGCAATGATGCTCCATGGTCCAAAGTTATCCCTGCTTTCCATTTCGCCATAGCTAAGTTGAATGCTATAGACGAAATAGAGAAGGCGGTGCGGAAGGTACGCGCCATAGAAGTGGAGAAGGGGACTGCCAATCGACTGCTCAAAGAAGCACTCGATAAAATCGACCAGACTTCAGGCCGTGCATCGCTCAAGCGGATTAAGAAGGATTACTTTGAAGCTCTTGCCCAAGTGCCCCAAGACCACAAGGCCAATCCTCTTAAAGTAGGTGTTGTAGGGGAGATTTTTGTAGTATTGGAACCCTTCTCCAATCTGGATGTTGAGGTGGAGTTGGGCAAGTTGGGAGTAGAGGTAAAGCGGACCATCTCCTTCTCGCGGTGGATTAGATTCAGCTTCTTTCTTAACCCCTTGGGAGTAGATGAGTGGAAGAAAGTTCATCAGGCAGCTATGCCTTATCTCAAGCGGGATGTTGGGGGAGACGGCTGGGAATCGGTCGGGGAGAAGGTACTCCATGCCCAAGACTATGATGGCATAGTTCATGTAGCTCCGTTCACTTGCCTGCCTGAGGTTATCGCCCAAAATATCATGCCCACAACCCGCGAAAATATCCCCGTGCTCACCCTGATTTGCGACGAACAAATGGGCAAGGCGGGGATGATGACCAGACTAGAGGCCTTTGTTGACCTTTTGGAACGCCGCCGCAGACAGAAAACGAGAGCTGCTATTCGATAAGCATAAAAGAGATGGAAGTTTATTTTGGCATTGATGTTGGCTCAGTAACTACCAAATTTGCTGTGTTAGACAGGTATGACCAGCTTATTACCTCTCTTTACTCGCGCACCCAAGGAAAGCCTATTGCCATGGTCCAGCAGGGGCTAAAGCAAATCAGGGAGAAACTCCCTGCTGATATTGAAGTTTGCGGTATAGGTACCACTGGCAGTGCCCGCTATTTAGCCGGGGTTATTGCCGGCGCTGATGTGATAAAGAATGAGATCACCAGTCAAGCTGTAGCTGCCTTACAGTATGTCCCTGAAGCAAAGACTATTATGGAGATCGGCGGGCAGGATAGCAAGATTATTATTCTGCGTGATGGCATCGTGACTGATTTTGGCATGAACACGGTTTGTGCTGCAGGCACTGGCAGCTTCATTGATCACCAAGCGCTGCGGCTTGATATGAGGGTTGAAGAATTCGGCGAGCGATCTCTGCAGAGCAAAAGTCCGGCGCGCATTGCCGGACGCTGCACTGTCTTTGCTGAGTCGGATATGATTCATAAGCAGCAGATGGGGCATTCCATCGAAGATATCCTCTATGGCCTGTGTCAGGCTTTAGTGCGCAACTACCTTAATAACATCGGCTTAGGGAAGCAGATTTTGCCCCCCATAGTGTTTCAAGGGGGGGTGGCATTCAACCAGGGAATTGTCAGAGCCTTCGAAGAAAGCCTCAACACCAAGATCATTGTCCCCCCCCATCATGAGGTGATGGGAGCTATTGGGGCAGCGATTTTAGCTCATGAACAGATAATGGAAAGGGGGGATGGGACGAAGTTTAAGGGCTTTGGCATAAGCCAAGCCAGTTTCCATACCTCCTCTTTCGAGTGTAAGGCTTGCCCCAATTTGTGCGAGATTGTGCAGATCTTCCTCGATGGCAAAGTGCTGGCTCGCTGGGGCGGGCGTTGTGACCTGTGGGAGAGAGCATCAACCAAGTGACTACTCTATTCACTAATTGAAGAATGAGCCTGAAGGATAAAAGAGAACAGCTTCAGGCAATCCGCATAGCAAATCTGGAGATTTGTTGAAAGAGATTGGAACGAGCATATCCCAACTGCTTGCGCACCACAGAACCATTCTTGGACTCAACCAGCGAATTATCGTTGGTGTGTCTGGCTGTGGATTTGGTAAAGCGAATCAACAGCTTGTTCAACAGAGCAGCAACCGTCTTGTTCACAAATTCAGACCCATTATCGGAGTGAAACCCCCTGATGATAAAGGGGAATTGGACTAACATGCTTTCCAGGACCGGTACCAGGTAGGCTTCAGATATCCTTTCCACAGAGGCTACTATCTCCCATTGGGTGACCTCATCCACGGCATTGATATGATATACTCCCTTTTGACCGTTGAGGTCCCCTTGATGGATCGTGTCTATTCGGATGTAACCGGGCTGTCCTTTCGGGTCCGGTTTGGCGCGCTCTCCAATCTTAGGTACAGCTGGTTTTGTCCCGGTAAATCGTCTGACTATACCCCGATAGGTGTTACTTCTTCGCAGGTTGTATAGATGGGCAATAGATATCCGGGAGATGTTCCCAAACTCGCTATGCCCATAAACTTCGTACTCTCGCTCCATAACCCTTTTGGTGGCTGGCCCACTTAAATACCCGTGCAATTCATCTGTCCTGGCTAATAATATCACATCTGATAGGGTATACTTTGGGGGAAAGCAGTGTCTCCT
>Ga0209633_10002000_pt1 | contig 20200 bp, 20 predicted proteins | sample Cruoilmetagenom1_FD_187290 | JGI IMG/M metagenome (GOLD analysis project Ga0209633, IMG submission 187290) | Oil polluted marine microbial communities from Coal Oil Point, Santa Barbara, California, USA - Sample 1 (SPAdes) (version 2) | ecosystem: Environmental > Aquatic > Marine > Oil seeps ... | reverse complement strand
AGACTGCGCAACCTATAGCAACAGAACATGTGGCGCGCGTCAGAAGGATATAATGCTTTGAATTTTGTTAGTCGGCTCATTGGCAAACTCATTTTACGGGCGGCTTATTTGACACTGATCATTTTGTCCGCGTTATTTCTGGTTTTTCACGGATTGGTGATCGCGGAAGTATTGCCAAGAAACATCGTTTGGGGTGGCAGATTGACTGATGCCACGTTCCTGCCGTTGGAACTGTTGGCCGTTGTACTGAACCTGCTGCTGATGATGACTGGCGCCGTCACGGGGGAATTTGTGACGGCAAAGGCTGCCAAAGTGATTGTCGAACGGACCAAGTGGTTTTTGTTTTTTTGTTTTGGTCAACTCTGTTGCAGGCCTGTTTTCCCCGACAACCTTCGAGGTCCTTATGACGCCTGTAACCGCGCTCTATGCGCTTTGCCTCTTTAGGATAAATCGGTTCTCCAAAACCGCATGAACAATGCGACCTGTCAGGCACCGAACAAAGGGGCGGCTAAAATGCTTCGCTGCGCCCCCTTGTCATTTCTGGCATATTCTTTATCCGTTCTGCGCTAGGGAATACTGCCAACAGGACGTCACAATGGACCATTTTCTATATCAAAACGGAGTTTTGCACGCCGAAGATGTCGCCGTGCCAGATATTGCCGCCAAAGTTGGCACCCCGTTTTACCTCTATTCCGCCGCCACGTTGCGTCGCCATTTCCGGCTGTTTGATGACGCGCTTGCGGGCATGGACCATCTGGTCTGCTACGCGATGAAGGCCAATTCCAATCAAGCCGTCCTAAAGCTGATTGGTGATATGGGCGCTGGTATGGATGTGGTTTCGGGCGGAGAATATGCGCGGGCGCGTGCCGCGGGCGTTCCGGGCGAGCGGATCGTGTTTTCCGGCATCGGCAAAACCCGTGATGAAATGCGCGCAGCCCTGACGGGTGGCATCCGCCAGTTCAACGTTGAGTCCGAGCCTGAGATGGAAGCCCTGAACGAGGTCGCCTTGTCGCTGGGTGTGGTCGCGCCAATCACCGTGCGCGTGAACCCCGATGTTGATGCCAAAACTCACGCCAAAATCGCGACCGGCAAGTCCGAAAACAAATTTGGCATACCAATTTCCCGCGCCAGCGAGGTCTACGCAATGGCCGCCGCGATGAAAGGGCTAGAGGTGATCGGCATCGACGTGCATATCGGCAGTCAATTGACCGACCTTGCCCCCTATGCTGCCGCTTACAAAAAGGTGGCAGAACTGACCAAACAGTTGCGCGCCGAGGGCCACACCATCAAGCGGTTGGATCTGGGTGGCGGATTGGGCATCCCCTATGAGCGCTCCAACGACGCCCCGCCATTGCCGATAGAGTATGGACAAATGGTCGAGGACACCTTGGGTGATCTGGGTTGTGAGATCGAGATCGAACCGGGTCGTTTGATCGCCGGTAATGCCGGTATTTTGGTGTCCGAAGTGATCTATGTGAAGCAAGGCGAAGACCGTCAGTTCCTGATCTTGGACGCGGCGATGAATGATCTGATCCGCCCCGCCATGTACGAAGCCCACCACGACATTATCCCCGTGATAGAGCCCGCCGCCGGCGTTGAACAAACCCCCTATGACATCGTGGGGCCGGTCTGCGAATCTGGCGACACCTTTGCCAAACACCGCGATTTGGCGCCGATGACGGCGGGTGAATTGATCGCCTTTCGCTCGGCGGGTGCTTATGGTGCCGTGATGGCGTCAGAATATAATTCGCGCCCGATGATCCCCGAAGTTCTGGTCGATGGGCATCAATTCGCTGTTATTCGGGCACGTCCAACCTTGGAAGATATGATAAATCGCGATACCATACCTGAATGGCTCTGATCCAAAGGGGCCGGAAAGCCAAGGTATGAGCAAACAGAACCAGCCTGACACGCGCGCCCTGACGGGGTTGGCATGGCCTCTGCGCCTGACCCGCCTTGGTATGGTTGCGGAACGGGCGACACAGGCATTTTGGCCGTTTTGGACCGTTTGTATGCTGGCCATCGCGCTGGTGATGCTCGGCGTGCAAGATTTCATATCGCCTCGCGCGGGGATGGGTGTGATGGCCCTGTTTGGCGCTGCTGCGATCTGGGCGCTGATCTATGCTGCGCGACTGTTTCGTTGGCCCAATGCTGCTGAGGCCGTTGAGCGGCTAGACAACACCCTGCCAGGCCACCCGATCACCCAATTAACCGACACCCAAGCCATTGGCACCCAAGACGCCGCCTCCGAGGCCGTTTGGAAGGCGCATTTGGCGCAGATGGCCGCGCGCGTGCAGGGGGCAAAACCCGCCCCCGCAGATTTGCGCGTAGCGTCCAAAGACCCCTATGCCCTGCGCTTTGTTGCGACATTGGCGCTGCTGGTGGCGCTGCTGTTTGGCTCGGCTTCCAAGGTCGCGACGGTCGGCGAAATTGCGACAGGGCAGGGTGGCACAGCCCTTGCCGCTGGCCCCAGTTGGGAAGGCTGGGTTGAGCCACCGACCTATACCGGCAAACCCAGCCTTTATCTGAATGACTTGCCAACGGGTGACATCAGCGTGCCCAAAGATGCACGCATCACCCTGCGCTTATATGGCGAAGTTGGTGCACTCTCAGTGCAGGAAACCGTGTCCGGAACCGACGCGTTCACCGATCCCGCAGCCATCAGCCATGAACTAACCGTTACACAAGACGGCACCCTGAGCATCGACGGCCAAGGCGGCGCGCAGTGGACGATTTCGATCCTGCCCGACATGCCGCCGGACGTGCGCATCGACGGCGAGTTGAAACGGGCAGAGCAAGGTGTGATGCACCAGCCTTTTGCCGCCAGCGACGACTATGGCGTGGTGCGTGGTTCGGCGGAGTTCCAACTGGATCTGGACGCTATGCAACGCCGCTATGGATTGGCAACCGCGCCGGAACCTCGCGCGCCGATCAATTTGGATCTTCCGATGCCCTTCACGGGGGATCGCAGCGCATTCTCTGAGGAACTGGTCGACAACCTGTCGGAACATCCGTGGGTCGGGCTGCCGGTCACGCTGACCCTGATAGTTGAAGATGCATCTGGCCAAACGGGACAATCCGTTCCCATGCAATTGGACCTGCCGGGCCGTCGCTTTTTCGCCCCGCTCGCCCGCGCGGTGATTGAACAACGCCGCGACCTGCTGTGGTCACGCGAAAACGGCGCGCGGGTGTCACAAGTGTTGCGCGCTGTCACCCACCGCCCCGAAGGTTTTGTGCGCAACAACGGGGCATATTTGATGCTGCGGGTGGCACTGACACGGCTAGAGGCGGCTGTGGCTTTTGACATGACCCCCGAGATACGCGACGAGATCGCGGCAGCCTTGTGGGAAATCGCACTGGTGTTTGAAGATGGCTCCTTGGCGGATGCCAAAGAACGCCTGCACCGCGCGCAGGAACGTCTGGCCGAAGCGATGAAAAACGGCGCCAGCAAAGACGAAATCGCCGAGTTGATGCAGGAATTGCGCGACGCCACCAAAGATTACATGCAGCAATTGGCCGAACAGCAACGCCAGAACGGCGACCAAGATCAGCAACAAGCCGAGAGCGGCGAGCGGTTCGAATTTTCGCAAGCCGAGTTGCAAGCCCTGATGGACCGGATTCAGGAGTTGATGGAAGAGGGCCGCATGGAAGAAGCGGCCGAACTGATGCAACGCATGAACGAGATGATGGAAAACCTTCAGATGGCCGAAGGTGGCGAGGGGGGTGAAAAATCCCCCGGCGAGCAATCTATGCAAGATTTGAAAGACACGCTGCGCGGCCAACAAGGCCTGTCTGATCAGGCATTCCGCGATTTGCAGGAACAGTTCAACCCCAACGCCAATCGCGGCGAAAGCGGTCAGAATCGCGGCGAAGCAGGCGGGCAGGGCGAAGGGCGCAGCCATGACGGGCAGGGCGACCAAGGACAGGGTGAAAACGGCGGCGAGTCCGGCGAACAAGGCGGCGGACAAACCGGCGAGGGCAAGGAAGGCTTGGCAGATCGTCAACAAGCCCTGCGCGACGAGTTGCAACGCCAAAAGGACGGGTTACCCGGAGGTGGAACCGCCGAGGGGGATGCGGCACGCGACGCTCTAGATCGGGCCGAGACCGCAATGAAGGGGGCCGAGGATGCGCTGCGTGGCGACCGCTTGGCCGAGGCCTTGGACAATCAGGCGCAAGCGATGGAAGCCCTGCGCGAAGGTATGCGCAATCTGGGCGAAGCGATCGCCAAAAACGAGCAACAACAGCAAAGCCCCGGCCAGCAGGGCGAATCACAAGGGCGTGACAACGCCAACGCACGCGATCCATTGGGGCGAGACAACAACGGGCGTGGCAAGATCGGCACGGAGGACGATTTACTGCAAGGCGAAGATGTCTATCGGCGGGCCCGCGAGTTGTTGGATGAATTGCGCCGCCGTTCGGGGGACAAACAGCGTCCTGATCTGGAACGGGAATACCTAGAGCGTTTGCTCGACCGGTTTTAGGGGGAGGGCGGCCATCCCTATTTCCAGACGCTATTACCTGCCAACACTTGTCCACGAATTTCCGCGCTATGTTGACCACGTTCAGGCGCCGCATTTATTTCAGGAGCGACGTCTGAAAATCTAGGAGCCGCGGCGGCCTGAGGTGCTCCGTTGAGGGTTTGCCAGACATCCCGCGCTTTCATATGTGGATCAACAGCGGCCTGTTGTGGCGACAACACAGGCGCAACACAAGCATCACTGCCCTCAAACAACGCGGCCCAATGGCGCAGGGGTTTGGTTGCGAAAATCGCCCCAAGGCTGGCGGTCTGGTCCGGCCATAGCGCGCGCTTAAACTGGGACTTGAAAACCGGATCATCCTGCAATCCCATCAGGTCCAAAAACTGGGCATAGAACTTTGGCTCCAGACATTGAACGCTTAAATAACCGCCGCCCAAACATCTGTAAGTGCGGCTCCAATGTGGCCCATCCAACAGGCTTTGGCCGCGTTCCTCGGACAGATCGCCATTTTGTCCGATCGCCATCAGCAGGTTCATCATATGCGCGGACCCATCGACGATGGCCGCATCCACCACACAGCCCTTGCCTGTGTCGCGCGCCTTTAGGATCGCTGACAACAATCCAACCGCCAAATACAAAGCCCCGCCGCCGATGTCCCCCAACAGGGTTGCAGGCGCAAGGGGCGGTGCATCCGGTTCTGACGCGTAATAAAGCGCCCCGCTTGTGGCAATGTAATTCAGATCATGCCCCGCCATTTGTGCCCTAGGGCCATCCTGTCCCCAGCCGGTCATCCGCCCATAGGCCAATTTTGGGTTCAGTGAATGGCACGGTTGCGGCCCCAATCCCAAACGCTCCATCACACCGGGGCGGAAACCTTCGATCAACCCGTCGGCATCTTTGATCAACGCCTTGGCAATCGCCAGATCATCCGCATCCTTAAGATCCAGCGTGATAGACCGCTTGCCACGATCCAACAGACTTGTTTCATTGGTGACCGATGGCCCAGTTCCAGCACGATGCAGGACAATCACATCTGCCCCAAGATCGGCCAGTAACATTCCGGCAAATGGTCCAGGTCCCAGCCCTTCTATTTCGACGATTTTAATTCCGGACAACATAGGTGTGGCGCTCCAGTTTTAGGGCACTTTCCAGCGATCGAGACTGGAAAGGTCACCAAATAAGGAGATGGCGGCCCTTTGGTTTGACAGGGTTTAGGACTCTGGCGTGGCGCCCGACATTTTCGCGGTCGCCGATAGCATCATCTGGTCCAACCACTGCCGCAATCCGTCCACGGTCTCGACATAGCTGGTCATGAGCGCTTCAAGGGATGGCACCATAGCGGTGATCTGTGGCGCATAGACATAGGCCAAAAACAACAACGTTGCCAAAATGATGATCAACCCAAATCCCAGACGAAAGCCGCTGCGGCCGCGTTTCCCTTCGGCTATGGCTTCTTCGGTCTCGACAACGGATTCATTTTGCAGCGACGAATTGATTTCCTCAATGTCCGGCAAAAGGTCACTGCGCGACGCATTGGGGTCGGCTTCCGGCTCTATGCCGCGCAAACGGGCGGTGCGCTGGCTGACCGCTGCACCTTGGCTGGCATCGGCTTGATCCAGGCCAAGATCGGGCTGTGTTTCCACGCCGCCTTGGGCTTCATCCTGACGTGCTTCGGTTTCCAGAGCGGCCTCTTGGCGCAAAACATCCAGCACGGCTTCGTCATGTTTTTGTTGTTCGCGCTCTGTTTCGGCTTCTTGATCAGTGTCCGGTTCATCCTCAGAGTCACCCTCAGGCTCATCCCCAGTTTCAACTGTCTGCTTTGTTTCAGGCTCTACTTCAGGTTCCGGATCGGATTGATCATTGGCCTCTTCGGTCCTGTGGTCTTGATGGTCGCCAGCTTGCTCCTCATCCCCAATTTGATCGGCGGATTTTTGAAACCAGGTTTGCCCACAGCTGGAGCATTGCACATCACGCCCGTCTTTGGGTATGACACTGTCATCTACCTCGTATTGTGCATCGCAATTCGGGCATAGTAACCGCATGATTTTCCCCGTCCCAGCCACGTTCTGCGGCCAAACTATTACTGTTAACTATTTACGTTGTAACGCGGGATGGGCGAAGATCAATCCTTTTGAGCGTTCTTTATATTGAAACATTGAACAATCTTAGGCACAACTGTCCTCAAAACGGATAAGAAAGGGCGCAATGTGATCGAACTGCAAAATGTCGCCTACAGCTATGGCGGGGGGGAATTATTATCGGATATTTCGCTAAAATTGGCCCCTGGATCGTTTCATTTCCTAACAGGGCCATCGGGGGCAGGTAAAACCACCTTTCTCAAGCTGTGTTACATGGAATTGATGGCCTCTTCGGGTCTTGTGCAGGCCTTTGGCCGCGACACACGTGCTATGGATCGAAGCGAAATTGCCCGAAACCGGCAACGCATCGGCGTGGTGCATCAGGATTGCCAATTTCTGGACCATCTGTCCATTTCGGCCAATGTGGCGCTACCCTTGATGGTTGCGGGGCGCGATGTGAGCCATGAAGCCGAAAATCTGAATGATTTGCTGTCTTGGGTCGGGTTGACGCATCGCGCCGACGCGCTTCCGGATGAGCTGTCAGGTGGTGAGCGGCAACGGGCGGCCTTGGCCCGTGCAGTGATTATGTCACCGGATGTGGTTCTGGCGGATGAACCAACAGGCAACGTTGATTGGGAGATGTCAAAGCGACTGCTGACGCTGCTGGTCGAGTTGAACAAAATGGGCAAAACCATCATGATCGCCACCCATGACCTAAACCTGATCCGCGCCGCAAAATCGCAGGTCAATGCGCGGGTGTTGCGGATCAGCAATCAACGGCTGCAATTGGCAGGATCAGATTTGTGAAATTGGATATGGAACAGGTAGTTGCGCTGCTAAAGGGCGACACACAATCCGCCAAAGTGGTGCCACCCAGCGGGTACACGGCCACTTTGACACTTTTTACATCGGGCGCGATGGCGTTTTTGGTGGTGTTCGCGCTGGCGCTATCATTGGCCACGGGCCGATTGGCCGACAGATGGTCCAGTGAGTTGGCCCGCTCCTCTACCGTGCGCATATCGGCTCCAGCTGGTCAGATGGACGCGCAAACCCGCGCCGCCGCAGAAGTGTTGCGCACCACACCCGGTGTGGCCCAGGCACGGGTATTGAGCCATGACGAGCAAAAGGCACTGTTGGCACCGTGGTTTGGACCCGACCTGCCAATCGACAGCCTGCCAATCCCGCAACTCATCGAAGTGATCGAGGATGGCGACGGGTATGACGTTGAGGGGTTGAGATTGCGCCTCTCTGCCGAAGCGCCGGGTGCGGTTTTGGATGATCATACACGCTGGCGCAAACCTTTGGTCAAAGCGGCGGATCGTTTGCGCTCGCTTGGGCTGTTTTCTATCTTGTTGATCACACTTGCGACAGGCGCGATGATCACGTTGGCAGCGAATGCGGCCTTGGCGGCGAATAAACAGGTGATCCGCGTGCTGCGCTTGGTCGGGGCGCAAGACACCTATATCGCCCAAGCCTTTGTGCGCCGCTTTACCTTGCGCGCCCTAACGGGGGCGATTGCCGGATCGGTGCTGGGGATGATCGCCATGTTGCTGCTGCCCAGTGCATCCACTGCAGGTGGCTTTTTGACCGGGCTTGGGTTTCAGGGCTGGCACTGGCTCTGGCCGTTCATCATTCCGCCCTTTGCGGCAGGGGTGGCGTTCTGGGCAACCCGCGCCGCGGCCCTTCGCAGTTTACGGGAGCAAACCTGATGGCCTATGCAATTCAATGGCTGCGCAGCCTGATTTTTGCAACACAAATGTATCTGATGATGCCGCTTATGGCGCTGGTGTTCGTGCCCTTTGCATTGTTTGATCGCACCGCCGTTTACGCATTTGTCAAAACCTATGCCCGCTATTGCCGCTGGACTTTGGCATGGATCGCAGGGGTGAAAACCGAAGTGCGCGGGGAAGTGCCGACAGACGCCTGTTTGATTGCCTCAAAGCACCAGTCATTTTTGGACGTGATCCTGATTCTTTCGGTCGCATGGCAGCCCCGCGTGATCATCAAACGTGAATTACATTACCTGCCGGTGTTCCGGTTTTTCGGCTCGCGGATGGGGAATGTTCCAGTCAATCGCGGCACCCGTGGCAAAGCGGTCACCAAGATGAAGGCCGATGTGGAAAGCGGTAAAAACCTGCCCGGGCAGTTGTTGATTTACCCGCAAGGCACCCGCATCGCCCCTGGGGTTAAGGCACCCTACAAGATCGGTACGGGGTTGCTTTATGAACAAACCGAAATGGACTGCGTGCCTGCTGCCACAAATGTCGGGGTTTTTTGGCCCAAACGCGGGGTGTATCGCAAAAAGGGCGTGGCCGTGCTTGAGTTCCTGCCACGAATCAAGGCGGGTAAACTGCGGGCAGAGTTTATGGCAGAGATGGAACAGGTGATCGAGGAAGCTTCGGATCGATTGATGGCCGAGGCGGGGTTCAAGGGTTGATGGAATATCTGGACACAATTGCGGCGCTTGAGGCGATCTATGGTCAACCGGGCGAAGCGTCATTGGTTAAGGTCGCGCGTCAGTTGACGCCAACCTACCGCGCGTGGATTGAACGAAGCCGGTTTTGTGTGATTTCAACCGTTGGACCGGATGGCACCGATGGATCACCGCGCGGTGATGCGGGGCCGGTTGTGTTAGAGTTGGATCAGCATACATTGGCGCTGCCCGATTGGCGCGGCAACAATCGCATGGACACTTTGCGAAATATCATTGCCGATGAGCGGATTTCATTGATGTTCATGGTGGCTGGATCAACCAATGTTGTGCGGGTGAATGGCCGTGCGAAAGTCACCATAGACGCTGACGTGCTGGCGCGGTTTGAGGTCGATGGCAAACACCCGCGTTCAGTGATTGTCATTAAAATTTCCGAGGTCTATTCCCAATGTGCCCGCGCTGTGATGCGGGCCGGGCTTTGGGGTGACGGGGACATGTCTGATGGCCTGCCAACGGTAGGTGACATGCTAAATGAAATGACTTCGGGTGCATTTGACGGCAAAAGCTATGATCTTGCGTGGGACGCAAGGGCGAAGGAAACGATGTGGTAGAATTGACGTTAATCCGCCACGGTCAAGCCCAGACAGGGGCCAAGGACGAGGCCAGCTATGACAGCTTGTCTGATCTGGGCCACCAGCAGGCGCAATGGTTGGGCCAGAGCCTAGGCGATGTGCAGCCCTTTGATCAGGTGGTTTCAGGGGCAATGACGCGTCAGATTGAAACGGCGCAATCTATGGGGTTGGCCGGCGTGCCGCACAACACGGACGCGCGGTTGAACGAGTTGGATTACTTTGGGTTGGCCGAAAGCCTGCGGGTTAGTCACAACATCGAAATCCCACGCAGTATGCAAGCCTTCGCGCTGCATGTGCCGCAGGTTCTGGACGCGTGGCGTGACGAAAAGGTCGACGACGGGTTGGAAACTTATGATGAGTTTAAAAGCCGCATCATGGGCGCATTGCATGATGCAGCGGATCAGGACGGGCGCATTGCGCTGGTGTCTTCAACGGGTGTAATCGCCACCTTGGCGGCGATTGCGCTGGGCTTGGACATGGTCAAAAAGACCAAGCTGTTTTTGCGGGTGATGAATACATCTGTTCACAAGTTTGAACTGATCGGCGATGATTTGCACCTATTGCAGTTCGGCGCGATCCCGCATTTGGAACATCCCGACCGCGCCCATGCCCGCACCTACGGCTAGGCTCGGGGCCGCTCATCAAGCCTGACAGCTTTCTTCGCTAGGCGGCCAGACCTTTGGAGCCGATCGACAGGAACTTTTCGCGACGGTCTTTGACCAAAGCCTCGGGTTTCTTCTTGGACAGCTGTTTCAGGCTTGCCCGCAGCGCCTTGTCAACACTGGCAATGGCGGCTTGTTTGTCGCGTTGTGCGCCACCTGCAGGCTCTTTGATGATTACATCCGCCACGCCGAGTTGCTTCAAATCCTGCGCCGTCAGACGCAAGGCCTCAGCAGCCTCGCGCATTTTCTCGGCGTCTTTCCAAAGGATCGACGCGCAGCCCTCGGGTGTGATCACCGAATAGACGGAATGTTCCAACATCAACAAACGGTTCGCCGTGGCAAATGCCACCGCCCCGCCGGAGCCACCTTCGCCAATGATCACCGAAATCAGCGGCACTTTGACTTGCAGGCATTTCTCGGTTGAACGGGCAATTGCTTCGGATTGGCCGCGCTCTTCGGCACCTTTGCCGGGGTAGGCGCCGGGGGTGTCCACCAGCGTGATGATCGGCAGGCCAAACTTGTCGGCCAACTCCATCAGACGGATGGCTTTGCGATACCCTTCGGGGCGCGCCATGCCGAAATTGCGCTCAATACGCGATTTGGTATCATGGCCTTTTTCCAGTCCGATCACCATCACAGGCGTGTCGCCCAGCCGCGCCAGCCCGCCCATTACGGCATGGTCATCGGCAAAGTTCCGGTCCCCGGCCAAAGGCGTAAACTCGTTGAACAGTGCCTCGATATAGTCTTTGCAATGCGGGCGGTCCGGATGACGCGCCACTTGGCATTTGCGCCACGGAGACAGGTCCTTGTAAAGTTCAACCAACATGTCGGCGGCTTTTTTATCGAGCGCGGCCGCTTCGGCCTCGACATCAGCCCCCTCGCTCGCACGGGCCATCACACGCAGCTCTTCCGCCTTGCTTTCAATTTCCGCCAGCGGTTTTTCAAATTCGAGGTAGTTGGCCATGGGGTTCTCCGAAATACTGTTACACTGATATATGACTGTGTGAAGAATGATTTGCAACGGGGACAGTTCAGCAAGATTTGTCAAATGTGGATGTGGTTTGGTGATTTTAGGAACAGAGCGGAGTCGAGATGTCGAAATCATATGAAAAACGTCTGATGCGGGTGCTGGACTATATCCACGCCAATCCGGCGGGCGATCTGTCGCTGGACAATCTGGCAGACGTGGCCGCGATGTCACGGTTTCATTGGCATCGGGTGTTTCAGGCTATGACCGGCGAAACCTGCGCCAAGGCGATACGGCGAATCCGTCTATATCGGGCGGCCTGTTGGTTGATCGAGACCGATGATCCGGTGGCTGTCGTGGCCAAGCGCTGTGGCTATCCAAATGCACAAAGCTTTAGCCGTGCCTTTCACGGTGCTTTTGGCCTTCCGCCCGCGCTGTTCCGCAAGAGAGGTGACCTGACGTCGCCCTATTTGCCAATCAAAAAAGGAGAATACCCAATGTTTCCAGTCGAAGTTTTGAACGCGCCAAAGCGGCGCCTTGCGGCCAAGGCGCACATTGGCCCCTATCCAGAAATCGGATCTGCATTTCAGCAGCTGGCGGCGGTGTTCACATCACGTGGTTTATGGGATCAGGCGCAGGGTATGGTGGCAATTTGCTATGATGATCCAGAGGTGGTCGCGCCGGAAAATTTGAAGAGCCATGCAGGGGTCATCGTCAGGCCCGAATTTGCGGTTCCAGAGGGATTAGAGCCAGTTGACGTGCCGGACGGAAAAATGGCGGTGATGCATTACAAGGGACCCTATGCGGGGCTAAAGGCGGCTTATGACTATCTCTATTGTGATTGGTTGGGCCACACGGGCGAAGAGTTGCGTGATGCCCCGTGTTTTGAGGTGTATCTGAACGATCCGATGGACACCAAACCGGATGATTTACTGACGGACATCTGTGTGCCGTTAAAGATAAAGGAGGCGTTAAATGATCAAAACTGATTTCAAGAAGGTCGATAAGGCGCTGTATACCGGCAAGGTCGGACGGTTCGATTTGATCGAAGTGCCGCAGCAGTCGTACCTGATGATTGATGGGTCCGGAAACCCTGGCACAGCGCCAGCCTATGGTCGCGCCCTCGCAGCACTTTATGGGTTGAGCTACGGGTTGAAGTTTCATGGCAAACCACAAGGCGTGGACCATGTGGTGGGGCCGCTGGAGGGTCTGTGGTGGGCGGATGATATGAGCAGCTTCACCTCCCGTGACAAAGAGCAATGGCAGTGGACGATGATGATCCGTCAACCCGAATGGGTCACGGCAGCGGATATGGCACAAGTGTTGGAAAGCGTGGTGGCAAAGACTGCCAAGAAACGCGATGCAACCACGGACGAGGCAACCTTGCGGCAGGTGCGTTTGGAGGGCCTATGCGAGGGGTTGGTGGTGCAGGTTTTGCATATTGGATCCTACGATGAGGAAGGGCCTGTTTTGGCGGAGATGCACAATCGGTTCATTCCAGAAAACGGGTTGGCCATGCGGGGGTTGCATCACGAGATTTATCTGGGGGACCCGCGCAAGGTCGCCCCAGAGAAGTTGAAAACCATCCTGCGCCAGCCCGTGTCCCAAACCTAGCGGAGCCGCTGCGCGGCGCATGATCTTTAGGTGCCTCCGGCGGAGGTACATAGCGCTTTGCATTCAAGAAATGAGAAAGCATCAGAACACACCTGCTCTTGGGGCGTGTTCTGATTCCATCTAATACAAATTGCTTTTAGGCAAGGAGAAGGGCTAGCTGCCGTTGATCATTTCAGATTGACGCACGATGACTTCGGCCTGTTTGATGCTGGCGATGTCGACCAAGCGGCCTTTGTAGACGGTGGCACCTTCGCCGTTGGCTTTGGCCTGTTCCATCGCGGCAATGATTTCGCGCGCCTCGGCGACTTGTTCATCGGAGGGTGTGAACACCTCGTTGGCCAGCACGACCTGTGTTGGGTGGATCGCCCATTTACCGACCATGCCCAACGTGGCCGAGCGACGCGCCTGTGCGTAGAACCCTTCGGCATCCGAGAAATCCCCGAACGGGCCGTCAACCGGCAGCACACCGTGGGTGCGACACGCCGCGACGATGGCGGCCTGTGCCCAGTGCCATGGGTCGGACCAGTATTTGCCGCCTTCATGCGCCATGTAATAGTTTTCCTGCGTGCCACCAATGCCGGTGGTTTGCATCCCCATGCTGGCGGCAAAATCGGCAGCCCCCAGTGACATGGCTTGCAGGCGAGGGGAGGCAGCGGCGATTTCTTCGACGTGGGAAATGCCCGCGGCGCTCTCGATGATCACTTCGAACCCCAGCTTCTTTTTGCGCCCCTTTGCAGCCTCGATGGCCGTGACCAGCGCGTCAACCGCATAGATGTCGGCGGCACAGCCAACCTTCGGGATCATGATCAGGTCCAGCCGCTCGCCGGCTTGCTCCAACAGGTCGATCACATCGCGGTACCACCATGGCGTATCCAGCCCGTTGATCCGCACGCTTAGGGTTTTGTTGCCCCAGTCGATGTCGTTGATCGCGGTGATCACGTTTTGGCGGGCGCTGTCTTTGTCAGAGGGCGCGACGCTGTCTTCCAGGTCAAGGTTGATCACGTCTGCTGCCGAAGTTGCCATTTTGGCAAACAATTCAACACGTGATCCAGGGCCAAACAACTGGCAGCGATTTGGGCGGGCGGGGGTGGTGGGTTGCAGGCGAAAGCTCATGTTTGGACCTATGCGTAATGATGTTTCGGGATGTGTTGCGGTTTTGATATTATAGTGCGTAGTCGTTCGCAAGATATGAAACCGGGTGAATGAGTGCTGCTAGCCCGGCCATGAAATCTATTGAGTTACGCTAAATTTGCGCAAGATAATTCTAAAAATTAGCGGATATCCCGATCAATCTTCATAATTTTCTGTAATTTCCTGCGAACTTAACAATACAATACGGACGGTGATTTCGCATTATCAGGCTGGATAATTCAAGGACAGAATCATGATCGAGACACCATATCTACTATTTCTCGGCGATGCGCCGGATCAATTGGCCGTAAAAGTGGCCCAAGGCATTGCGGATTGGCGGCCGGAAAATTCGGTTGGCCAGTACCGGATGGCGGGCTGTGCTGCGGACCTTGGATTGACGGATATGTCGCTGGCCGAGGCCAAGGCAGCGGGGGCCAAAACCTTGGTTATTGGCGTGGCCAACCGTGGTGGCGTGATCTCTCAGGCGTGGCGTGACGCGATGGTGCAGGCATTGGAAATGGAGTTTGATATTGCCAGTGGGTTGCATAACCTGTTGCGCGATGAGGGCCCTGTGATGGCGGCGGCGCAAACTTTTGGCGGGACCTTGCACGATGTGCGGGTGCCATCGGTTGGTTACCCGATTGCGAACGGTGTAAAACGCACCGGTAAGCGGGTGTTGGCCGTTGGCACGGATTGTTCGGTGGGCAAGATGTATACAGCGCTGGCGATGGATGCCGAGATGAACAAACGCGGCATGAAGTCGACGTTCCGCGCGACCGGCCAGACCGGCATTTTGATCACCGGTCACGGGGTTCCGTTGGACGCGGTTGTGGCGGATTTCATGGCAGGTGCGATTGAGTATCTGACGCCGGACAATGATGCGGATCATTGGGATCATATCGAGGGACAGGGTAGCCTGTTTCACGCGTCTTATTCCGGTGTGACAATGGCGTTGATCCACGGAGGTCAGCCGGATGCGTTGATTTTGGCGCACGAGCCGACACGCACCCATATGCGGGGTTTACCGGATTACACGCTGCCCTCATTAGAGCAATTGCGCGACACCGCATTGCCGATTGCGCGGATTGTGAATCCCGCCTGTCAGGTTGCCGGGATTTCTGTGAACACCCAGCATTTTGGCGAGGACGAAGCATTGTCTTATCTGGCCGAAGTCGAAGCGCGGATGGGGCTGCCTGCGGTTGATCCGTTCCGACAGGGCGCTGGGCGTCTGGTGGATGCGCTGGCCGCGATTTAGGGCTGGCGCTCGGCAAGCCTTTCGGCTTTTCTCGCTCGGGAATAATCGGAGACATACTATGACCATTTCTGTGACGCCGGATGTTTTTAAACTGGCGCAAGTGTTCACCATTTCGCGGGGTTCTCGGACCGAGGCCAAAGTGCTGACCGTTCGGGTGAAGCGCGGCGGCGTGACCGGTTGGGGTGAATGCGTGCCCTATGCGCGCTACGGTGAAACACTGGAGTCAGTTACGGCCGAAATCGAAGGCTTGCCTATCGGCATCAGCCGCCAAGATTTGCAGCACGCATTGCCTGCTGGGGCCGCCCGTAACGCGGTGGATTGTGCTTTGTGGGATCTGGAGGCCAAACAGGCAGGCAAGCGGGTTTGGGAGTTGGCGGGCCTGCCAAAACCTGGCCCCGAGATCACCGCCTACACGCTGTCCTTGGCGACGCCTGAAGTGATGCAAGAGCAGGCCACAAAGAATGCTTTTCGCCCGTTGCTCAAAATCAAACTGGGAACACCGGACGACATGGCGCGCTTAGAGGCTGTGCGGCGCGGGGCACCCAAATCGGCAATTATCGTCGACGCAAACGAGGGCTGGTCCGCCGAGGTCTACACCGAATTGGCCCCGCACCTGGTGCGTCTCGGTGTTCAACTGGTCGAGCAACCTTTGCCCTCGGGTGAAGATGAAGCCCTGATCGGTATGGAGCGGCCCGTGCCGGTTTGCGCCGACGAAAGCTGCCATGATCAAAGCAGCCTGCCAAAGCTAAAGGGCAAATACGACATCGTGAACATCAAGCTGGATAAAACCGGCGGTTTGACCGAGGCAATCAAGTTGCGCCGCGCGGCCGAGGCGTTGGGATATGGCGTGATGGTGGGCTGCATGGTTGGCTCGTCACTGGCGATGGCACCTGCGACCTTGATTGCGCAGGGCGTGGCCTATACAGACCTAGATGGGCCGTTGTTGTTGCGCGAAGACCGTGACGTACCGTTGGTATTTGATGATGCGGGCGTGCATGCGCCCAGCGCCGCCCTCTGGGGCTAACAGGAGTAAGACCATGAGCAGAACTGTCTATGTGAACGGCGAATATATGCCCGAGGCTGAGGCCACGGTTTCGATCTTTGATCGCGGGTTTTTGATGGCGGATGGCATCTACGAAGTCACATCGGTTCTTGATGGCAAGCTGATCGATTTTGAGGGCCACGCCGTGCGTTTGCAGCGCTCATTGACAGAGCTGGACATGGCCAGCCCGATCGAAATGGACGCGCTGCTGGAGGTGTTCCGCGAGCTGGTGCGGCTGAACGGGATCAACGAAGGAATGGTCTATTTGCAGATCACCCGCGGGTCAGCAGGCGATCGGGATTTCATGTTTCCGGACCCTGAAAAAGTGCCCTCGACCATCGTGATGTTTACACAGGATGTGCCCAATTTGGCCGATTCCGCGTTGTCAAAACGCGGTACTAAAATCATCTCGGTCGAGGACATCCGCTGGGCGCGACGCGACATTAAAACGGTGCAGTTGCTGTATCCGTCGATGGCCAAAATGATGGCCAAAAAGGCCGGATGCGATGATGCGTGGCTGGTCGAGGATGGCCATGTGACCGAGGGCACAAGCAACAACGCCTATATCGTCAAGGACGGCAAAATCATCACGCGGAAACTGTCAAACGACATCCTGCACGGCATCACCCGCGCGGCTGTGATCCGCTTTGCAAAAGAAGCACAGATGACAGTCGTCGAGCGCAGTTTCACCATTGAAGAAGCCCAAAGCGCGGACGAGGCGTTCACCACATCTGCCAGTGCTTTTGTGATGCCGGTGGTCGAAATCGACGGGGCGCAAATGGGCGATGGAACGCCCGGTCCGGTGGCCAAACGGTTGCGCGAAATCTATCTGGATGAAAGCCGAAAAGCTGCCGTATGAACTCCAAATGAGTCGCAAACGGTGGTGTTCGCGCCGTTTGCCCATTTCTTGAGGGTACGAAAGATCGGGGGGCGAACAGGGAGATGTTGTATCGGCTGTGGCTCTAATTCGAGCATCACCATCCAGTATCAAGGTGAAGTCATCGGACGATTGCCTATACAGGTTAGGTTGCCATTGCTTTGGTGAGGTGACCAATGTCAGTTTCCTGCAAAAGCCTTTCTTATTTCGCCGCCCATTCCCATCGCCATACCTCTCGCGCTTTGACCAAACTCAGACAGGAGATGGCGGTTTGCGCCTGAACTGAGAATTGCTTTTACCGCTGGAAGGTTTTGCTGTTTTACAGCGACATGAAGCGGCGTTTCGGACATGTCGCCAACCGCATCAACATCAGCACCAGCTTCAATCAAAAGCGGAATCATTTCCGTTCTACCTTGCCAAAGAGCCACGTGGAGTGGTGTGTCCCCATCGCTACCAACGCTCTCGACTGTTATTTCTGCCTCGTCAAGCAGTAGCACGTCTGCACAAGAGGTTAAGAAATCGGTCAGCGAGTTGGTGTTCATCCTAAGTCTCGTCTTTGATTGCTAAGATTTACAAGGTTCACCCCACAGCCCGCGCTTTGCGCCATTGTTTCCACTGTGCCTCAGTGCCGTTAAAGCAATTGAGGTCGACCTCTTTCTCAACCCCGTCCAAAATACCGGTGGCCGTATATTGCCAGAAGTGCCAGCCCTGCGCCCCATAGCGTTTTTCGACGTGTTTGGCTGTGGAACGTAGCCAGAATTCGCGTTTCAGGCGGGCGATGTCGCTATGTTTCCACATGTCGGGGGCGGTGTAGACGACGACTTTGGTTTTGTAGTGACGCTCAACAATCTGGATGAACCGATTGGCCAATTGGCGGACTTCGGCGGCGGGGGGGCGCAGGGTGCAGGTCGGAGAAAACGGGTTCCATTCCAGATCCAGCACAGGCGGCAACCCGCCCTTTAGGCGCGGCACGTTTTTGATAAACCATTTGGCCTGTGTTTCAGGGTCGGTGCAGAAATAATAAAAATGATAAGCGCCAACGGGGACGCGGGCGCGTTTGGCAGCGCGCCAGTTGGCCTTGAATTCGGGATCAACCAGATCACCGCCTTCGGTCGCTTTAAGCCATGCAAATTTGACGCCCTGCCGTTTGACCTGTCGCCAGTTCATTTGCCCCTGAAAGCGCGCTGCATCAATGCCATGAACCGCAAAGGACGACGGGCCGCGGCGGCCAAAATCGACGGGGTCGCGATCTTTGTATTTGGTGCGGGCCATCAGCAGTGAGGGCGCGCAGAGAAGTGGCAAGCTGGCAAGTCCGGTCAGGGTGGTGCGGCGAGACAGGGTCATAACATGTACTCCAGTTTACGAAAAAAGGGACTGTTTGGCGGTGGGCAATTGTAGGCCTGCGCCGAAAAAGTTGCGCATTTCAAATGATAGCACGGGCCACAAAGATGTCTAGCCGCCGTTTGACGGCAGAGGCCATCAGTAACAATGGCCGACGGAACTTGGCGCAGGCACAAGGCCCCAAGGCGGTGATGCTCTAGATAACAGTGGTGATGTCAAACCAATTTGGTATGAATGAGCGTTGCCGGCAAAGGCATCCTAGCTTCTAGGATCATCAATCAACGGGGTTGGTTTGGCCAGTTGGTTCAAATCATCCGGCTTGGTAATCTCGACGTTTTGCCCGTCAATGATCACACCATATGGTCGTAAGGCCTTGATGGCGCGCGACAAGTTTTCTGGTGTCATGCCCAAAACCGAGGCAAGGCGGCGCTTTTCGATTGTCAGGATGAATTTGGCATTGCCGCCGGTTTTTTTCTGCCATTTCAGCAGGTAATTCGCCAACCGCTCGATCGAAGTGCGCAGTTTTAGGCCTTTGACGTTCTTGATCACGCCGCGATAGCAATGGGCCAGCTCCATCACCACGGCACGGGCGAATGCGTGGTCTTGCTCAAAAACTTGGCGTACATCTTCGGCGGGCAACATGATGACACGCGAGCGTTCCAGCGTGCGGGCTGACATCAGGTTTGGCGCGTCACGAATGGCGGCGGCCAGAATGAAGGTCGCGTCTGCGCGCAGCACCGTCATAGTGGTTTCGCGGCCTCCCCACCCAGCCAACAGCTCGACACTGCCATCCACAACGATGTGCAGGAAATCACAGGGGTCGCCCTCGACGATCAGCTCCATGTTTTGCGGGAAGGTTTGCACATATGCGCCGCGCACCAGTTCGGCAAAACTGTCATCAGTCATTTCCTTGAACAAAGGAAGACTGCGGATGGCTGGAATATCAGTGCTGCGCATGGAGAGACTCAACTGAGGACGATTGACATATATCAATCAAAAGTGCGGCAAATGTCAAGATCTGAGCGGATAATTGTATCGCATCAAGGTGAAACAATACAGTATTGTGAATGATAAATGTCGGTAAGGCATTAATATTAAATAAAAAAAATGACTATTTGATCTGTGTCAACTTATCGCTGTGATGATGCCGCTATCCAAAAACCATTGGGGACTCGGCTTGAGTTATATACAAGTAGCGCTGTGTCCCTTCCGAAAAGGGGACAGCAAATGGAATTACAAAACAAAGCAACCAGCCTTTGGGGGAATTTCTTCAAGGTGAATATGGTGCAGATCAGGACTTTCCACATGACGTGGTTTGCCTTTTTTGCATGCTTCTTTGCCTGGTTCGGTATTGCGCCAATGATGATCATTGTGCGTGAAGAACTGGGTCTAACGAAATCACAGGTCGGCTGGACCATCATCGCCTCGGTGGCGGTGACGATCTTTGCGCGGTTATTTATCGGTTGGTTGTGTGACCGGATCGGTCCGCGTCTGGCCTATACATGGTTGCTGGTTCTGGGCGCGTTGCCCGTGGCAGGCATCGGGTTGGCGGATGATTTTACGTCATTCCTGCTGTTCCGGCTGGCCATCGGGGTGATCGGGGCGTCCTTTGTGATCACCCAGTATCACACATCGGTTATGTTTGCGCCAAACGTGGTGGGCACGGCCAATGCGACATCCGCTGGCTGGGGT
>Ga0209633_10001999_pt1 | contig 20201 bp, 19 predicted proteins | sample Cruoilmetagenom1_FD_187290 | JGI IMG/M metagenome (GOLD analysis project Ga0209633, IMG submission 187290) | Oil polluted marine microbial communities from Coal Oil Point, Santa Barbara, California, USA - Sample 1 (SPAdes) (version 2) | ecosystem: Environmental > Aquatic > Marine > Oil seeps ... | reverse complement strand
CTGGCACCGCGTCCCAAACCTAAATTGGCCGAGCGGCCAAAGCCAGCCAGACCGCTAACCAGACCGCCAGCCTATACGCCGTCATATGTCACGACAACCGGCCGCACAAAACTGGTGGCGTTTAATAATGCGCCATTTCCCTATACGGGCAATGTAGCGCGGTCACAAAGACCGTTTCTGAATGTTAAAAAAGACGGCAGGCGGGGACATCGGACGCGAACGGGAAGACTTTACTGGGCTGATACAACTTATAGCGATCAGCGTTCTTTGCTGCATGTGCCGAAAGGTTTTGACGCTGAAAAACCAGGCGTCATGGTTGTCTTTTTCCATGGCTGGGGTGCAAAGCTTGAACGCGATATCTGGCGTCGCCAAAAACTTCCCGAACAGATTTCCCGGTCAGGCACGAATGCGGTACTGGTTGCACCGCAATTTGGCGTCAATGCGCGGGATTCAAGCATTGGTAATTTCTGGCGCCCAGGTGCTTTGCGTGAATATCTCGATGAGGCGGCGGTTAAGCTTGCAAATCTGTCGGGCAAACCGGATGCTGTGGATGCCTTTCTTGATATGCCTATTGTGTTGGTCGGATACAGCGGCGGTTACGTCCCCACAGCCTGGGCGTTGGCTCAGGGTGGTATTGGCAAACGCGTGTTGGGCGTGGTGCTGCTTGATGCCCTTTACGGTCAATTGGGTACGTTTAGCAAATGGATCAAGCGCTCGCGCCATACCTTTTTCGTCTCCGCTCACATGAGCTCGACACGTAGGGGTAATGAACGTTTGAGATCAGTTATGACCAAGGCCGGTATTCCTTATCAATCGGAATTAAATGGTCAATTGCAACCGGGGAGCGTCAAGATTATTCATGCTCCCGAGCGCCACCGGGACTATGTTACCCAGGCATGGGCGGCAAACCCTGTGGCCGATATTTTAACGAGAATTCCAGGCCTGCCGCAACGGGGCAATGTTGCCCTGACTTCAAGTCTGCAACAGCCCAGCTGGCGGTAAAGTCAGGGACTCAATTGGTTTTGCTATAAATTGTTCATTACCGTTTAGCCAAATTGATCACGAGCAGTTTGTTGAAATTCTCAATGAGGCCGCGACCTGGCTGAGAACTTCAACAACCTGATAATCCTGTCCATTTGATTGCCATATTCAGACTATCTATAATATAGGTGGAGTAGAATCGTATAGCCTTCGGGTACATACGCAAGTTTATGGTCGCGGGTGGCTGAGCGCGTGGCATAATTTATCGGGGACGGGTCGTTTAAAACATGGCGCTGGAGCAAAGCTTGAAATCCGTATTTGCACGATATATTGGCCTGCGGAGTGGTCTCTATTTTTGTCTGATCATGGCTTGTGTAATTTTTCCGTCTCTGGCGCGGGCGGAGATTGTTGCTCACGAATTACGTGGCCTTGAGCTTAGCGGCAATCTTGAGATTGCCGAAGGCAAGTCACTTGAAAAAGACGGTGTTGCACTCATTGTGCATGGTACAATTGGCCACCACCGCATGGAAATTATCGAGACCCTGCAAAGGAATTTGCTGAGCCGAGGCATCAATTCGCTGGCGGTGACGTTCTCCATGGGTCTTGATGCGCGCCAGGGTGAATATCCGTGCAAGCTTGAGCATGATCATCGTCATATGGACGGGGTCGAGGAAATAGGTTCATGGGTTTCGTGGCTTAGAATTGCGGGTGCACGCAAAATCACACTGATTGGTCATTCGCGGGGGGGCAATCAGGCGGCACTTTTCATGGGGCTTCATGAGGTCACCAAGGCGGGAGGACTTAACGCACCTGCAGCGCAAAATATTGAAAATTATTCGATACCTGATTTAAACAAAGGTGAGGGAGCATGGGCCGCGCAGGGTGTTGTGAAAATCAAATATGGCAATTCATATCCGGCACCTGATCCCATTGTAAAAAACCTGATCCTACTGGCACCAATGAGCTGGACATATGAGAAGGCACGGCGGACATATTCTCGGCGACATAAAAAGCTTCTTGGGCCTCTGCTCAAGGCCGCTAAAAAGAGAGCGGCAGATTTTGAAGGGATGATGCTAATCGAGGATATTGGTTTCTTGAAATGCAGGAAGGCGCGGGTGACGGTAGATGCATTTGTCGATTATTACGCGCCAAATCCATATTATTTCACGCCGAACATATTGCCCTATATCAAAGCCAATACACTTGTTCTGGCGGCAGGAAATGACCAGGTAAACACTGATTTATCGGCAGCTATGTCAAGCTTTCCATATCAGAAAAACACCGAATTTCAAACGGTTAGAGATGCTGATCACATTTTTTCGGGACCATCTGGAGTTGAGCTGTCTGATAAGATTTCGGCCTTTATGATGCGGGCCCAATAATAAATTTCAAAACTTATGCACAATGCACCGGAATACATTAAAGCGCTCCAGATAACGCCATAATTTGGGTCAATTTACCCATCATGAAGCCCCATCAGTTTTTTAAAAGGGCTATAAATTATGTGTCGATCCATATTGGCCGCATTGGTCATCTTATTCTCATTATCCAACTCCGACAACGCTAACAGCGCGACGCTCAGAGGCGGCGTTCTTAAATCAACCCTTCAGGGCCGCGTGCTCAACCTTTCAACCCAGGTTGGCACCCTGCCTATCCGCTACCGTGCCAACGGCACGATGTCGGGTAATTCTGCAAAGCTCGCAAAATATGTTGGCTTTAGCAACGATCGGGGCCGCTGGTGGGTAAGTGGTTCCAGGCTATGTCAAAGATGGCAGAAGCTGTTTGACAAGAAAACCATCTGTTATAGCTTGAGTAAATCCGGCAATAATATTAGCTGGAGTGGTGGCGGACGCAGTGGTTCTGCTCGTTTATCGAACTAGATTCTTCCCGTTTCACACTCAAATCGAAAAGACGACAGAGCGGGATCTCTAAGGCCCGCTCTGTCGCAAGTTATTGCTCATGAGACAAGTATTTGCCAATGAGAATTATCAGCTCGCGACCGGCGCAAAATCGGGCGCATCCAGAACGGACACAACGCGGAACGTGCGCAATACGTCATCGTGCTCATTTATGGATACATATTCCCCTATTCTAAAGGGGTGTGACTGAAACCGGTATCCTGTTTCGTCATCATCGACGTCACCATTGACGTCATAATGAAATGCCCAGGCACCGCCTGGTTTGCGTATGAGGTGGCCTACTTCATCCTCGCCGTCGCCCCAAAAGCGTTTTACACGGCAAAGTTCCCGGTGTTTTTTCCAACTTCCACCATCGATATAGCCTTTATCATCAATTGGAGCGATGAACTCATAACCATGATGATTACTGCCAGCGGGGAAGTCGTGATCGCGCGCCAGTTCAAGACGAATAATTGACAGGGGCATATTTATTCTCCTTTACGTTCGATATGGCTTAGTGAGACAGGAAGAGCGGGATGGTTGCATTCTTCAGGATGTGGCGGGTAACGCCGCCAAAAACGATTTCCCTTAATCTTGAATGCCCATAACAGCCAATGACCAGAAGATCGCTATTGGATTTTTCTGCATAGTCGAGAATAGCTGTTCCGACAGTTTTACCGTTTTTTTGCTCAACAACAGTCTCGGCATGGATGTCATGGCGATTTAGGGTGAGTGTCATATATTGCTCTGGCGTGATGCCTGCTTTGGGATTTTTAGATGCGACTGAGTAGAGTGTCGCCGCCTTGGCACTCCTTAAAATAGGGACCGCATCAAATACAGCGCGTGAAGATGACTTGCCAGGGTTCCAGGCGATGAGCGCATGATTGGCGATGCCGTCAAATTTGCACTTGTCAGGAATTGCCAGAACCGGGCGGCTTGCGTTAAGCGCAATTTGAACCGGCAAATCCGCACTCGGATCAAGTGCGTCGCTAGCTGTTCGTTGTTCGGCAATCACAAGGTCGGCGATCAATGACTGATCCAAAATATAGTCGATGGCCTGCGCATTGGTTGCGGTAATGCAGCGCCATTCAATTTTTGAATTATTTGGTTCAGCCCATTTTTTTACAACTGCGCTAATCTCGTCGGCTTCTTTCTTTAATGCTTCTCTCTGCGCGTCAACGATACTGCCATCATAATACATGCCACCCGGTTGATAGAATTCGAGTTCAGGAATGACATGCAGGCAGATCAGATGGGCGTCGTATCTGGTTGCGATTGGTACGGCAACATTGAGCAATTCCTCAGCTTTTTCCGGACCTGGAAGATAAGTCAAAATTGTTCTGTAGGACATATGGCTGCTCCCGCTCAGCTTGGGTTTTTCAGGGGTGGAAGGCGCATTCGCGAGCCCATTGGCTGGTATAAGGGGGTACAAGCCCGCGAATGCAAGGGCACGACTGGATCGAGCCCGAACTGTGATCAGTGTTGCTCTGCTCTCATGGGGTTAATCCCTCGGTCTGAGACATCATTGATTTCATGTGTTCAGGATAAAGGCTTATACTTGGCCTGCCTTGACCCATATCAATTTCGTTGCGGCAATTTAAACCGTTTGAGATTGGGGCATCTCTCAAATAATGCCTTTGAGAAATACGCCGACATAAAAGGCAACCGAGGCAGCGATGCCGCCAATCGCCAGGGTTTCGAGACCTGAGATCCACCACTTTTTCAAGGACCATGCTGATTTCATTGAGCCGATAATAAAAAAGACGATAGCTGTGAGGAAAATAGAGATCTGAAAGGCGCTTTGCGTTCCGGTGATGAACGGCATGAGGGGGACTGCACCGCAAAGACAAAACGATGCAAAGGTGCTCAATGCGGCGGTCAGCGGGGAGCTTGTAATTTTGCTCAAGCCATATTCTTCAACAAGCATTATATCGATCCAGCATTCCTCATCAGAACTTATTGACGCGACCGCGTTTTCCAGTGTCTCACCGTGTAATCCCTTCGCCGCAAGGATCTGTCTCAATTCCTCGCGCTCACCCTCCGGGACAGTTTCAATGTGCCGACGTTCAATCTCCTTGATCCGTTCATAATCTTCAAGCTCGGCTTTTGCACCGCTATAATTTCCGGCTGCCATCGAAAACCCGTCAGCCAAAAGGTTGGCCAATCCGAGTATCAGAATGACATTGGTGCCGAGTTCGGCACCAATAACGCCGGCAACAACTGCAAATGTCGTTACCGTGCCGTCGATGCCGCCATATATCCAGTCCTTTAGATAGGATGGCTTTGGCGGCGTTGAGAGGCGCTTGGCTATGGCATCAGCTTCGTGATCTTTTTTTAGTTGGGTGAGCGGCATGTCTGACGTCCTTTTGGCATTGGTCAGATTCTAGGCTTGATGTTATATGGTGAATATTAAGGTGGCCTTTGGATTTAGGTAATTGATATCCATCAAAGACCCTAACTTGCGCTGCTTTATCATATAAATATTCGTTTCACCCTTTGTAATGGCCCGGAGGATATGTGATGACAAATGCTCATCGACAATCTAAAAATATCGCTCCACCTTCTTCATTGCAAGACGCAAAAGCCGTTGTTCTTAAGCGTACACTGACGCTTCCACTGATGGTGCTCTACGGTCTCGGGGTGACAATTGGCGCGGGCATTTATGTGTTGATTGGTGCGACTGTTATGAAGGCAGGGATGTTTGCCCCTATGTCCTTTTTAGTTGCGGCTCTGGTGATGACCTTTTCGGCATGTTCATTTGCAGAACTCACAGGACGCATGCCGGTCAGTGCGGGAGAGGCTGCCTATGTGCGCGCCGGGTTCAGGTCCGAAATATTATCCGTTTTCGTTGGGCTGCTGGTGATTGGGGCGGGCTCTATATCCGCCGCTGCAATCTGCGTTGGCAGTGCTGGCTATATAAAATATTTTATAAACCTCCCCGATTGGCTGATCATTGTGTCAGTTATTTTTTTGATGGGCGGCATTGCGGCCTGGGGCATAATGGAATCGGTAACTTTCGCGGCCATCCTCACTGTTATCGAAATTGGCGCGTTATTGGTGATCTCATTTATCGGGATCTATCATCAACCGGAAATACTCACACGCATCCATGAAGTGGTGCCTCCAAGTTTTAGTATGGATCACTGGTCGGTGATTATGAGTGCCGGGCTTTTGGCCTTCTTTGCCTTTGTTGGATTTGAGGATCTCGTCAATGTGGCGGAGGAGGTTAAGGAACCGGAAGTCACGCTGCCGAAGGCAATCTTTCTGACACTTATCATCTCAACGTTGATTTATGTTGTTGTTGTGAGTGTCAGTGTCTTGATCGTGCCAACGGAAATATTGGCAAATTCAAAAGCACCTTTGAACGACGTATATATTTACGCCACCGGGGGCTCACCTACATGGATCAGCGTGATCGCCATATTCGCCACGCTTAACGGTGTTATTGTCCAGATGGTTATGGGAGCACGGGTGTTTTATGGACTGGCTCATCAGAACAATCTGCCCGTGATCCTGGCTGATATAAATCCGGTGACGCGGACACCTCTGGTTGCAACTGCTTTGATGGTGTTTATTATCCTTGTCCTTGCGACATTGTTTCCGCTTGATGGTCTGGCTGAAATGACATCACGTGTGACTCTGACCATATTTGCACTTGTAAATATGGCGTTGATTAAACTTAAAATGGAAGGTGTGATGGCTCCGAAAGAAGCTTTTTCCGTCGGCATGTGGGTGCCATTTATCGGCTTTTTATCGTGTCTTCTATTGCTGACCAGCGATTATTTTTAACCAGAGATATTCCATTACCCGGTCGTCCCAGGCCCTCGGTCCTCGCACCCCCATCCCCATCCCCATTCCCAATCGAGAGGAATATCCATGAATAATGCAATCTCAAGACTGATTGAGGATCTACGGGATTTGGAAACTAATCTTGAGGCAAACATCAAGGAACAACGCGCAAAATTTCGCTATGAACTCCGCGAAACAAAAGTAATCTTTGAACGTCAAGTTTTAGAGCAACATCGCAAGTTCAAATCGAGTATTGGTCAGTATTTTAGTTCTGCTAGAATATTATCAGTGCTTAGCGCGCCATTCGTATACGCTATGATAATTCCGTTTGTACTCCTTGATCTGTCAGTGAGTATTTATCAGGCGGTCTGTTTTCGCTTGTGGCAGCTGCCCAGGTTCAAGCGGTCTGACTATATAATAATTGATCGCCATCTGCTGGGTTATCTCAACGGCATCGAAAAATTGAATTGCATTTTTTGCGGTTATGTTAATGGCGTGATTGCCTTTACCCGCGACGTCAGTGGTCGCACTGAGGAATATTGGTGCCCGATTAAACATGCGCGTAGCATGCAATCTCCGCATCGGGACTATTATAATTTTCTCGATTATGGTGACGCGTCGGCCTGGCGCAGTTTGTCGGATGAACAGGAGAAGAACGATCACTGATAATTAGCGCATGGATACAAAGTCGCTTGCCAATCTATTGATTTTCATCACGAATTTTGTGTTGATGACAAGATCATGGGTCACAACCAGAAGCGATAATACAAGTACCTCAAGCTGGAATGTGGAAAGTTCTTCATAACCGACCAGATATTGCACCAGCGTATAGAGGGATACCAGTGCGGGCAGCGAGGAGAAGAACAAGTCGACCATTGGACGCGTATCTTCGCCTGCAGGTTGAAATACGGCTGCCAGGCCCTGTAGAAACCCGTAAAAAATCAAAACTGCGGCGGCTATAAAGACTGCCAATCCGGTCGCATCAGCGGGTGGTTCATAGACCTTGAAATAAAAGAAAAATATGGCCAGGGCAATTGCGAGAATGGCCGCTGAACCTTCTTTTAGAAAGAATGATAAGAATTTACCAATGAATGCCATGATGACCTCCATGTTGAACGCGGATCTATCCTCAGCCGATTATTACAGCCGACCATCCAGGCTTTTTGATAATCCTGATCTTCTCGATCAGAATGGCATTGGGCTAGTATCCAGAATGGACCCGGCACCTTGTACTTTCCTTGTCTCAGATCAAATTATTATCTAAATGCTGAGGGAAGTTGAAACAGCATAATAAGCGTTTTGCACTGCTCTCTGGGAATGTGGGGCCAATTTACCATTGGCGATATTGCTAAAAGCTGTATTATATTCAGTACGCAATCTCTATATTGCGCTTCAAAAGGATAAGGTGACATGACGATCAAGGTCGAACCCCAACACTTAACAACCATATTGAGTTGTGATAGTTGCGCGGTCCGTCATCATGCGGTTTGTGGCGCGCTTAATCGCGAAGAGATTACCCAGCTCAATGGCATTGCGACCCGGAGAAAATACAAGCGTGGTCAGGTTATTATGTCTGATCAAATGCCGGTGGATTTTTTCTGCAATATCGTCAGCGGGGTGATCAAGCTCAATAAAACATCAGAGGATGGGCGCCAATCCATTGTTGGACTGCTTTTTCCATCTGATTTTCTTGGTCGGTTGTTTGCCACAAAAAATGAGTATTTTGCCGAAGCGATTACCGATGTCGATGTTTGCTGTTTTCCAAATACAAAATTTGAGAAACTGGTTCGCAAATATGAAAATCTGGAACATGTGCTTTTTGAAAATACATTAAACGAGCTTGATTGTGCACGGGAATGGATGTTTTTGCTTGGTCGACGTACCGCGGCAGAGAAGGTCGCGCACCTGCTTTTATTGATATCCAAACGGGCTGCAATGGTCGGTTGTAATCATGCGACGCCTCACGGTGGGACATCTTTTGAGCTGCCGCTATCGCGAGCAGATATTGCCGATTATCTAGGCCTTACGATTGAGACAGTCAGCAGGCAAATGACGGGACTGAAGAAAAGTGGCGTGATCGACCTCACTGATCAGCGTCATATTATCGTCCGGGATCTGGCTGAGCTTGAGGCTGCTGCAAATCAACAGGTACAATAATTTCTTGGAGGTACAATAATTTATTGGACCGCAATTGATTGTTGGCTGGTAAATTGAGCACTCCGCTTATGTTACCCCAAGATAACACTCCCCGCGCGATTAAACCCCGACAGCATGTCGGGCCTGGGAGGTTGGCAGATGCGCATCAAAATTAGCGCATATAGTGCGTAAAAATGGCCGCCCTTCTTCTTTAACTCTGAAGCCCTCATCGGTTTTCTGTAATATTCCATCACTGTCATTTTGTAGCATCAGCTGAGCTTCACTAAGAATGGGGGCAGCGTTATGGCCAAAGCGTGTAGTAAGCTCGCCATAAGACAATTCCATATTGCACATGATCTGTTCAATTGTATAACGCCGGACCATGTCGTCAGGGGTCAGGGAATAGCCTTTGCGCACGGCCAGGCCGTCATCTTCCACCATTCGCATATAATCTGCGGTCGGCACGGCATTTTGCACATAGGCGTTATTGAGTTGACCTATTGCGGATGCGCCGAGGCCTAGAAGTGCGTCGGCCTGATCGGTTGTGTAGCCTTGAAAATTTCTGCGCAATGTACCAGCCGCCTGGCTTTTGACGAGTTCATCACCCGGTTTTGCAAAGTGATCGAGACCGATACGTATGTAGCCTGCGTCCATGAGATGGGTGGCGAATGTTTCTGCCTGGTCAAATCGCTCATAGATATCGGGCAGGGTGTCATCATCAATCATTTGCTGATGTTTAATTCTGCTCGGTAAATGTGCATAACCAAAAAGGGCTATGCGGTCGGGTTCAAGTTCCAGAACCTTTAACACAGATTTTTTGGTGCTTTCTATCGTTTGATAAGGGAGCCCGTATATGAGGTCCATATTTATTGATGAGACGCCTTTATCGCGAAAGAGATTTATCGCTTTTTCCGTTTCTTCAAAACTTTGTATGCGGTTGATCGCCTTTTGAACCCTGGATGAGAAATCCTGAACGCCGACACTTATACGCGTGACGCCTGAGCGCGCATATGCCTCAACCTGTGCTTCGGCCAGGCCTCTGGGATCTATCTCAACGGCGATTTCTGCATCATTCTCGAGTTTAAAAACATTGCCGATCAGCTCTGATACGCGCGCGATATCATCTTCACTAAGGATATTGGGAGATCCGCCACCCCAGTGAATATGACTGACGGCATGGCTTTTGGGAACGCGGGCAGCGATATTTTTTATTTCCCGATATAGAAAGGGAAGGTATTCCGCAACCGGATCATATCGTTTGACCATTTTTGTATTGCAGCCGCAGAACCAGCATAAAGTGTCGCAGAAGGGAATATGCAAATAAAGTGAGAGGCGGGCACCCTGTTTAAGCGCGCCTAACCATTCCGCATAATCCTTATTTCCGATATCCTCTCCGAAATTGGGAGCTGTTGGATAACTGGTGTAACGGGGCACGGGAGCAGCGTATTTTTTAATCAGCTTTATTCGGTCACTATCGGTCATGCTGGTCTCTAATTTTGCGGATTAATCAGATGTTGTGTGTAATGAACATAGCACAGCTGTGTGCCTCGACACGCCGGGATAATCAAATGTTGTCGTTTGAAGGCGTGTCTTTTAAGTCGCCGGAGTGTTCAGACTTTGGGATATAAGGTACCTGGTAGGGGCAATCACGGTGCCCGATATGTCTGCCCAGCTCTTTAAGGAGACGGCTGCAGCGGAATGTTTCCGGGTGGTGGATTATCCAGTTTGATATGGAGTTAAGGTCATTTTGGCTTAGGAGTTCATGGGCCAGGGGTAATATGGTCTGGTTTTCCCAATTTATATGGCGTCTGAGTGATTCGAAAAAACCGCGCAGCATATAGCCGATCATCTCCGGGTTTGCCATCAGGCCACCTGCAGCAATGCGGTCTAGTTCGTGGGCGATTTCAAGCGCATGTTCGCCGTCGGTTTCATGCTCTATTTTTAGCTGCGCAACAGCGTTTCTCAAATTTGATTCTGCATCGAGATGTTTGATAATAACAGGAAACAGGGCTTCCTCTTCCAGCATATTATGGTGGCTGATTACTTTCTTCAGCACCTCTGAGGTCAGCGCGTAAAGACGTGGATCGATTGTGGTTGGAAGCTGGTCGGCAATGTTTTCGAGCGCATCGCAGAGCACCAGTTGCCAGCAATGATCAAGTTCTATCAGACCCAACGGGTTAATTATTTTTTCATCGAGTTGGGCGTTCATTTATGTGGACCAGTGCTATTTTCATTGGCAGCGAGTGTGCTGATAGTTATATTGAATCGAATTTTTGGTGAATTCGGGGGGCTTGCTAACCGTTTTAGCTTATCCCGGTGCCTGATTTCGAAAATTGATGCAGATCAAAACTAGACAAAGCTATTCGATGTATTGATCTCGAAAATTAGAATTAAAACATCGCGAGAGATAGAGTGGGACATTGCGCATGCAAAATATTTTGGCACTAATAGGAGTAGCCCTTAGTGCAGCCATTGGGGGCTTTCTTGCAATTAATGCAGATGACAAGGTGATGGCATTCCATGCCACGCTGTTGCTGGCATCGGCTATATTGGCGGGAATTTTCGTTCTGCGAAGTAAAACTCCAGCGAGCAAAGAACTCCAGGGTGAGTATTTTGATGGCCCGGTGAAAGTTGCGACTATCGCTACAGTGTTCTGGGGAATCGCCGGTTTTGCCGCTGGTGCCCTTCTCGCCTGGCAGCTGACTTTTCCGGCTTTCAATTTTGATATTGCCTGGTTGAACTTCGGTCGGCTTCGTCCATTACACACCTCTGCTGTGATTTTTGCATTTGGTGGTAACGCGCTCCTCGCAACATCACTATATGTGGTACAACGCACCTCCCGCGCCCGCCTGGCGGGAACCTGGTCACCGTGGTTCCTTGTATGGGGTTATCAGCTTTTTATTGTGATGGCGGCTACCGGTTATCTCCTGGGTGTTACACAGGGTAAGGAATATGCCGAGCCTGAATGGTATGTAGATATTTGGCTGACCGTTGTCTGGGTAGTTTATCTCCTGGTTTTCCTCGCCACGCTATGGAAACGACGTGAACCGCATATTTATGTGGCCAACTGGTTTTTCCTGGCCTTCATTGTTACCGTCGCCATGTTGCACATCGTCAATAATCTCGCACTTCCGGTGTCGTGGACAGGAACGCGCAGCTATATCATTTATTCGGGCGTTCAGGATGCCATGACCCAGTGGTGGTACGGTCATAATGCGGTTGGATTTTTCCTCACCGCCGGTTTCCTTGGTATTATGTACTACTTCATCCCGAAAAGGGTTGAGCGGCCAATTTACTCATACCGCTTATCAATCGTTCATTTCTGGTCGCTGATTTTTCTCTATATCTGGGCCGGTCCCCATCATCTGCATTACACTGCCCTGCCTGACTGGGCGCAGACTTTGGGTGCGACGTTCTCGATCATGTTGTGGATGCCTTCCTGGGGCGGCATGATCAATGGCTTGATGACCTTGTCTGGAGCCTGGGACCGCCTGAGAACAGATCCTGTGGTGCGGTTGCTTGTTGTTTCCGTGGCTTTTTACGGGATGTCCACATTTGAGGGGCCGCTGATGTCGATCAAGGCTGTGAACTCGCTATCTCACTATACTGACTGGACCGTTGGCCACGTGCATTCTGGCGCTTTGGGCTGGGTTGGCATGGTCTCGTTTGGCGCTATTTATTGCCTCGTTCCGTGGTTGTGGAACCGCAAGGGCATGTATTCTCTCAAACTGATTGAATGGCACTTCTGGGTCGCGACTCTCGGTATTCTTCTCTACATCACGTCGATGTGGGTGGGCGGAATTGTGCAGGGCCTGATGTGGCGTGCATATGACGGCCTTGGCTTCCTGCAATATTCATTCGCAGAAACCGTTGACGCGCTTCATATACCATTTTTGATCCGTGCCGTGGGTGGCCTATTGTTCCTCTCTGGCGGTTTCATCATGGCATACAATGTCTGGAAAACGGTTCGGGGCGATGCGTTGCTTGATGAAGCAGAGCAACCTGCATCCGCTGCCGCACCTTCACTTCAAAACAGCGCGCAGTCGCTGGCTTACCCTGCCGAATAGGAACTCGCGCACATGAAACACGATGTTTTTGAAAAAAATTCAATCACCATGCTTGTTGGCATATTGGTTGTTGTGGCGATTGGCGGTCTTGTCGAGATCGCTCCGCTTTACTGGTTGAAATCGACTATCGAGAAAGTAAAGGGCATGCGGCCTTATACGCCGCTTGAGCTTGCTGGCCGCGATATATACATCCGGGAAGGGTGCTATAACTGTCATAGCCAGATGATCCGATCGCTTAAAGATGAGGTTGAGCGTTATGGTCATTACAGTCTCGCTGCCGAGAGTATGTATGATCATCCCTTTCAATGGGGTTCAAAACGTACAGGGCCGGATCTCGCGCGTGTGGGCGGTAAATATTCCGATAGCTGGCATGTGGAACATTTGAAAAATCCACGCGCCGTTGTGCCCGAATCGATCATGCCCGGATATCCGTTTCTTTCAGCCAAGCTGGATTTCAGTAAAATCGAGCATCATCTTTCAACCAATAAAATACTTGGTGTGCCTTATACAGATGAAATGGTGAAAAACGCTGTTGCGGACTTGAAAACCCAGACTGATCCGGATGCAGATGGTCTTGATGCCTTTGAGAAGCGCTATCCAAAATCATTGGTTAGAAAGTTTGATCAAAGGTCGAAGGAAATCACCGAGCTTGATGCGTTGATTGCATATTTGCAAATGCTGGGTACGCTTGTCGATTTTACAAAATACGATGCGGCTGGCCCCAACCTGCGGTGACGGAGAGTATTCATGACTTATCAGACAGTTACGCTTCTTTCGCAATATATTGCGTTCGTACTTTTCATCGGCCTGTTTATTGGTATTCTGATTTACGCATTTAAACCTGGCAATAAAAAACAATTTGATCAGGCGGCAAATATTCCGCTTGGAACTGATTCCAACGATCCTTTGGGTGGTAAAAATAATGGCTAAAAAACCTGAAATAGATAACGTCACCGGGGTTGATACAACCGGCCACGAATGGGACGGTATCAAGGAACTAAATAATCCATTGCCGAAATGGTGGGTGTGGACATGGTATGCCTGTATATTATGGGCGGTTGTCTATATGGTTTTTTATCCTGCATGGCCGACACTTACTGGCTATACCAAAGGGCTTTTGGGATATAGCCAGCGGCAGTTGGTGGCAGACAACCTGGCTGCAGCGAAGGCGGCACAAACCAAATTTATTGACGCTGTTGCGACCAAGAGCCTGGGCGAAATTCAGCAAAACCCGGAACTCCTGCGCTTTGCGCTGGCGGGCGGCAAGGCATCGTTCAAAGATAATTGCGCACCATGTCATGGTCGCGGTGCTGAGGGGCGAACCGGCTATCCCAACCTTAATGATGATGATTGGCTATGGGGCGGCACGCCGTCAGCAATTTATGAATCGATCCGCTTTGGCATTCGTTCAACTCATGATGATACGCGCATGAGTGACATGCCTAAATTTGGTCCCGATGAGATATTGGATACGGCACAGATCAGTGATGTTGCGAATTATGTCCTGTCATTGTCGGGTACGAATAGTGATGAGCAATCTGTGACCCGGGGTGCCGCAATATTCAAGGAGAACTGCGCTTCGTGTCACGCTGATGATGGAGCAGGGATGGCAGCGCTTGGTGCGCCCAACCTTAAAGATGCGCTCTGGCTTTACGGCTCTTCCAAGGAGGAGGTTACAACCTCGATCAACACAGGTCGTGGTGGTGTGATGCCCCATTGGACAGGACGTCTTAACGACACTACCATAAAGGAACTTACACTTTATGTTCATTCGCTTGGTGGCGGGCAATAGCCTTTAACTTGCGAATATCTCAAATGTGGAATAGCGCCCTATGATCGACGTCATTAATAGAGCCGGGGGTGATGATACTTCTCGTGGTAAATCACGCGATGTAAGCGGTGACGCCGCTCCCGGTATTGAACGTCATGAGGTCAAGGCGGTAAACGCCGCGGCAAACCGCGAGCTATATGCTTCGCAAAAGGCGATTTATCCAAAACGCGTATACGGTACGTTTCGCAATTTGAAATGGTTAGCCATGGCGCTCACATTGGGCGTTTATTATTTACTGCCGTGGATCCGGTGGGAGCGCGGCGAGAACCTGCCTAATCAAGCCTTCCTGATTGACTTTTCCAATCAGCGAATTTTGATGTTTGGTCTGGAGATTTGGGCGCAGGAATTTTATTATGTAACCGGCCTTTTGGTCGTGGCCACTCTTCTCCTTTATCTTATCACCGCGCTTGCGGGTCGTGTCTGGTGCGGTTACTCATGTCCGCAAACGGTTTGGACCGATCTGATGATTGCGGTTGAACGTTTTTGGCAGGGTGATCGGAATGCACGCATGCGTCTCGATAAAGGGCCATGGAGCTTTGCGAAAATCTGGAAGAAATTGGCAACCCATATCACCTGGATTGTAATCTCGGTCGCGACCGGTGGTATGATGGTGTTTTATTTTCGCGATGCACCAACATTGATGATGGAATTCATCAATTTTGAAGCGCCCGCGATTGCCTATATATTCTTGGGAGTGTTTGCAGGTACAACTTATTTGCTCGGTGGTTTTGCCCGTGAACAGGTCTGCACCTATATGTGTCCCTGGCCGCGTATTCAAGGCGCGTTGTTTGACGCAGATTCACTGCTAGTTACCTATCACGACAAACGCGGTGAACCGCGGGGACCTCATAAAAAGGGCGAGAGCTGGGATGATCGGGGTGATTGTATTTCGTGCAGGCAGTGCGTGGTGGTTTGTCCAATGGGGATTGATATACGTGATGGTCCGCAGCTTGAATGCATCCAGTGTGCGCTTTGTGTAGATGCGTGTAATTCCATTATGGATAAAATTGGACGACCCAAAAATCTTATTTCTTACGATTCCTATCGTTCGCTTGAAACAAGTGCCGAGGGCGATCATACGAAATGGAAACTTATACGTCCCCGGACGATCACATACTCAGTTCTGCTTTTGGCTGTCTGTGCACTTATGGGGTATGGGCTGCTTTCAAAATCGACGGTTGATGTGAGTGTATTGCGGGACCGCAATCCATTATTCGTACGCCAGTCTGATGGTGGTGTGAGAAATGGCTACACATTAAAAATTCTCAACAAGCACTACGAAACGCGGTCGTTCAAAATTTCGACAGATGGGTTGCCTAACCCGGAGATCTCGATGGTCGGCATTGGAGACGAAAAAAATTCAATTGATGTGCCGTCCGACGATCTGCGTATATTGCGTATTTACATTAAGGTCCCGCGCAATGATCTTGATAAACTTAGCGCTGAGATTGCAGATTTTGACTTTTCGGTGCTCGACCTTAAAGATAATAGTGTATCGAAGCGATCAACAACGTTCAGGAGGCCAAAATAATGACTGGATCACAATTTTTCCCAAACGGATTTAGTGGCCGTCACATGTTGCTGTTCCTGAGCGTGTTCTTTGGCATGATGTTTCTGGTGAACGGTATCTTTCTTTATTACGCCGTCACCACATTCAATGGGCTGTCAACTGATGATGCCTACAGAAAGGGACTCCACTATAATAAGCGGATTGGCGAAGGAGTGGCTCAATCCAAGCTCGGCTGGACGAGCTCGATAAAGGTTGATCCAAAACTGGAATTTTTAACCTTGAAATTGGCCGACAAAAATGGTGCCCCCTTAAGGGGTGCTCAATTGGACGCAGAATTGTCGCGCCCGGCAAGTGATCGCTTCGACATAACCTTAAAAATGGTGGAACGCGCACCTGGAACCTATGTAACGGTTTTGAATGCGGGGCGCCAGGACGGTGTGGCTTTAGGCAATTGGGTTTTCAAGCTGAATGTTTATGAGGCAAGCAATGAGGCTGCTGAGGGGGCGGCCAAAATCATCTACCGTATGAAGAACCGAATATGGCTGACTCAACCGAAATAAACCCAAATCCGAGTGTTGTTCAATCGCGACCATCCATTGTCGTGGATTTTGATGGCGAGGGTGATGATGTGGTGTCAAACGCCGCTCTTGATGTGCCAGAAGCCCGTTCAGAGCACCTGGAACAAAGTGCGGTGTTTGCCGTAGAAAATATGAATTGCGGCGGCTGTATGCGCAAGATTGAGCGCGAGATCGGTCTTCAGCCAGGCATTCAACATGTTCGAGCCAATCTTACAAAAAAGCGTGTTCATGTCGTTTATGACGTGGCGCAAACCGGGACAGACCTGATCAATTCTTCGCTCGAAGGGCTTGGGTTTCAGACCCATCAACTGATAGAGGAAGATGAGAGCTCGGTATCTGGTGATAGTGATCTTCTGCGGCGTTTAGGCGTTGCGGGTTTTGCCAGTGCCAATGTTATGCTTTTGTCGGTTGCGGTCTGGGCTGGACTTGCCAGCGATATGGATAAGGTTTCCATGACGCTCTTTCATTGGTTGTCGGCACTGATTGCATTGCCAGCCATTGGTTATGCGGGGCAGCCCTTTTTCCGCTCTGCCAGACAAGCGCTTAAAGTCCGGCAGCTCAATATGGACGTTCCAATATCGCTGGCGGTTGTACTTGCCACAGGCATGAGCCTGTTTCAGACGATCAAGGGTGAGGCGCATGTTTATTTTGATGCCAGTTTGACGTTGCTCTTTTTCCTGCTAATCGGGCGCTACCTCGATCATGCCATGCGCTCAAAAGCGCGGAGTGCGGTGCAAAATCTGATGGAGTTGAAGTCAGAAACCGCAGCTCTCATAAATGATGACGGAACATTAAGCGAAATCCCGACCCGGCATTTGATGCCCGGCCAGAAAGTTTTGGTCGCGGCGGGTGCCAGCGTACCAGCGGATGGGGATGTTTTAAGCGGCGAGACGATGATTGATGAAGCTTTGCTCACCGGTGAATCCGAGCCGCGTCTAGTGGGCAAGGACGATCAGGTATATGCCGGAACTATCAATCACACCGCCCCAATTCAGATTGTCGTGCGGGCGGCTGCCAACGACACTGTATTTTCTGAAATTGCCCGCCTTATGGAAGTCGCTGAACAGGCGCGGGGACGTTATGTCCGGTTGGCTGACCGGGCTGCGGCCATTTATGCGCCTGGAATTCATCTCATTGGCGCCTTCACGTTTCTAGGCTGGATGGCATTTGGTGCGGGGTGGGAGCAATCATTGCTGGTTGCTATTTCCGTGCTCATTATTACCTGTCCGTGCGCGTTGGCGCTGGCGGTGCCTGCAGTTCAGGTCGCGGCTGCGGCGCGGCTGTTTTCAAATGGTTTAATCCTTAAATCAGGTGATGGGCTGGAACGGCTTTCGGAGACCGACTATGTGGTGTTCGATAAAACCGGCACACTGACACTTGGCCGGCCTGCGTTGCAAAACAGTGATGAGATTGATGATGAGATGCTTAAGCGTGCTGCCGAAATGGCCGCTGCCAGTCTTCATCCATATTCCCGTGCGATATTACAGGTAGCTGAAAAACGTTTTGGTGCGGTCACTCCGTTAAGCGATGTTGCGGAATATGCCGGGCTTGGCTTGTCATATATTGGGGATGACGGGGAATGGCGTCTTGGATCACCCGGCTGGTGCCAGATTCTAAATGAACCTAACACCGGGGAGGATCTTACGGGACCTGGTGAGGATAAGAAATCAATATTGTGGCTTGCCGGACCTTCGGGCGATCAGGTTGCTTTTCATTTTATTGACCCTTTGCGCGCCGATGCGGTAGAAATGATTAACCGGCTTAAATCGCGCGGTGTTGGTGTTGAGCTCTTATCGGGCGACAGGCGAGAACTGGTTCGAAGTGTTGCCCAAACGACCGGCATCAAACTTTGGTCAGGCGAGATGAAGCCGGACGACAAGATCAAGAGATTGGGTGAGCTTGAAAATACCGGGCACCGTGTTTTGATGGTCGGTGATGGGCTAAATGATGCGCCTGCGTTAAGTGCTGGTCATGCATCGATCGCTCCGTCTACGGCTGCCGACATATCCAAGACCGCAGCGGATGTTATTCTTCAGGGTAAATGTTTGTTGCCTATAATGGATGCGGTGGATATTGCGTCGCGTGCGCGCACACTTTCATTACAGAATTTTGCGCTTGCGGCGGGCTATAATGCGATCTGTATTCCGCTGGCGATTTCGGGATATGTGACGCCCCTGATTGCAGCCATTGCAATGTCAGCCTCATCAATTGCGGTGACGGCTAATGCCATGCGCTTGCACCTTCGGGACAAGGAGAGGACTTCGTCATGACAGCACTCGCATGGTTGATCCCTGCCGCACTCGCGCTCGGACTTGTTGGGCTTTGTACTTTCGTTTGGGCGCTAAAATCCGGCCAGTTTGAAGATCTCGATGGCGCGGCTTACCGTATCCTCGATGAGGATAGTATTCCCGGGGACGCTATTGATAAGCCTGCGGATCAGGAGTAATTTTACTCTTGATGCATGTTTGATACAGGTCAATTCAGGCGGAAAAATAATAGCTATATTTACATCAATACATTCGAATAAACTAATATTACAACAAGTGATCATAAGCTCATTTGAATTGTTGAGTAATTGCATTCTGCAAGCATATGCGAGGAGAATTTTATAATGCGTCTGTTATTCACAGCAATAATCATTGCTATTACAACAGTTCCAACGATTGGTTCGGAGCTGCAAAAACCACTGGTCAGCACTGAATGGCTGGCAAAAAATTTCGACGATGTGAAAGTTATTGATGTCAGAAAAAGCGAAGACAGCTTTTCTGAAAATGGGCATATCCCTGATTCTGTTCATGCGCCGTGGTCTGAAGTTCGCACGACGCAAGAGCTTGGAGGCATTAAGCTTCAAAGCATGACGCCCTCGGGGCCTGATTTTGCCAAATGGGCGCGCGGTCTTGGCATTAATAATTCAAGCCGCATTGTTATTGCTCATCCCGGTATCAAGCCCTCGAATGTTTCGGCTGCAGCTCGCCTCTATTGGCAGTTCAAATATTTCGGGCATGAAGCAGTTTCGTTGCTTGATGGCGGGGTTGCAAAATGGAAATCTGAAGGCCGCGCAGTCTCGCATGAGATTGATCTGGCTGATGAAGGTGATTTCCAATTCATATTCGCAAATATGAAGCCTGAATTACTCGCGACGACCAAGATGGTCGAACGGATGGTCTCCAAGAAACAGGTCACTATGATTGATACCCGTTCATTGGCGTTTTACCTTGGATTGGAGAAAAAGAACTATGTCGCCTCTTTTGGACACATCCCGGGGGCAAAGCATTTTCCCATGACAAGTCATATGACCTTTAATGCACCACGACGGTTTTATGAGGCGGGTAAACTCGGTCAGGCCGTTGCCGCAATGGGGCTTGATATGACAAGGCCGGTGATTGCTTATTGCAATAGTGGTCAGGCGGC
>Ga0209633_10001996_pt1 | contig 20207 bp, 15 predicted proteins | sample Cruoilmetagenom1_FD_187290 | JGI IMG/M metagenome (GOLD analysis project Ga0209633, IMG submission 187290) | Oil polluted marine microbial communities from Coal Oil Point, Santa Barbara, California, USA - Sample 1 (SPAdes) (version 2) | ecosystem: Environmental > Aquatic > Marine > Oil seeps ... | reverse complement strand
TTTACCGGGAAAATCTCTTCAGCAGTTTTTCCAAGTACAAAACTCATTGCTTCTTCTTCATTATAATTTAGATCAAATGATTCCAATGATTCATCTTCATTTACAATTTTTTCTAATATTTCCTGATCTGAAGTAGAATTATTGTCTGATAGTAAGATTGAGTCTTCATTATTACAAGCAATTAAGCTAAAAACTGTAAAAATAGTTAGTAAAAGCAAAGCCAAATTAGATTTAAGATTTTTCATCTTTTTTCTCTCCTATTTATTGATAAATTAACATTTTGCCAATCTGGAGAGGAGTTATCATCTTCTATGCCAATTGTAATAAGAATCCTAACTACATATAATGTAATGAGTTACAAAGAGTTGGTAGTTTTTCTATACGCCTGAAAATTATAAATTACTGCCTGAACAAGATAATTCAGGTCAATTTTTCATCATGTTCTGGATTATTGAATCTAAATAAGAATGGTATTTTTGAGGTAAGTTTTTATATTTGGAATTAAACAATGATCGAATTTCACTGAATGATGAATTTTTATGGTTTTCCAAATCCTTTTCAATATTTGTTAGATAAGTTTTAACCTTATTTTCAACTTTTTCATTAACTTCGTTATCTTTTGTGCAAGAAACGAGACTAATTGACTTATGTAAATCAAAATTGTTCTGTGCATAAAACCGGAAAAATATTCCCCTGTAATTTTCAGACACAATAGTTCTATTCAATCCACCTAATTCTTTTGCCGTTTCATTTATTGACGAATGAGAAAATTCTTTTTCTCGTAATGATTCAAGAATTAAGTTTTCTAATTCATCCTTATCATATTTAGCCATATTTTCCGGAAGGTCTTTTAGCTTAATTATTTTTCTTTTATCCGATTTTGCAAATATTGCTGCACGTTTAATTGTGGACTCCAGTTCACGAATATTTCCTTTCCATTCATATTCAACTAGTTTTTTCATAACAGCTTTTGAGAAAGAAAGTCCTAAATCTTCTCTCTTTGCAAAATGTTCTGCTAGAATCTCAATATCTTCAGTGCGTTCTTTCAACTTCGGTAATTCAATGTTAATAACATTCAAACGGTAATAAAGGTCTTCCCTAAATTGTTTTTCCCTTACAAGCTTGTGTAAATTTTTATTGGTTGCTGCAACTATTCTAACATCAACATGTTGAGTTGTTGAGGAACCGACTTTTTGAAAATCGCCGGTTTGTAATACTCTTAGCAATTTAACTTGAAAATTTTCACTTGTCTCACCAATTTCGTCTAGAAATAGAGTACCATTATCAGCTTCTTCAAATCTGCCGGATTTATCTTTTACCGCATCGGTAAATGCACCTTTTACATGTCCAAATAATTCACTTTCAAGAAGATTATCAGGTAATGCAGCACAGTTAACGGCTACAAATTTTCCGGAATCACGTGTACTTAGATTATGCATGGCATTAGCTACCAATTCCTTTCCACTACCACTTTCTCCCATAACCAAAACCGCAGCGTTTTCTGGTGCAACTTTTCTGATTAATTCTATGATTTTCGCCATTTTTTTACTTCTATAAATAATCCCCTCAAAATTTTGAGCTTCACTATCTGAAACATATTTTTCAGAATCTTCAATTTCCTCTGTTTTTAATCTGGTAATTTCCAATTCCAATTCTTCAATTTTACTCAATAATGTTTCTGAAGGATTATTTGATTCGCTGGCTAATTCTGCTTTAAGTTGGCTGAGGCGTTCTTCTTTATTTATCAGGTCTTTTTTTAATACTTCAGATTCAACTTTCGTTTTGGCCAATTCATTTTTGTTTTCAACAAGTTTAAAACCAAAAGCAACAAATGCTAAAATCATAGTTGGAATCAACAAAAATGCATAATTCAACTCAAGAATAAATAATGACCACAAAATGTAAGAGAGAATAAGAGAAATAAAAAATAGACTCAAATACTGGAATGATTTATTAAATTTAAACGTAGACAGAAAGATGAAAATAATGAACAAGTAAGTTGATAGATTAAAGTATTCATAATTAATACTTCTTGAGTTAATTATGTTATCAATAGCAAAGGCGTGTAATGCCAGGCCAGGTAATTCGCTGTTAAAAGTTGTTGGAATTGATTTAGCAATCATTGGATCACTGACGCCAATAAGAATAATTTTATTTTTAAATTTTTCTAAAATTTTTGAATCAGATTCAACTAGTTCAAAAAACTCCAGTAGCGTGTAATTACTAAAAGATTGCCATGATGCAGCAATATTAATTTTAAGATTTGAGTCACTATCATCACTATTTACTAATTTTAAAGCAAATGATGATTCTGAGATTTTATTCGAATTAATATTGGATGGTATTAAAATCCCTTCCTGATCTATAAAATTAATATGCCCTGTTGCTATTGAAGCGTTATTGAGTTTTGGGCTTGGGTATATTATTTGTGAAGAATTAAATGATTTTCCATCATAATGAATATTTTCTGCTAAAGAAGCCAGAACAACTTTTCCAGAATTTTCTATTGACTTATTTAATACGTCATTATAAATACTTTGTGAAGAAATATTTTCCGATAGGAATATTTCCAAGCCGATCTTTTTTACATTAAGTTTCGTTAGGTTATCAATTAACAGAGCATAATAACTTCTTTTTAACGGCCAATCTCCTAAACTTTCTATATCACTCGAACTAATATGAATCAGAATCACATTAGTATCCGGTTTATCTTCTCCCTTAATAGATGAAAAGCTATTAAGCACTGCAAAATTTGTACTTTTTGAAATGATTGGGAAAAAATACACAATAGCTAAAATAAAAACAGAAAACGCAAAAAATGATATTTGCTTTTTATTCATATTTATAAATTTTAATGATAAGAAACCTCTGAAAAATTAGTTTTGAACCTTCAATGTCATTTTGACCGAAGGGAGAAATCTTTGTTTTTAGCTTATATTAAAAGATTCTCACGTCGTTCCGCTCCTCAGAATGACACGTTTTCGGAAATTCAAATAACTTAATTATTAGTCGACTTTTGCAATACTTAATTTACTAAAAATTGATTATAATTATTATTTTGTATTCACCAAATTTTAGAGGGATTAATGGAATATACTGTAAACGACTTAAAAGTTTATACTAAAGGGAACAAAAATAATAAGCCAATAATTTTTATACATGGATTTCCTTACGATCACACAATGTGGGATTATCAAATAGATAAATTAAAAGAAAATTTTTATTGTGTTTCATACGATATTCGTGGATTGGGTCAAAGTTATATTGGAGATGGCCAATATACAATGGAAGCATTTGTTTGGGATCTTTTTTCAATAATAGACGGACTTCATATTGAAGATCCAATTGTATGCGGACTTTCTATGGGTGGGTATATTGCCTTAAGAGCAATAGAAAAAGAACCTGAAAGATTTGCAGGAGTAATTCTATGTGATACAAGAGCCGAAGCTGATAATAATGAAGGAAAAATTGCCAGATCCAATGCTATCGATAAAATAAATGTAGAAGACGTTGAATCTTTTGTAAATGATTTTGTACCAAAATGTTTTCACAAAAAGACTCCGGTAAGAAATCCGGAAATGTACGAAAGAATTTTTTACACTTGCAAAAGCCAAAATTCTATCGGCGTAAAAGGAGCCCTCATTGCGATGTTAAGCAGAAGAGATTCTACAAAATCTTTGAAAGAAATTAAAGTGCCAACATTAGTTTTGGTAGGAAGAAAAGATATTCTTACTCCCCCGGCTGTAATGAAAGAAATGGCTAAGGATATTAAAAAATCTAAGTTTTATATTGTGCCAAAATCAGGTCATATGACTCCATTAGAAAACCCTGAATTTGTAAATGAAAAAGTTGAGAAATTTCTAGAGAAGAATTATGTTAGTAAAAGTTAATGGTATGTGAAACATATTTACCCTCTTCATAAATAAATTTAGCACTAAAACAATTATCTTCAAATAACCATGGGATGAAGTGTTTATCTCCATCCCATAGATTTAAATCTGTCAGTTTATTATTCGGTATCCATTTCAGCTGACCCTCAGGCGAATCAATTAATTCTCCGCTGAATTTTTTAAATACAAAAATAAAAACGTACCAATCCTCCACTCCATCAAACATAGGGAATGTTATTAATCCTTTCATAATAGGATCAAAAACTTTTAATCCGGATTCTTCATAAACTTCTCTAACAGCGCATTCTTCAGGAGTTTCCCCAGCTTCAAGCTTTCCACCTAATCCATTCCACTTACCTTCGTGATAATCATTTTCTTTTTTATTCCGAAAAAGCATCAGTGTTTTATCTTTATCCATTACATAACAAAGTGTGGCTAATTTCATAATTTATTCTTTCTACTAATTTGTCATTCCCGAATTCATACTGAGTCTTTCGACTTCGCTCAAGATAAACTTAGTCGAAGTATGTCTCTATCGGGAATCTAATAATTTTTAAAATTCTGGATTCTCACTCTTGCCTACTGCAAGCAGGTTCGTGGGAATGACATTAATTATATATTGTTAATGTTAGATTATTAACTTATTATTCATTCCCCTTCATCAAATATTCTTTTACATAATCAGTAACTGCTTCTTCTAATGATGTAATTTCGTTATTATAACCGGCAGCTTTAATTTTATCTATATTTGCTTCTGTAAAATATTGATATTTCCCTTTTAGTTCGTTTGGCATTTCAACAAATTCAATATTAGATTCTAAATTCATAGCCGAAAAAATTGAACTTACTAAATCTATCCAAGTACGTGCTTTGCCCGTACCAATATTATACAATCCGTTTTTATCTTTATTTTGTAAAAAGTATAATGTCATCTCTACAGCATCTTTCACATAAATAAAATCTCTTTTCTGTTTACCATCTTCATACAAATCGTTATACGACTTAAATAACTGTACCTTGCCGGTTTCTTTAATTTGCCCAAATGCTTTATGTACAACACTTCTCATATCCTCTTTATGGTACTCATTAGGACCGTAAACATTAAAATATTTAAGACCAACAATTTCATCAAGCACTTCTTCCCTTTTTGCCCATTTATCAAACATATGTTTTGAGTAACCATACATATTTAAAGGTTTCAGAATATCTAACTTTTCTTCATCATCCGAATGACCATTTGCACCATCACCATAAGTGGCAGCACTTGATGCATATATAAATCTAACATCTTTTTCCAAACAATAAACAGCTAATGATTGAGAATATTTATAGTTATTATAAAGAAGGTAATCAGCATCGGTTTCGGTTGTGGATGAGCACGCTCCAAGATGAATAATAGCATCCATTTTAAATGGAACCGAATCATCCAACACTAATTCAAGGAATTCATCCTTATGATAAATATCTGCATATTTTAGACTTACTAAATTTTTCCATTTATTGGTTTCACCCAAACTATCCACTATAATAATATTGTCAGATCCTAGTTCATTTAATCGATTGACCAATACACTGCCAATAAAACCTGCTCCGCCTGTAACTACAATCATATCATTCCCCATACATCAATTATAATTTAATAAAGAGAGACCCCTGAAAAATTCAATTTTGTCATATTGAGCAGAGCGAAATATCTCGATTTTAAGATAAATTGAGATTCTTCACTCTACCTGCCGGCAAAAGCAGGTTCAGAATGACAATTGTTTAATAATTTAGAAGTTTCAAAGAGTAAATTTATAAAATTTCATTAAATTATATTCTCAAATTATCGATCAGTAGCAAGAAAGAACGGAAAATATGAAATTCGAATTATTGACTAAAATATTACAAGAAAGAATAATGATTCTCGATGGATCAATGGGAGCCTTTATTCAAAAACAAAATTTTTCCGAAGAAGATTTTAGAGGAGAGCAATTTAAAAACCATCCTCAACAGCTTAAAGGGAATAACGACTTACTCTCCTTGACCCAGCCTAAAATAATAAAGAATATTCACAAAGCTTATCTTGAAGCCGGTGCTGATATTATTGAAACGAACACTTTTAATGCTACATCGATATCGCAGGCAGATTACGGCACTGAAAATGTAGTATATGATATAAATCTTCATTCGGCAAAATTAGCAAAAGAAGCAATTAAAGAATTTAATAATGACTCGGAAGATAAACCAAGGTTTGTTGCAGGAGCATTGGGTCCAACAAATAAAACTCTTTCAATGTCATCAAATGTGGAAGATCCCGGCGCCAGAGATTTAACATTCGAGGAAATGAAAAATTCTTACTACAATCAAGTAAGAGGCTTGGTTGATGGCGGGGCTGATATATTGTTAGTTGAAACAATTACCGATACTCTTAATGCAAAATCAGCATTGTTTGCAATACACCAGTATTACAACGAAATTGGTAAAACTTTACCAATAATGATTTCCGGAACAATTATCGATCAAAGTGGAAGAACTTTATCCGGACAAACTTTTGAAGCCTTTTGGCATTCTATTGCACACACTCCTAATTTATTAAGTGTTGGTTTAAATTGCTCCTTAGGTCCAGGACAAATGAGACCGTTTATTGAAGAAATATCAAACCTGGCAAGTTGTTTTGTTAGTATTTATCCGAATGCCGGTTTACCAAACGCTTTTGGCGGCTATGATGAATCTCCTCAACAAATGTTTGATGTTCTTTCGGATTATGCAAAAAACGGTACATTTAATATTGTAGGAGGATGCTGCGGAACTACTCCTGAACATATTTCTGCATTTACTGAAATAGGTAAAAAATTTGAGCCAAGAATTCCAAAAGAAAAAAGCAAATTACTTTCACTTAGTGGAATTGAATCCTTGGTTGTTCGTTCAGACTCTAATTTTATTAATATCGGCGAACGAACAAATGTAATGGGATCAAGAAAATTTGCCCGATTGATTAAAGAAGATAATTTTTCAGAAGCTCTTTCTGTGGCAAGAGAACAAGTTGAAAACGGAGCGCAAGTAATAGATATCAACATGGATGATGCAATGATTGATGCAGAATCTTCAATCACTAAATTTCTTAATCTCATTGCCTCGGAACCAGATATTACTAAAGTTCCTATAATGCTGGATTCATCAAAATGGTCGGTTATCGAAGCAGGATTAAAATGCTTACAAGGAAAAGGAATAGTAAACTCAATTAGCTTAAAGGAAGGTGAAGAAATATTTAAAGAGCATGCTAAAAAGATATTAAATTATGGTGCGGCAGCAATAGTTATGGCATTCGATGAAAAAGGACAAGCTGATAATTTTGAGAGAAAAATTGAAATTTGTAAAAGAGCCTATGATATTTTGATAAATGAAGTTGGATTTCCTGCTGAAGATATAATTTTCGATCCAAATGTATTTGCCGTTGCAACCGGAATTGAAGAACACAATAATTATGCAGTCGATTATTTCAGAGCTACAAAATGGATAAAAGATAATTTACCAGGGGCAAAGATATCCGGTGGAGTAAGTAATGTATCATTTTCGTTTAGAGGTAACAACAAGGTTAGAGAAGCTATGCATTCAGCCTTCCTATACCATGCAATTAGCGCAGGTATGGATATGGGTATTGTAAATGCAGGTCAGTTAGAGATTTACGAAGAAATCCCGAAAGATTTATTAGATAAAGTTGAAGATGTTTTGCTTAATAGAAGAGATGATGCAACTGAACAATTAATTGAATTTGCACAAGGCATTCAAAATACGGGCAAAAAGATTATAAAGACTGAAGAATGGAGAGAGAAAGAAGTTATTGATAGAGTAATTTATTCTTTAGTAAAAGGAATTGATACCTTTATTTTAGATGATATAGAAGAATTACGAAAAGAATTCGAGTCATCAATAGAAATTATTGAAGGACCGTTAATGGATGGTATGAACAAGGTGGGAGATCTATTTGGTTCAGGGAAAATGTTTTTGCCGCAAGTTGTTAAAAGCGCAAGGGTAATGAAGAAAGCAGTATCAAAACTTACACCATATATTGAAGCTGAACAAAAATCCGGTGAAATTAAAAAAGCCGGAAAAATATTATTGGCAACCGTAAAGGGAGATGTACACGATATTGGGAAAAATATTGTTGGAGTTGTACTAGGCTGCAATAATTATGACATAATTGATCTTGGAGTAATGGTACCATCGGAAAATATTTTGTCGAGGGCCAAAGACGAAAATGTTGACATGATTGGGCTTAGCGGTTTAATAACTCCATCGCTTGAAGAAATGGTTCATGTTGCCAAAGAAATGCAAAGAGAAGATTTTAATATACCATTATTGATTGGAGGAGCGACAACATCCAAAATTCATACTGCAGTTAAAATAGATGAAAATTATTCCGGACCGGTTATACATGTACATGATGCATCTAAAGCTGTATCCGTTTTAGGAAAACTATTAAACCAAAATGCCAAAAAAGACTACCTTGATGGAATTTCTACCGAATACAAAAGAATGCGAGAAAATCATAATAAAAAATATTCGAAGAAAAATTACATTCCTCTTGATCAAGCAAGAGAGAATAAACCAATTAAAAATTGGGAAAATACTACTGTTAAAGTACCAGATAATATTGGTGTGAGTGTTATAGAAGAATACCCGTTATTAAAAATAAAAAAATACATTGATTGGACACCTTTTTTTATTGCATGGGAACTAAAAGGGAAATATCCAAAAATATTTGAAAATGATAAATACGGAACTGAAGCAAGAAAACTATTTAATGATTCTCAAATTTTACTTGATCAGATAATTAGTGAAAAATCACTTACGGCAAAAGCTGTCTATGGAATTTTCCCGGCAAACAGCAAATTGGATGACATTTTTATTTATGAAGATGAAAAAAGGGAAAATGTTAAAGCAGTCTTTCATACCTTAAGACAACAGGAACAAAAGAATTATAATATGGCATTGGCTGATTTTATAGCGCCCGAAAATAGCGGCATAAAAGATTATTTAGGTGCCTTTGTATGTACCGTTGGCATCGGGAGTAAAGAATTGGTAAAAATGTATGAAGATAAGCATGACGACTATAATGCAATTATGGTAAAGGCTATTGCTGATCGTTTAGCGGAAGCATTTACTGAATTACTCCATGAGAAAATTCGAAAGAAAATTTGGGGTTATTCAAATGATGAAAACTTCAGTAACGACCAATTAATTACTGAGCAGTATTTAGGTATTAGGCCGGCACCCGGTTATCCTTCTCAACCTGACCATACGGAAAAATTGGAATTATTTAATTTGTTAAATGCTGAATCTAATATTGGGATTAAACTGACTGAAAGTTTAGCCATGGATCCACCTGCATCAGTGTGCGGACTTTATTTTGCAAATCCCAACGCAAAATATTTTAACGTTGGCAAAATTTGTAAGGACCAAATAATTGATTATGCAGAAAGAAAAAAAATGAGCATTGAAGATATTGAGAAATGGTTAGCTACAAATTTGCAATATTAAATTAATTTCCAAATTAGCGCTTTATTATATAGAAACCTCTGAAAAATTAGTTTTGAGTCTTCAATGTCATTTTAACCGAAGGAAAAAATCTTTATTTTAACTTATATTAAAAGATTCTCACGTCGCTCCGCTCCTCAGAATGACGTATGTTTTTAATTTTTTCAAAAGTGTTTATATAATGAATTTTGGTAATCCTTAATTGAGTACAAACTGGGGAAGAAATTCCCCCTTTTTCTTTCCTCCTAATTTTGATAACCTTGTTGTAAATTTCAATTAAAGAAGATATTTGGTGTGAATAAATCATATATATTTTTGTTAGTCTTTTTGTTATTAATAATTGCATGTGAAGATAACCCGGTTGAAAATGAGAATGATGAAGACAACAATACCCCGATTACACTGCAAAAGGAAATAATTGATGCAGGAGTAAGGAGTGTTTTTACAGTTGCATTTGGAAATAATGGCCTTATTGCTTGGGGTGGACTCGAGTTTGAAATTAAAGTTAGAGGGAAATTCACTTTAAAGGACCACATCGGCGCCATTTATTCTATAGATTTTAATGAAAATGGTAATCTATTGGCAAGTGGAAGCAGTGATCATAATATAAAAATTTGGGATGTTGCAACAGGAAAATTATTAAAAACATTTTCTCAGCATCTGACCACGGCAAGAGACGTAAAATTTACAATCGATGGTAAAAGTATAATATCTGCCGAAAATAATCATATTGTTTATTGGAGAAATGTAGTAGTTGGTAATACCGGTAAAGTTTTGTTTCTTGGTCATAATAATAGAATAAACTCTATAGATATTGATAGAAGTAACCAAACTGTTATTAGTGGAAGTATGGATTCGACAATAAAAGTTTGGAATGCAAATACTGGGGATGAACTCACAAGTTTAAATGCTCATAAAGGTATAGTTAATGGTGTTGAATTTAGTCCTGTTAAAAATCAGTTTGCTAGCTGCGGTTCTGATTCAACAATAATTATTTGGGACGCAAATTCAAATAAACCAACTAAATCGCTAAAAGAACATAATGGTGAACCTAAAACAATCAGTTATCATCCATCCGGAAATTATTTGGCTTCAGGTAACAGTGATTCAAAAATATATATCTATGATCTTAACAACAATACAATTATTAAAATTCTCGAAGGTCACACTTCCGTAATTACGACAATCGATTTCAATTCTGACGGAAACAGAATTGTTAGCGGTGCAGCCGATGATATTGTTATTCTATGGAAAAATGTTTTTTCTGATTAACAATTACAATTTAATTAAAAATTTGTCTTCGCTCTAAATACTTTGTGAAATACTACATCATTTGTGGTATTAAATTTGTTGCAATAATTTTCAAAAATTATAAGTTTAAAATAAATTATTAATTGTCAGGTATTAGACTTTCATTGAAACATACAGTTTCTTATATTTGGCCTAAATAATACACAATGTCTATTTTATTTTGAAAGGATAAAATATGAAAAAAAATATATCTTTTTTAATCGTTTTGATATCAGCATCATCTTTAACATTTTTAGTAGGAAGGAATTTCAGAGTTTCCAAAATACCGCATGGCGCTGAATTTAGCTGTAACGGTTGTCATACTAATGGAGGAGGTACACCACGTAATTCTTTCGGACTTGATGTTGAGTCAAGGGTAACTGCAGGTGGACAGGAAAATTTTTGGGGACCGGATTTAGCCGCAATTGATTCAGACGGAGACGGGTTTTCAAATGGCGAAGAACTTCAAGATCCAAATGGTGCCTGGATTCCGGGTGAAGCGCTTCCCGGTGATCCATTGCTGGTAACACATCCTGGTGATGCTTCCGACTTCCCTGCTGTAACATCAGTTGATGAATTTGCAGAAGTACCTGCTCAATTTAATTTGGGAAACAACTATCCTAATCCATTTAATCCTACAACTAGAATAAATTTTACTATTCCCCAAAATTCGAACGTTAAATTAGATATCTTTAATTCATTAGGTGAATTAGTAAGAACATTAGAAGATAATTTCTATTCCCCGGGAACTTATTCAACCCTATGGAATGGAAAAGACAATTTTGGATATCAAGTAAACTCAGGTGTTTATATTTATAGGTTAAGCACTGAAAATTTTGTTGATACCAAAAGAATGGTATTAGTAAAATAATTTTATTTCTTTATATGTTTTGTAGAGGTGTTAATATTAGCACCTCTACTTTTATATTTCACTAAAACTTTAAATTTGATACTTCACTTCCGCTATTCTTTTATACAAACGCTTTCTTCTTGAATATTCAATTCCGATATTTTTTACATGTAATTATTTCCTCTTTGTCTTAAAAATCTCAAAAATATTGAATTTATCAATCTCAAATTTTGGCTTAAATATTGAAAGTTTATTATAAATTTAAATTATTAAATAATATAGCTTGTCTTATTATGCTAACTTGGAGTTAATATGCAATTAAAAAAACTTATTCTATTAATTCTATTGCTAGGTGGAATCAATTTTATTTTAGGTCAGGGTTTGATCATTAATCACAATTGTACCAACATCAAACAAATTCCGGAAAATGCAATTACTACTGCAAAAAATACCCTTCATGTGGCATACGGACATACTTCGCATGGCAGCCAATTGATAACGGGAATGAATAATTTAGATCAATTTATGGGAGGAACAGGGTTATATTCTTGGAATGACGGGCCGCAAGAAGGAGCTTTGGATATTGATGATTATTTTATGAACGGTGATTTGGGAAATCCGGATAGAACAACATGGGCAGATAGAACCAGAAACTATTTAAATGATAGTAATAATTCTGATGTCAATGTTGTAATATGGTCTTGGTGCGGACAAGTAAGTTCCGCATCCGAAAGCGATATCGACACGTATCTAAATCTCATGAATCAGCTGGAAACTGATTTTCCAAATGTTAAATTTGTTTATATGACTGGTCATTTAGACGGAAGCGGATTAACCGGCAACTTACATTTAAGAAACGAGCAAATAAGAAACTTTTGCAGTTCGAATAATAAAACTCTATTTGATTTTGCCGATATTGAGTGTTATGATCCCGACGGTCGATATTACGGAGATAAAATTCCAAATGATAATTGTGACTATGATAGCGATGATAATGGTTCGAGAGATAAAAACTGGGCATTAGAATGGCAAAATTCCCATACTGAAGATGAAGATTGGTATGAGTGTTCGTCTGCACATTCACAAGCACTGAATGCAAATCAAAAAGCTTATGCAGCTTGGTGGCTATGGGCTTCATTGGCCGGCTGGAACGGCATCACCCATATCGAAGAAGCCGAAAAGTTACCTTCAATTTTTATTTTAAATAATAACTATCCAAATCCATTTAACCCATCAACCAATATTACTTTTGAAATTCTAAAAACAACAAATACCAGAATAGATATATTAAATATTTTGGGAGAACACATAACGACTTTAATTGATCAAAATTACAATCCCGGTATTTATAATACATACTGGAATGGAAGGGATCAACAGGGAAATATGGTAAAATCCGGAACCTATATTTACAGAATGATTTCAGGAAATTTTGTTGATTCAAAAAAAATGCTACTGCTAAAGTAGGCTGAGGGAAGAATGTGTAGAGACGTAACTTTTATAAAACGTCTCTACACTAATATTTATATATCTACCTTACTATTAAGTTCATTAAGATTATTTCTTATTCCTTCTTCTAGAGTAGATCTAAATTGGTCGGTAACGGTTGAATCTGTTTTTAGTTTTTCGAATGCCATTTTATAATATTTTATAGCTTTTTCATTTTCACCTCTAGTCATAAAACATTCCGCTAAACTATCATAACCATTTGCTATATCCGGATACTTTTTAACATTTGTTTTAAACACAACCAAAGCGTCATCCAATTTATTTTGATTCATTAAATTGTAACCAAGTATATTTAGAACACCGGGATTATTAACACTATAAACCGTTTCTAAAGAATCAAATTCATTCTCAAGAAAATCAACACCTTTTTCATCAACCAGTTTTCCTAAATAAGCTCTATCCAGTTGAATTAAAATGCGGTTATTTCCCGGGAATTGATCATTTAGACTTTTCCAGGATTCATAAGCCAATTTTAGATCATTTTCTCTAAAACCGTATAATGTTCCTAAAATATAGTTAGCCTCATTCTTAAAAAGTTTTCCATTTTCAGAAACATTTTTAAAATGATTAATTCCGGCTTCTCTATCGCCAGACATTCCACCCAACCAAGCGAGAACTGATTGGAAACCGGTCACCGCTACTGCCGGAAAATATTCATTTACTCCAATGTTTAAATATGCATCTGTTAAATTTGGATCTTCATCTAAAACATCTTCAAAATAATTCTCTGCCTTCGATGCATTCCAATAACCTTCCCAAAAATTTTGCCCCATAATATCTGCTCTAGCTACAAGAGAATATGCCGAACCTAAATAAAAATTATTTTCAGAATTTTCCTCCAAATTTTCACCATTTGAAATTGCATCCCATGCATACTTTTTAACCTGCCTAATTGTTTCATCTCTCGTATAGGGATTATCGTTTCCTAAATATCTTGCATAAAAATAATTATAAGCTTTCAGGAAATTAAATTTTAACGAATTAGGAGAATTATTTAATTGCGTATTTATTAAAGAATCCGATTTTTGCCAATCACCGTTAAATAAATGCTGATTGATTTCTTGGTCTAGTGGAGTAAAAATATTTGTTTGAGCAAAGAGCGTAAATGAGAGTAGAATTAATATTACTACTGATTTCTTCATACTTCCTCCTTATAAATTAGTTATTGTTATTTTACTAATTTAGCAATCCTATTAAATCTTATTGAACTTAATAAGTCTAGTGGTCTTGTAAAAGGAATATTCGAATCCCATGACCAAAAAATCATTATTGGGGTACCAACTATATTTTTACGCGGAACAAATCCCCAAAATCGACTATCTAAACTATTATCTCTGTTATCCCCTACCATAAAATAATAGTCTTGCTGTATAGTATATTTCTTTGTTATTTTCCCATTTATTATAATTTCTTTTCCGGATGTGTTTACAGTTTTTTTACCAAATTCTCTATTAATTAAGGTTTCCCATTTTTTAATATTATTAATATTTACTTCTACAACATCTCCCCTTTTAGGAATTACTAAAGGTCCATAATTATCCCCATTCCAATTACTATTCGGTGGGAAAATTCTATTATCCCGTATTCCAGCTTTTCGGATAGTCTTATTAAAGTAATTTATATCCGCAGGAATTGGAGATTTTTTATTATTCACATATACAACTTTATTTCTAATCTCAATTGTATCACCGGGCAAAGCAACACATCTTTTAACCCAAAACTCAACTGCGTCATCAACTAATTGATTTTGATCTCCGGGAAATCTGAAAACAATAATTTCATTTCTATTTGGATCTCTTAGCGGCGGTAATTTTAAATGAGGCAATTCAAAATTTGTAAACGGAATATAGGAAGGAGTACTTGAACCAAAAACAAATTTATTGATAAATAACCTGTCGCCAGTCAATATTGTATTTTCCATCGAAGGCGTCGGAACCATTGATCCTTCGATGAATGCAGAGGTAATAAATAAAAAAACAATAATTGTAGAAAAGAGACTTTTAAATTCTTCCAAAAGATATTTCATCTTCTTTTTTGCTCCATACACATTATTATATGATATCTTACATCCGTACAATACTTTTTGGACGTGTCTCTTAATAATTAGTTCTATTAATAGTTGGGAGAAAAAAAATTGCCCTACTTCTATAACTACGAAACTTTTCGTAATTGGGTGCGTCATAAAGGTAGAATTTGGAGAAATTATGGAAAAATATAAACCGACTGAATCAGAACTTGAAATTTTGAACATTTTGTGGGAAAACGGTCAGCTTACAGTAAAAGATGTAAATGATCGCCTCAGTTTTACAAAGGATGTTGGCTACACAACAACCCTTAAAATAATGCAAATAATGTTTGATAAAAAAATACTTTCCCGTGAAAAAGTTGGAAGAAGTCATGTTTACAAAGCAATCCTTAAAAAAAATGATACTCAAAGTTTATTAATTGATAAAATTCTTGAAACTGCCTTTTCAGGATCTGCTAGTAAATTAGTTATGCAGGCAATTGGAAGGCAGAATACTACTAAAGAGGAACTTGAGGAAATAAAGAATTATTTAGAATTATTGGAGAAAGAAAAGAATGGAACTAAATAATATTTTAAACTCAATTGGCTGGACAATATTAAATTCTATTTGGCAGGGATTTTTTATCCTTATGTTATTAATGATATCAATGTTGTTCATAAAAACTAAGCATTCTAAAATTAGATCAATACTGGCTTTTGCTTCATTGATATTTTTATTTGCGGCATCAATTAGAACATTTGTCGACTTAAATACCGAAGGAAAAAGAGAAAATATTAAAATATCACAAACTGTATCTGCTGAAACTTACGGATTAGCAGTTCTTCATGAACCTTCCCCTGACCTAAGCGAAAAGAGCGAAAATAAATCAACTTTTTGGAATACCCTACTTCTAGACCTAATGAAACTGGGTAACAAAAATATTCATCTAATAGTTCTGGTTTGGTTGCTTGGTGTATCACTGATGAGTCTTCGATTATTTGGCGGATTCCTATATATCCAAAAACTAAAAACCAGGCATATTTTTAAAGTGGATCAGAAATGGTTAAATATGGTAGATGATCTCATTGAGAAAATGCAAATAAAAAGAACCGTCAAATTGTTAGAATCGGCAATTGTTAAGGCCCCTATGGTTTTAGGTTATTTTAAGCCGGTAATATTAATGCCCTTGGGAACATTAGCGGAAATGCCGGTCAAACAGATCGAAATGATTTTAGCTCACGAAATCGCTCATATCAAACAATCGGATTATTTATTAAATCTTATTCAGTCTTTTTTGGAAGTTATATATTTCTTTAATCCGGCAGTATGGATTATATCAAAAATTATCAGAACAGAAAGAGAATTCGTTTGTGATGATCTTGCTCTAAGCGTAAACAATAATTCTACTTTATTAGCAAAAGCATTACTAGCTATACAAATAAAAGAAACTAAAAGACCTTTAGTTGCACTTTCAGCTTTAGGAACAAAAAATTCATTACTTGGGAGGATTAAAAGAATGAAAGAGGAAAAGAATATATCAGTTTATCCCAAAAAATTAGCGTTCTCAGTAATTCTTGTCGGAGCACTATTAACTATAACAATTGTTGCATGTTCATCTTCACTTGATAAGTATAACCAAGAAAATGGTTTAAATATTGCTGCTGTTAATGTTAGCGAGAAACCCTTGCCGGTTACTTTGGCAGAACCGGTAAACGACATTAATGATATTGAAGGTCTAACCATTATCAAAAAACCAACGAAAATGGAATTTAAAGAAGGAAAAAGAAAATTCAATTTCCACAAAGATGACACTCATTGGAAAGGAACAGTAAAAGATGGAAAACTAATAACTCTGTATAAAGATGGCCAAAGAATTCCGGATGATAAAATTGGTGATCACGAAGATTTTATAATTGACACTTTAGAAGAAATAGATATCGAATTAGCCGGACTAGCAATTGATATGGAAAATCTTAAAGTTGATTTAAAGGATCTAAAAAACGATCTAAAAGACATAGATTTAAATATAGATTTGGATCATATTGCCGAAATGAAAAATCATTTTAACAGTACGGAATTTCAAGAGGCAATGGAACAGGTAAGAGAATCAATTAAAGATATGAAAATAGAATTTAATGATGAGTGGAAAGAAGAATTAACAAAAGCATTAGAGCATGTGAAAGATATAGACATTGATCTTGAGCATTTTAAATCTCAAGAATTTAAGCATGAGATGGAAAATTTAAGACATGAGCTAAAACATCTTAAGGATATTGAAACGGATTTTGATTTCGATAAAGAATCTTTTAAAGAAAGTTTAAAAGATATTAAAATCGATATGGCCGATTTTGATATTGATCTCTCGGATTTAAAAATAGAAATGAAAAAATTAAAAGGATTCATCAAGGATTTAAAAACCGACTTGGTTTCCGAAGGATACTTATCGGATGAAGATGATGATTTTGAAATGCATTTAAGCAAAAGTGAATTAACTCTCGATGGTAAGAAATTACCCGATAATTTAAAAACGAAATATCTAAAGATGTATGAAAAACATTTTGGTAAAGAATTAGAGGATGAGTTCAACATTAGAAACTAACCTTTCAAAATTTAGTAGAGTCGCATATATTTTTGCGTCTCTACTAAAGTAAAACCGCAAATAATTTTCAATTACAAATGAAATAGATTATTTTTGACTGATTATTAGTTCATAACAATTGGAAATAATTTATGGAATATTCTATCGATTCCTTTCTGCCGGAAATAATAAAACTTAGAGAACACATACACACTTACCCGGAAATTTCTTACGAAGAATATGAAACAACAAAATTGATCGAAGAAACTATTACTTCTTCGCAATTGGAATTCAAAAAATTCAGCAAATTAAAAACCGGCGGTTATTGTGATGTTGGAGAAGGTGAAACAATTGTATTCCGTGCGGATATTGATGCCCTCCCTATTACTGAAAATCCCGAAAATAAAGTAGTTTCTAAAAATCATGGAATAATGCATGCATGCGGACATGATTACCACACTGCTATTGGATTGGGGCTACTAAAATATTTCGGCGCTAATAAAATTAATAAAAAACTGCGAGTTGTATTTCAACCTGCAGAAGAAGCCGCTCCCGGCGGTGCAGAATCTGTGATTGCGGAAAACATTTTAGATAAAACAAAATGTGCAATAGCTTTGCATGTTGATCCAAAATTACCGGTCGGAAAATTTGATGTTATTGACGGTGCAGTTCAGGCCTCTACAACTTCAATAAAAATTGAACTTACCGGACCGGGAGGACATACTTCAAAACCTGCCGAAACTGTCGATCTAATTAATGTAACTTCGTACTATGTAGTACAAATTCAGAGCTATTTAAGGCAGAATATCGACCCAAGGGAAACTTTGGCATTTGCATTCGGGGCAATAAATGGCGGAACTACCCACAATACAATTCCTGAAAAGATTTCGTTAAGAGGAACAATTAGAACACATAATAATGAAGTATTGGATAAATGTTTTAATCTAATGAAAAGCTTCACCAAAAATTTTTCCGAATTAAACGGAATAAAAATTAATATCGAATTCCCTACCAGTTGTCCGGCAACAATAAATAACTCTGAACTAACAAAAAGTTTTATTAATTTTATGAAAAATACCGGCAGAGAAGAAAACCTGATACTAGCGGCTAAACCCTCAATGGGAGCTGATGATTTTGCATTTTACGGACTAAAACTGCCAAGCCTTTACTTGCAGGTTGGTGCCGGCGGAAAAGGCTCTTTACATACTACTGATCTTGAACTGGATGATGAAGTATTAAGAGTTTCACTGGAAACACTAATAGATTTTTTTGAACAATATTAATTTTAACCTAAAAGAAAGGTTTATTTATGGCCGAGTTAAAAACAAAAGAAAATGATGCCAGTGTTGAAAATTTTCTTAATTCCGTTGAAGATGTAAAAAAAAGGGAATTTGCTTTTTTTATTCTGGAATTAATGAAAAAAGTTACAAAAGCAGAGCCTAAAATGTGGGGTGACAGCATTATCGGATTTGGGAATTATCATTACAAATATAAAAGTGGGCGCGAGGGTGATTGGTTTTTATCCGGTTTTTCACCCAGGAAACAAAGTATGACGTTGTATATTATGTCAGGATTTAATGGATTCGATGAATTGCTAAAAAATCTTGGAAAACATAAAACAAGTAAGGGATGTTTATATGTAAAAAAAGAAGAGGATATTGATTTAAAAGTACTCAAACAATTAATAACTCAATCTGTAAAATTTTTAAAAAGTAAAAAATGGTATTAGATAACTGATTTATTAAGATTTAAAGGGTGGTTATAAGGCAACCTTTTTTTATTTTAACAACAAAATGGGACAATTGATTGCCCATTAAATGTTTTCACAACAATAAAACCATATTGTGGCTTACTTCAATTTGTTACGTAGAATTTAGGATTATTTCCCTTTAATTGATTATTATTTTTACAACTAAACCTCAAAGCCAGGATGCAACTATCAGAATTATTGAAGAAGAACTTAGCCAGAAGAATAGTAAGTGCCGCCCTGACCATGCTTGGTACTTCGGCTGCAAATTTTTCGGATATAGAACTGTAAAAATGTATTTTAGAAATGATACATCAAATTGATCCGCCAGCTTCTTCCCTAACAACCGCGTGCCTGATATGGATATTGTTAATAGTATTAGCTTCAATATAGGAAGAGCATAGAATAAAAAGGAATTTATAGCGATATAATCAAGTTGAGTATCCGGTGGTGCATCGGCATAAGAAAAATTAAGGTTAATATTGTCCCCCATGTTTAAGGAAGATTGTGAAAGATCCTCACCTAAGTACACCTTCTCAAGAAGTGTTGAAATGCGTGAATAGCGGATGCTCGTTCCAAGTTCGTACCAAGCCGTTACAACCACTGCCGCCACTACAATCAGCAAAAAGGAGGATACTATAATATTCCAAACTCGAAATATTTTTTCTAACATCTATTTTGTCTCAAAACTATTTACTAAATCAATTATCTGCTTTCGCAGAACTTTTACTTTTGGATTACCGGAAATAGCTTTACTTACTGCTCCTTTCGTAACTTCTAACTTTTTTGCAATATCATTTTGAGTAAAACCTTTCTT
>Ga0209633_10001995_pt1 | contig 20212 bp, 14 predicted proteins | sample Cruoilmetagenom1_FD_187290 | JGI IMG/M metagenome (GOLD analysis project Ga0209633, IMG submission 187290) | Oil polluted marine microbial communities from Coal Oil Point, Santa Barbara, California, USA - Sample 1 (SPAdes) (version 2) | ecosystem: Environmental > Aquatic > Marine > Oil seeps ... | reverse complement strand
AACTATCTGAAAAAGGTGTTGCCAGCTCGGGCATGCCAGTTCCTGTTTGTTCCATGTGTTTCACCCGCAATCCACCGGGCATCCATAAAGCATCCACTGGCAACTCCGGCCAGCATCATTAGTACATAATAGTATAGCCGGAAGCCGGGGACTTCCCTTCAGTTTGCCAGGGAAGCGGTTCCGATGGGCTATTGGGCAACCGTAGCAGCGTCTGCAGCGGCCTGTGGACGTTCCTGCACAATCAGGTAATCCATGACCTTGATGGCTTTCTCATTGGTACCGGCCTGACTGGCGCTGGTGCTGTATTTGCCATTGATGATAATAGTCGGCACACCTGTGATCGCATAGCGCTTGGTCATCTGCTTCGCGTTGTTGAGCTTCACATTGACAGCAAATGAGTTGAACGTGCTGTTGAAATCCTCGGCCGACACGCCCTGCTCGACAAACAGCGCCTGCACCGTCGCCTCATCCCTGATCTTCTTTCTGTCATTGTGAAGTGCATCGAACAGTGCAAGGTGCACCTTGTCATTAACGCCCAGCAGTTCAGCCGTGTAGTAGGCCTTGCCAAGCAACTCCCAGCTCGGACCCAGCACGGCGGGCATCCGGATAAATTCAACATCATCAGGCTTGCTGGCCTGCCATTCCGTCAGCAGTGGTTCGAGACGATAACAATGGGGGCAGCCATACCAGAACAGCTCCACGACCTCGATCTTGTCATCGGTCGAGGTCGGCTGCGGGTTTGCAAGCACGAGATATTCCTTGCCGGCCTGGTAGTCTTCAGCCATCACGGCAGTCGCAATGAAACACGGGAGAATCACTGCCAGCAACCATCTTGTTACCATCTTCATAAATCCCACTCCTGAATATTATCTGTCTTTAATGACAACAGATTGACACCGTTTGCAGCCCGCAGTTCCGTATACAGGCTTGCCAGCATAAGCCACTATACCCGCTAACGGGCTTGCAGGCTGCTAGTGCAGTCCCTGGACATAGCTTGCGACCGCACGAATCTCCTTGTTGGTCATGCGGCTGGCGGTGATCTGCATCATCTTGATCGAATTTTCGTTTACCCGGTTACCCTCGGCAAACCCGTGCAGCTGGTTTTCTACATACTTGGCATGCTGGCCGCGCAAGGCCGGATAATTGGCAGGTGGATTGCCGGCACCGTTCGGGCCATGACAGCCCATGCAGGGAGCAACACCGCTTTCGGAATTGCCGCCACGATAGATTCTCTCTCCCAGCTCAACCAGTTCAGGGTCAGCGGTACCGTAGGCGACTTTTTGGCTGGCGAAATAAGCTGCCAGGTCTTCGTGGTCCTGCTCTGTCAGGTTGCCGACAATACCTTTCATGATGGCGTTGTCACGCTCACCATCGGAGAAGTACAGCAACTGCTGGATGAGATAGCCTTCATGCTGACCGGCCAGTTTCGGCCATTCCGGATTGACGCTGTTGCCGTCAATACTGTGGCAGGCGACACAGGAGGCGGACTTGGTCTTGCCGGCCTCAGCATCACCTTCGGCCTGGGCCTGTGTGAACGCCATTGAAATCAGTAAACTCATTGTTATTACAAGGTAATTCTTCATTTCAGAGCAACTCCTGTATCCACCCGTCCGGCAGTGGACGGGTGCTGTGCATGCGGGATTTGCGACTGCCTGCGCATACGGACGAAAAAAGGGTCCTTTTTATACCCGTCACAGCGCACGGGGTCAACCAGGGCCGGCGCCAGGCAGGCGTGAAACTGTCACTTTCCAAGGGCGCTGAAGTCGCGTCTAATGCGGACTACTCATGAAAAACCTTTTTCAGCAAACCCGTTTCATCCTTGGCACACCGGACAGCCGCCAGGGACCGCCTGACAGTGGCGTTGAGGTTGCCTTTGCCGGTCGTTCCAATGCCGGCAAATCCAGCGCCCTGAATGTCATCACCGGGCAGCGCTCGCTCGCGCGCATCAGCAAGGCGCCAGGGCGCACGCGTGAGATCAATTTTTTTGAGGTGCGTGACGGTATTCGCCTGGTTGATCTCCCGGGCTATGGCTATGCAAAGGTATCCAAGTCCATGAAAGGCCAGTGGCAACGCAACATTGCCCGCTACCTGGAAACCCGCCAGTCACTCTGTGGCGTGGTGCTGCTGATGGATGTCCGGCACCCGCTCAAGGACTACGATCAGCAGGTGCTCAACTGGTGTTATGCCGCCGAACTGCAAACCCATGTGCTGCTTACCAAGGCCGACAAACTAAAACGCGGTCCCGCGCAGTCTGCCCTGCTGCAAACCCGCAAGAGGTTGCAGAACCTGCATCCCGAAGCATCTATTCAACTGTTTTCCGCCCATACCCGTGCGGGCGATGAGGCACTGCAACAGGTGCTCTATGGCTGGCTGGGGTTGAATGAAATAGGTGAATAAACAAGTGAGACCAGCAATCCAAAATACGGATGGGGGACCGCTCTAACCATGGGATGGGTAAAGGAGCGCACAGCGTACCCAACAGATCAAAGCACAAATCATGATGGGTACGTCACTGCGTTCCTTTACCCATCCTACTGAATCATCATTAAACATTCTGACCTGGTGCCCTGACAAAAAAAACCCCGGCAAAGGGGATTCCTGCCGGGGCTTCATAAATACCTGACTCGTTGCAGTCAGGCGAGGAGGCAGCCCACTCAGGGAGGGGAGTGAGGCTAGCACCTCCGTTCATACCTTGAGACGATACTGAGGCGGAAAGGTTCCCGAGTACGGGCGCCTTACCGGCAGGTGACGTGCGGTGAACTGCGCCCAGATAGCAGGTAAATAGTTAATGTATACTATACAAATCTATTACTGATTAACAATAATACCTGTAATAACAATTAGATATAAATCCAGATAGTTCAGGCTTATAACAATAACAACCCCGTCCAGGGCATCACATCCCGGTTTACGGCCGTCCCTGCCTCTCCCATGAACATGCCCTTTTGCGTGGCCGCACCACTCATGAGTGCGAGTGAACTCAATAATCCGCCCAAGGCTTGCACTGTAGCCACGTCCAGGAGGCTGTCGGACTTAGGCAATCGTAGCAGGCATCAATATGAATACAGCCGCAGATTATTAGTTTAAACAATATAATTATTGTTACACCTAAATATAAGTTGTTAACTTACAATAAGATACATTTTTATATGGTAAAGCCATAGAGCTAATATCTTCTCAGTGGGCCTCATCCCAGTTGGCGCCTGTCCCGATATCCACCAGCAGGGGGACCTTTAAGGTGGCCGCACCACTCATGATCGTAGCAATCTGCGGTTTTGCGACATCTACATCCTGCCCGGCAATCTCAAACACCAGCTCATCATGCACCTGCATAATCATCGCAATATCCAGACCGGTCTGCGTATTCAACCAGCCATGCATTGCTATCATTGCGCGCTTGATAATATCGGCAGCGGTACCCTGCATGGGTGCATTAATGGCGGTGCGTTCAGCGCCAGCCCGCACCTGGCCATTGCGTGCATTGATATCCGGCAGATACAGGCGGCGACCGAACACCGTCTCCACATAACCCTGCTCGCGCGCCTGCTCACGGGTTGCCTCCATATAGTCATGCACCCCCGGGTAACGCGCGAAGTATAAATCGATGTATTCCTGTGCCGCCCCCCGGGTAATGCCCAGCTGTTTGGCCAGGCCGAAGGCAGACATTCCGTAAATCAGCCCAAAATTGATCGCCTTGGCGGAGCGGCGCTGGTCGCTCGAAACCGCCTCTGGCTGCACCCCGAAGACCTCGGCGGCAGTGGCACGGTGAACGTCTTCTCCCGCGGAGAAGGCCTTTAACAAACCCTCATCCGAGGACAGGTGTGCCATGATGCGCAGTTCGATCTGGGAATAATCAGCCGCCAGCAGCACCCGACCCGGGCCAGCCACAAATGCCTGGCGGATGCGGCGCCCCTCCTCGGTGCGCACCGGGATATTCTGTAAATTCGGATCCGAAGATGACAGCCGCCCGGTCGCAGCTACGGCCTGATGGTAGGAAGTATGTACCCGCCCGGTTTCCGGACAGACCTGTTGTGGCAGCTTGTCGGTATAGGTCGATTTCAGCTTGCTTAAAGAGCGGTGCTCCAGGATCAGTCGCGGCAGCGGATAATCCAGAGCCAGCTCCTGCAATACGGATTCAGCAGTCGACGGTGCACCCTTGGGGGTCTTGGCCAGCACCGGCAACTGCAGCTTGTCGAATAACAACTGCTGGATCTGCTTGGGTGAGCCGAGATTAAACGGCTGACCGGCCTCGCGGTGCGCCTCCTGTTCCAGCTCGCTGATGCGCCTGGCAAGCTCCCCGCTTTGCTGCACCAGCATGGCGGTGTCGATGGCCACCCCGGCCTGCTCCATATCGGAAAGCACGGTTAACAGCGGCATCTCGATCCCGGAAAACACCTTTTCCAGCGCCGCTTCTGCCTGGAGTTTCGGCCACATCGCCTCATGCAGGCGCAGGGTTACATCGGCATCTTCGGCAGCATAAGGGGCGGCTGTCTCGACCGGCACCTCGTTAAAGGTCAGCTGTTTTGCCCCCTTGCCCGCGACGTCCTCGTACTTGATGGTGGTGTGGTTGAGGTACTTCAATGCCACCGCATCCATGTTGTGCCGGTTCGCTGTACTCGCCAGCACATAGGACTCCAGCATGGTATCAAAACGAACCCCACTGAGTTTAATACCATGATTATTTAGTATATTCCTGTCATATTTAATGTTATGACCAATTTTATTGATATCACTATTTTCAAGAATTGGCCGTAACTGTTCCAGTACCTCCTCGCGATTCAGCTGATCCGGTGCACCCGGGTAATCATGGGCCAGCGGCACGTAGGCCGCCCTGCCTGCCTCAAGCGCAAAAGAAACGCCCACAAGGCGCGCCGCCATATAGTCCAGACTGGTCGTTTCAGTATCGAAGGCAAACTGGCCTGCCTGCTGCAGGCGCTGCAGCCAGTCATCCAGCTGCCCCTGGGTCAGCACCGTTTCGTAATCCGCCTCAACCTCGGCCCGTTGCGTGTCGGCTGTGGCATCCGCTCCACTGCCGATTTCTTCCAGCAGCCGATTAAAACCGAGGTCTGTGTAGAGCTCACGCAGGCGCACCGCATCCGGCGTCTGCACACGCAAGCCGTCCGGGCCACTATCCAGCGCAATATCGCAACGGATGGTGGCCAGCTCACGCGACAGCGGTAACATATCCAGGTGTTCGCGCAGGCTTTCACCTACCTTGCCCTTGACCTCGTCAGCGTGTGCCATGATGGCGTCCAGCGAACCGTAATGCGTCAGCCACTTGGCCGCCGTTTTCGGGCCCACCTTGGGCACGCCCGGTATATTGTCCGAGCTGTCACCCATTAATGCCAGATAATCAACAATTTGCGCAGGCTGCACGCCGAATTTCTCCGCGACCCCGTCAGCGTCCAGCGTAGTCCTGGACATGGTATTGACCAGGGTGGTGTGGGCATCCACCAGTTGCGCCATGTCCTTGTCACCGGTTGAGATAACAGTATCCATCCCCATTCGCGATGCCTGCGTGGCGAGCGTGCCGATCACATCGTCCGCCTCCACCCCACTGATCTGCAGCAGCGGCAGCCCCATGGCCAGCACCACGGCATGCAGGGGTTCTACCTGTTCCGCCAGCTCGTCCGGCATGGACGGGCGATTGGCCTTGTACTCCGTGTACAGCTCATGGCGAAAGGTCTTGCCCCTGGCATCAAAAACCACCGCCATGTTTTCCGGGTCGTAGTCCACCAGCAAACTGCGCAGCATATTGACGACACCCAGCACCGCGCCGGTCGGTTCACCTTTTGAGTTCGTTAGCTGCTGCAGGTTCGGAACGTGGAAGGCACGGTAGAGATAGGACGACCCGTCCACCAGCATAAAGGGTCTGGAGTGTTTTGCAGACATTAGTACTCCGATAAGGTTATATAGATGGGTTCAGTTGGCCTGTCAGCGTCCAGGACAAGGCACGCCTCGCAGCGAATGGCCATAGTCCTTATCGGAGTACCCGAACCCGAAAGTTGTGATTATTGCCGCAGCGCAACGATTGGCGCATTCCGCCATGGTATCATTATTAACAACTTATCCTTACGGGCTGTCTGGTGGCACTGTGATACCCGTTTTATATCCGCAGCACAGAATAATCAGGACTCGCTAATATGTTCAAACATCTTGCCTTGCTGTTGCTGGTCTGTGCTCTGCCGGTACACGCAGTCCCACCACCGGACCTGGAACCCTTGCCGGATATTCCTCCGCCGCCACTGCCGGACAATACTCCGCCAGCCCCCACCGGGCTGATCGATGAAGACCTTGAGCCGGAGGTCAAGATTATCAAGCGTGATGACGCCGTGGTCCACGAATACCGTGCCAACGGTCGACTCTATATGGTCAAGGTGATCCCGACACGCGGCTATCCCTACTATTTATATGACTCTGACGGTAATGGCTCGCTGGAGTCCAGGCAGGACCGGCTGGAGCCGGTGATACCGAGATGGGTCATACATCGCTGGTAGCCGGCCAGCCCTGAAATTCCATATGCTTCCGTGGCAGAGGTTATTAGTTAAGTGCCATTCGCGTCAGAACACTTGATCACCCGACTGCAAACCCTTGCCACCTTACTCGACCGTTTTGCCGAGGCAACCGGGCGCATCATTGCGTGGCTGACACTGGGCATGGTGTTGGTTACCTTCACCGTGGTCATCCTGCGCTACCTGTTCCAGACCGGTTCCATTGCATTGCAGGAGTCAGTTACCTACCTGCATGCCAGCGTATTCATGCTGGGCGCTGCCTACACCCTGAAACATGACGCTCATGTGCGTGTGGATATCGTGTATCAAAAATGCACCCCGCGCACGCGCGCCTGGATAGACCTGCTGGGCACCCTGCTACTGCTGTTCCCTGTTTGTCTGTTTATCCTGATCTCAAGCCTGGACTATGTCGCTGCCTCCTGGTCGATACAGGAAGGCTCGCGCGAGGCCGGTGGACTGGACGGTGTGTTCCTGCTGAAAACAGCCATTCCCGTGATGGCCGTACTGCTACTGCTGCAAGGCTGCTCCATCATCCTCCACAAGCTGTTGCTACTGACCGGCCATCCGGTTCCTGCGACACGTGATAGCGGCCTGGACCGGGAGCCATAAGGCATGGCAGACATGATTCCCCTGCTACTGTTTCTGGCGGTTTGCCTGGTGTTAATGGCCGGCTATCCGGTGGCCTTTTCACTGGCTGGTACGGCACTCGGCTTTGCCTTCGTCGGGCAGCTCACGGGCAGCTTTGACGGTGCCTTCCTGCAGGCGTTGCCGAACCGGCTATACGGCATCATGACCAATGTCACCCTGATTGCGGTGCCCCTGTTTATCTTCATGGGAGTGATGCTGGAACGCTCCAGGGTAGCGGAAAACCTACTCGACACCATGGCGGAAGTCTTCGGCCAGCTGCGCGGCGGACTCGGTTACTCGGTCACCATCGTCGGCATGTTGCTGGCGGCCAGCACCGGTATTGTCGGCGCCACCGTGGTCACCATGGGACTGTTGTCGTTGCCGACCATGCTGCGACATGGCTATGACCCGCGTATTGCTACCGGTGTCATCTGTGCATCCGGTACACTCGGACAAATCATCCCGCCATCGATTGTGCTGGTGCTGCTGGGTGACGTGCTGTCATCCGCCTACCAGCAGGCGCAGCTGGACATGGGCATCTATGCCACGGATACCGTCTCCGTCGGCGACCTGTTTACCGGCGCCCTGATTCCCGGTCTGTTGCTGGTCTCGCTATACCTTGCCTGGCTTGCCTTTGTTGCCCACACCCGGCCAGAGACCATGCCGGCGATCAGACAACCGCAGTCTGCAGCGACGGCAGGCGGACTGGCTCAACGGGTACTGCGGGGACTGTTGCCGCCGCTGTTACTCATCATTGCGGTACTCGGCTCGATCCTGTCGGGTATCGCCACACCGACCGAGGCCGCCTCTGTCGGTGCCATCGGTGCCATCCTGCTGGCTGCCACCCGGCGCCAGTGTACCGCGGCAATCCTTCAGGAAGTCATGCGCAGCACCACGCGCATCACCTGCATGGTCTTTTTGATTCTCATCGGTGCCTCGGTATTTTCACTTGTTTTTCGAGGCTTTGGCGGCGATGAAGTCGTGGCCGAACTGCTCAACAATCTGCCAGGCGGCAAGGTCGGCGCCATGCTGGCGGTTATGCTGTTGATGTTCCTGCTCGGTTTCGTGCTCGATTTCATCGAGATTACCTTTGTGGTCGTACCGATCGTCGGCCCGGTACTGCTGGCCATGGGCATCGACCCGGTGTGGCTGGGCATCATGATCGCACTGAACCTGCAGACGTCTTTCCTGACCCCTCCGTTCGGGTTCGCGCTGTTTTATTTACGCGGCGTGGCACCGGCCGAAGTCAGCACCCGGCAGATCTACGCAGGCGTCGCACCCTTCATCGGCCTGCAACTGCTAATGTTGTTAATGCTCGCCCTGTGGCCCAAAATCGCCACCTGGCTACCTGATTTTATCTACACATAATTGATAATTTGGCAATTTGTCAGTAACGTACACATCATGAAACCATCCCGTCACCTGTTACTCATGCTTGCAGTCATCTGCAATAGTGCAGCCACCGCTGCCGGCAACAACTGGATCGACGCCATCTCCCTGAGTTACGGCAAAGAGTCTGGCGACAACGACATCAAGATGTACCGCGTGGGCCTACAGAATAAATGGGAACGCACCTGGATGAATGACGGTGCCTGGTATGTGGGCGGTTACTGGGATGCTGAACTGGCATACATGGAAGCCGATCACCATAACAGTGAAAACGATGAACTGTTCGACCTGGGCTTGACTCCCGTATTCAGGATGCAGCGCGATGCCAGTCTTTCCAGCGGCGTCTCCCCGTATGCAGAGGTCGGTATCGGCCCCCACCTGCTTTCGGAGACTCGTCTTGGCAACAAGCAATATTCAACCGCCTTTCAGTTGGGCAGCCTGGTTGGTTTCGGACTGGGCTTTGGTGACAAGGGACAGTACGAACTTTCCTATCGCTACCAGCACATCTCGAATGGCGATATAAAAACTCCCAACAATGGCATGAACCTGCACATGTTGCGTCTCGGTTATTCTTTTGACTAATCAGCCACCCCGCACATTCAGATAGGTACGCTCGGAGATATCATGCCAGGCCACCACCTGCTGCTGGAACTGGCGGTAGGATTCATGCACTCTGGCTGACAGTTCATCCTGGCCGGCAAGCTCCGCAACCACCTCTGCCGATAACACGCGCAATTTATCCAGTACCGGCCCGGGAAATTCACGCACATCGACGTGATGTTCGTTAACCAGTGTCTGCAGCGCCTTATTGTTGCGCGCCGTAAATTCCGCGATCATGTCGACATTCACGGCCTTGCAGGCAGTCATGACGATACTCTGCAAATCATCAGGCAGGGCCTCGAACGCTTCCTTGTTAAGCATGCATTCCATGGTAGTACCCGGCTCGTGCCAACCCGGGTAGTAGTAGTATTTGGCAACCTTGTACAGTGCCTTTGCCAGGTCATTCCAGGGGCCCACCCATTCCGTGGCGTCGATCACCCCGGACTGCAAGGAAGTAAAAATTTCCGTACCCGGCATACCGACCGGAGTGCCTCCGGCGCGCCGGAGCACCTCGCCGCCCATGCCCGGAATGCGCATCTTGAGCCCTTGCAGATCACCCACCTCATTGATTTCCCTGTTAAACCAGCCACCCATCTGGACGCCTGAGTTGCCGGCGGCGACCGGTATCAAACCGTGCGGAGCGTAGACCTCTCGCCACAACTCCATACCACCACCGTAATACAGCCAGGCATTCATTTCCTGGGCCGTCATGCCGAAGGGCACCGTGGAAAAGAACTGTGCCACGGGAATCTTGCCTTTCCAGTAGTAGGCCGAGGTATGTCCCATCTCTGCAGTGCCATTGGCAACCGCATCGAAGATCTCCAGCGGTGGCACCAGCTCATTGGCACCGTAGACCTTTACCTTGAGGCGACCACCACTCATCTCGCCGATTAACCTTGCCAGATTGTTGGCTGCTGTCCCCAGGCCCGGGAAGTTCTTTTGCCAGGTGGTGACCATCTTCCATTTGAAGGTCTGCTGGCTCGTCGTTGCCGGCCCGGAACCCTGACTGCTCTCCTGGCCGCAACCGTTCAACAGCCCCCCCGTCAGCAAGGCACCCGCACCGGCGGTGCCCAGAAATTGTCGTCGTTTCATAACCACCCCTGTGGCAAAAATAAGGCCGGTGATTGTACTGCGGAATGTGCCTGGCTGTCAGACCCGGAAAAGCTCCCTACCCGATCTTGCAAAACAGATAGCGGCCTTGATATTACGAAGAGTTATGACGTACTATTCAGCGGATGCTTTCGGTATCAGTGCTAGTGCACTCATAATTAAAAACATTATCTTAAAGCGTCCGAAAAATCTGACCGTCAAAGGGTAGGACGATATGCGCAATGTAATTCCGGGGCCAGGCTATGTCGAGTGACCTTAACAGTATCCGTACGCGCTTTATCACGCTGATTATCATTGGTTTACTGCTGGCACCCCTGGCAGGCCTGGTAATCAGCCAGCTGTTCGGCCTGATCTCACCTGAAGAAATGCACCGCACCCGCACCCTTGTGATTCTGGCCATATTTGTTGGCATTGTCACTGTCTGGGCCTACACCTATTTCTCCAAATATTTCAGTCCATTACCACATTCACCGTCACGCGAAACCCTCACGGGTGATCTGCCCGACCGGCAACAGCGCCAACTGGCACGCTTTGGGCGTGACTACTGGAGCTTTTTTCTGCTGTACGCACTGGCCACACCACCGCTGTTCTTTCTGGCCATCGAGAAATCCATCGCCAATGAACTGGGACAATTTCTGCAACTCATGCTGCTGCAGCTTTCGGTGGTTGCCCTGGTCGGTCTGCCAACCTATCAGCTGGCTCTGGACCAGATCGGCAAGCTTGCCGGACATCTCAGCCTGCGTACCATCCAGGTCAGCCTGAAATCAAAGATCATGCTACTGGGCGGATTTGTACCGTTGCTGTCCTATACCCTGCTGATGAATTACTACTGGCAGCAAAATGGCAGCCTGACAGCGGACCACATGGCCATCTGGTTAACGCTGGTTTGCATCACCGGTATCATTACCCTGTTATCGGTACGCAGTGTTGCCCAGGCACTGGAGCCGGTACAGGAGCTGATCAAGCGCAGTGGCGCCTCGCTGCATGCCGAGCTTGCCGGACTTAAACCTCAGTCGACCGATGAAATTGGTCTCATGACCCAGACACTCAGCAGGTTATTCCGGCGTCTCTGTGAAAAGGAATCACACATGCGGGCGGTAGTCGAGACAGCCGCCACACCCGTTATTGTCATCGACAATAACGGTTTTATAGACACCTTCAATCCGGCTGCAGAAAAGTTGTTTGGCTACCTCATGCTAGAGATTCAGCAGCGCCCGATATCATGGATACTGCCGTCAATGCATACTGCCGGCAACAAGTTGCATCCCGCCGAATCCGAATTTGAGACCAGCGGCAGTCGCCGCGATGGTGCACACATACAGCTGTCGGTGCGCACCAGCAGTATGCACGTTGGCGGCAAACAGTTTTTCACCTGCCTGATTACCGACATTACCCGGCACAAGGCGATGGAAGACCGGCTACGTGCAACGGAAAGCCGCTATCGTGAACTGGTAGAAACGTCGCATGACATGATCTGGACCATGGACACCGGTGGCCGCTTTACCTATCTGAACCGTGCCTGTACGAGTATCTACGGATATGCGCCGGCAGACATGCTGCAGCATCGTCTGTATGAATACCGTTCACCGGAGCACCCGCCGGTCGACATGGAAGCCATTGAGAAGCTGTGTCAGGGCGAGGATACGGTACAGTTTGAAACTGTCCATATTGACAGCGAAAACAAGCCGCACTTTCTCGGCTTCAGCGCCCGCTCACACAAGGATGCCGCCGGAAATGTCACCCGCATAAGCGGCACGGCCCGCGACATCACTGAACAAAAGGCCTTCCAGCAACAGCTTTCCTATAATGCCGAACACGATCCCCTGACCGGCCTGTTCAACCGGCACTATTTCCAGGAAGAGCTCGAGCGTACCGTTGCACGTGTTGCCCGTAACGGTTGTGACTGTGCCCTGTTCTACATCGATCTCGATCAGTTCAAATACATAAACGACACCCTGGGACATGCTGCCGGTGACCGGCTGCTGGTCGACATCGCGGCCCTGTTATCGTCACATGTACGCGAGGGCGACCTGCTGGCGCGTTTCGGCGGAGATGAATTCACATTACTGCTTTACAACATAAACAAGCAGGATGTACTGACCGCAGCAGACAACTTCCGCACCCTGTGTGATGACTACCGCTACACTGCCGAGGACAAGAACTTCAACATCACCTGCAGCATCGGCGTGGTCATGATTGATAACGTCGTAACGACGGCTGAAGATGTACTGTCACACGCAGATCTCGCCTGCAACAGGGCAAAGCAACATGGTCGCAACCGTGCCACACTGTATGATCCTGCAGACCTCGGCAAGGCCGATATGGCCGCTGACATGAACTGGGCCGCCCGCGTTCGCGAAATGCTGGAACATGATCGCTTCCTGCTGGTCTACCAGCCGATCGTGGCAACTGCAGATGGCACAGTGAAGGACTATGAAGTACTGGTACGCATGGTCTGCGATGACGGCCAGATCATTCTGCCCGGTGGCTTCATGCCGGCTGCTGAACGCTTTGGCCTGATTCACAGTATGGATCGCTGGATCGTCAGACATGCCATCGAACAGCTGGGCAAGCTGCATGATTCAGGAAACAAGGCAAACTTTTCCATCAACCTGTCCGGCCATGCCTTTGAAGACGACGCGCTGCTGCCGTTGATACGGGAGTGGCTCGACACCGCCAGGCTCGACCCCAGCCGGGTAACCTTTGAGATAACCGAAACAGCGGCCATCGAGAACCTGTCCGCTGCCGAGGATTTCATCACAGCCCTGAAGGATATTGGCTGTCAGTTCGCACTGGATGACTTTGGCTCCGGCTTTTCATCCTTTGCCTATCTGAAACACCTGCCCGTCGACAAGCTCAAGATCGATGGCGCCTTTGTAAAAGGTATGGCACACAGTTCGGTTGACCAGGCCATGGTTGAATCCATGAACCAGGTTGCCCATGCGCTCGGCAAGGTCACCGTTGCGGAATGCGTTGAAAACGAGGAAACCCTGCTGCTGTTGAAGGAAATGGGCATCGATCTGGTTCAGGGTCACTTCCTGGGACGCCCCGGCGAGGTACTGATCAGCGGTATCCGCCTCGGCCAGCCCGCCACCGCGATCGCTCAAACACATTAGGCTACTGATGGATACGCTGCGCTTTACCCATCCTACATAAAACCCTAATATTCACGACCTTCAATAAGAGCTGTCAGGCGCCGACATTTTCCAGGTTGGCGTAGGCCAGCACCAGCCACTTGCTCCCGGCGGTGGAGAAATTCACCTGTACCCGGGCATTGCTGCCCTGACCTTCACAGTTCGTAACTACCCCGTCACCAAATTTCTGATGCCGTACATGCTGACCAAGACGCAGGCCGCCGGCACTTTTACCCGGGCTGACCGGAGCGGAGGGCAGGGAGCGGCCCGGCGTACTCAGTCCCGGGCGCGGGCGAATTTCATCAATCAGGGCCTTCGGGATTTCATCTATAAACCGTGATGGCAGGCAATAGGTTTCAGAACCGAACACGCGACGACGCTCCGCGCAGCACAGCACCAGCTGCTGGCGTGCACGTGTGATACCGACGTAGCAAAGCCGGCGCTCCTCTTCCAGCTTGCCCTGTTCTTCAACCGAGCGTTGATGCGGGAACAGGCCATCTTCCATGCCGCATAAAAACACCAGCTGGAACTCCAGTCCCTTGGCGGAATGCAGTGTCATCAGTTGCACACAGTCCTCCCAGGCATCCGCCTGGCCTTCACCGGCTTCCAGCGAGGCATGCGAGAGAAATTCCTGTAACGCATCCATGTCGCTGTCAGGATCCGCCTCATACTCACGCGCTGCATTGACCAGTTCCTGCAGGTTTTCCAGGCGCGTCTGCCCCTTTTCGCCTTTTTCCTTGCCAAAATGATCGACCAGTCCGCTGGGATGCATCACATTTTCAACCTGTTCACCCAGCGGCAGGCCGTCTGTCCCGGCAGCCATTTCATCAATGAGCTGCAAAAATACCAGCAGTGCATTGCAGGCACGTGCAGCCACCCGCTTTTCGTTGACCACCGTGATGGCAGCCTGCCACAGTGAAGTACCGGCCTCCCTGCCCTGCTGCCTGACGATATCCAGGGTGCGTCCGCCGATGCCGCGCGTCGGGTGATTCACCACGCGCTCAAAAGACGCATCATCGTCACGATTACAGGTCAGACGCAGGTAGGCGAGCGTATCCTTGATCTCGGCACGCTCGAAAAATCGCAGGCCGCCATATACCCGGTAGGGAATACCGCACTGCATAAGGCGCTCTTCAAACACGCGCGACTGGGCGTTGGAACGATACAGAATCGCGACATCGCTGCGCACGTTCCCCTTGTCAACGTAATCCTCTATGCGATCAACGACAAAACGTGCCTCGTCCTGTTCGTTATACGCGGTATAGAGCTGGATAGGCTCACCGTCATGACCCTCCGTCCACAATTGCTTGCCCATGCGCCCGGTATTGTTGCTGATGACGGCATTGGCTGCATTGAGGATATTCGCGGTAGAGCGGTAATTCTGTTCCAGCCGTACGACGTGCGTATTCCGGAAATCCTGCTGGTAACTCAGGATGTTTTCCACCTTTGCACCACGCCAGCCATAGATTGACTGATCATCATCACCCACGACCGTTATATTGGCTGCATCACCGGCCAGCATCCGCAGCCAGGCATACTGAATGGCATTGGTATCCTGGAATTCATCAACCAGGATATGGTGAAAACGCTGCCGGTAGTGGTCCAGCAAGGCAGGATACTTGAGCCACAATTCATGGGAGCGCAGCAGCAACTCGGCAAAATCCAGCAGTCCTGAACGCTGGCACAGCGCCTCGTAAGCGGCATAAATCTCCAGCTGCGTTTGCAGGTAAGGATCATTGCGGTGTTCAATATGCTGCGGACGCCGGCCCTCGTCCTTGCAGCCGTTGATGAACCACTGCATCTGTTTCGGCGGCCACTTCGACTCGTCCAGCTCCAGCGACTGCATGGCACGCTTGACCAGACGCAGCTGGTCCTGGGAGTCCAGTATCTGAAAGCCCTGCGGCAAACCGGCTTCCTGCCAGTGACTGCGCAACAGCCGGTGCGCCAGCCCGTGGAAGGTGCCGACCCACATGCCGGATACCGGTGCCTTGATCATCTCCTCGATACGGCTGCGCATTTCACCCGCCGCCTTGTTGGTAAAGGTCACCGCAAGTATTGCGTAGGGCGACAGCCCCTCGGCATCGATCAACCAGGCAATCCGGTGTACCAGCACCCGCGTCTTGCCACTGCCCGCACCGGCGAGCACCAGCAGAGGGTCAGTGGGTGCGCACACTGCCTCACGCTGTGCAGCATTTAACGGATCAATAATTCTTGAAACATCCATGGAGCGTGATTTTAGCCCGGATTCCTTACCAAATCGACACGATCTCGCCTGATCTTTGTTCCCACAAGCAATTTTCTTCCCTCGGAAATACACACGGGTATTTCACTCAGTCAGAAAATCTCTTGTGAAAACAATTTTGCTGCGCGATATCGCACCGACTGCTGAGAAGTCCGGGCTGGCAAATCAAAACGAAGCTGGCTGATAGCCTGATGGTAAACTGCCAGTTGCACCGCAGGGCTTGCGATTGCCCGGTGACTCTGATACTTAGTGTAGCGGCAGTACACCGTCGCCGCCAACCACATTGTCATTGAAGGGAATACGATGAACGCACTTATTGTACTGCTGGTTATACTCGTCCTGGTCGCTGGTGTTTTCTGGGTGTTGCGCGGCAAGCAGACGCCGCCCCATCGTCATAAACCGGCCCGCCGCACAACGGGTGCCACGGATACCGCGGCCGCGGCGCCGGCTAAACTCGGGGGACTGGATAAACTGGAAAACAACTCGATGTTCTGGGGAGTGGAAATAGGCCAGGCCGGCTGCGAAGCAGCGCAAGCCCTGCTGGGCCGGCAATACACATTTGATGAAGCACCGCAGCTGCCACTGGAGGGCTGCAGCTCAGCCATGTGTACCTGTCAGTTCAAGGGGCTGAAAGACCACCGCGGCCAGCATCGACGCAAACAAGGTGAACAGCGCCAGGAAGTACGCTTTGACAATAAAAACCCCGACCGCCGGTCACGCAAGGAGCGGCGTCGGGGCTCTAACTGGAAAGATCACACCTACTAGGAGCCTGTCGGACTTAGGAACAATCTACTGCGCTGATGGGAGAACGGCCCAAATGTCCCCAATTTATCGTTACGTAGGCCCACTATGCGCCTCAAAATTGTGGCCATTTGTTCTCGCTCTCCCATCATGCTCGCTACGATTGCCTAAGTCCGACAGGCTCCTAGGACTGCTGTCAGGCAACTTCCTGCAATCCAGCCAGCAGCTTTTTATTCTTCGGCGAATTCAGGTTAACTGTCTTTGGCCTGGAGCCACCGAGATAGGCCTCCAGTGTGACCAACGGAACCTTGGCAATATCGACCAGCGGGTGCATATTACACTTTTCGCAGGCAATCAGTTTGGGGGGGGCACCGGCCGGCGCCTTGCCGACTGGACGTTCACGCAGACTCTTGCAGGTATTTACACTTAAATAAGCCTGTTGGGGAATGCAGAAAAACATTGAATCCTTATCCAACTCTCTACTCCTTTGTTGCCCGACCCAAAAGTCCGGACACCTTTCCAATAAACCGGTTATATTAGCATATAATCATTATTAGAACAAACTATACTTTGAATATCAAATGCTTAGTTTGAGTGTGGCTTCTCAGGGAGTATGGAAGGACTAGCGGATAACTTTGTGAACCAGGGATTGCGGGTATGGGGTTCTGCTTATTCGACGGTAACGGACTTGGCAAGGTTGCGTGGCTGATCGATGTCGGTGCCCTTGAGTACGGCCACATGATACGCCAGCAATTGCAGCGGTACCGAGAAGATAATGGGTGCAATGCCGTCCTCGGTGGGCGATACCGGCAATGCCGTCACCCCCAGTGAACTGATCATGCCAACATCCGCATCGGCAAATACGATCAGCTTGCCGCCACGTGCACGCACTTCCTGCAGGTTGGATCTGAGCTTCTCCAGCAATTCGTTATTGGGCGCAACCACGACAACCGGCATATTGTCATCCACCAGCGCCAGCGGGCCGTGTTTCAGTTCACCGGCAGGATAGGCCTCGGCATGAATATAGGAAATCTCCTTGAGCTTGAGTGCACCTTCCATGGCTACCGGAAACTGGGCACCACGACCAAGGAACAATGCATTGTGCTTGTCGCCAAAATGCTCCTTTGCCAGCGACCTGATCTGCTCGTTCAGGGTTAATGCATGTTCAATCTTGCCGGGCACACTGCGCAGCTCGTTCACCAGGTGGGCTTCTGCCTCTGCAGACATGGCATGACGGCGGCCCAGTACGATAGTCAGCAACAACATGGCAACCAGTTGTGTCGTGAAGGCCTTGGTCGAGGCCACGCCGATTTCCGGTCCCGCATGCGTCATCAGGACCAGGTCCGAGGCACGTACCAGGGAACTTTCCGGGACGTTGCAAATAGCAAGCGAGTGGCCGTAACCCAGTCGCTTGGCTTCCTGCAGACCGGCCAGGGTATCCGCTGTTTCACCGGACTGGGACAAGGTTACAATCAATGAATTATTGCGCACTACCGGATGACGATAGCGAAACTCACTGGCCACTTCCACACTGCAGGGCACGCCCGCCAGAGATTCCAGCCAGTAGCGACCGATCATACCCGCATGGTAACTGGTACCACAGGCGATAATGTGCACCCCGGCCACCGTGTCAAAGATGTCCGCGGCACCCGCGCCAAAGGCCTCTTCCAGCACCTGGTGGCTACCGATTCTACCCTCCAGGGTGTCGGCAACGGCGCGCGGCTGCTCGAAGATTTCCTTGAGCATGTAATGCGCATACTCGCCCTTGTCTGTCGCATCCAGGGTAACGCTGGATGACTTGACCGGGCGCTCCACGACCGTACCGGTCGCGTCATAAACGGTCATGTGGTCCCAGGCAATATCCGCCACATCGCCATCTTCAAGGAAGATAAAGTTTTTTGTTTCCGACACCAGAGCGGCAACATCCGAGGCAATCAGAATTTCTCCATCCGCCATACCGATTACCAGCGGGCTGCCGCGCCGCGCGGCAATCAACCGTCCGGGCTCATCCTTGCTGATGACGCCCAGTGCAAAGGCCCCGTCAAGATCATTCACCGTCGAGCTGACCGCTGCCAGTAAATCCTGACCCTGGTCGAGGTAGAGATGAATCTGGTGCACGATAACTTCGGTATCGGTCTGCGAGGTAAAGCGATAGCCATCCTGCTGCTGTCGGGCACGCAGATCATCATGATTCTCGATAATGCCGTTGTGCACCACGGCCACACGTTCATGGCAAACATGGGGATGGGCATTTTTCTCACTGGGTTCACCGTGGGTGGCCCAGCGCGTGTGGGCTATACCTGTCTGGCCGCTGACCGGCGTGTGCTCCAGTGCATTGGTCAGCTCGACCACCTTGCCAACCTTGCGCACCCGTTCCAGTCGCGCCTGCTGACTCTGTACGGCCACACCCGCGGAATCATAACCGCGGTATTCCAGCCGCTTCAGGCCGTTGACCAGTAGCGGGATGACATTTCGCTGCGCGGCGGCGCCGACAATTCCACACATATTCCTATCCTTTGGGTTTCTTAACCGGTCGCTTCCAGCCGGTATGTGTTTGTTGCTGTGTGCGACTCAGTGTCAGCTCATTGGCTGGCACATCGCGTGTAATAGTGGAACCGGCACCGATGGTGGCACCTGCCTGTATCTCAACCGGCGCAACCAGCTGGGTGTCTGAACCTATAAACACGCGGTCGCCGATGACGGTGCGGTGCTTGTTGGCGCCGTCATAATTGCAGGTAATGGTACCGGCGCCGATGTTCACGTCAGCCCCGATACTGGTATCACCGATATAGCTAAGGTGGTTAATCTTGGAGCCCTCACCCACGTCGGATTTCTTGATCTCGACAAAATTACCGACATGCGTGTGCGCTGCCAGCCGGGTCTCCGGTCGCAGACGGGCAAAGGGACCAATGCGGCTGCCAGCACCAATCTCCGCGTCTTCGATGACACAGTTGGCAAGAATGGTTACGTCATCGCCCACGGTGGCATTGCGCATCACGACATTGGGTCCGATCGTAACACGGTCTCCCAGGATAATTTTTCCTTCCAGAACGGCATTAATATCGATATATATATCCTGGCCGGCAGTCAGCTCGCCACGCAGGTCAAAACGCGCCGGATCCGGCAATGTGATACCTGCCTGCAGGCAGCGCTCCGCCTGGCGTTGCTGGAAACAGCGTTCCTGCACGGCCAGTTGTCTGCGGTCATTAATACCGAGTACTTCATTGATATTTTCAGCCATGACACCACGCACGCTGGTGCCCTCGGTAACCGCACGGGCAATAACATCCGTCAAATAAAATTCACCCTGGGCATTATTGTTATCCAGTGCCTCCACCCAGCCACGCAGGCGTGCCGCCGGTGCTGCAATAAAGCCGGTATTGATTTCGTGAAGCGCCTTCTCTGCTGAACTGGCATCTTTCTCCTCCACAATGCCGCAGATACTGCCATCGGCATGGTGCAGAATGCGGCCATAACCGGCCGGATTATCCAGCTCGGCGGTCAATAGTGCCGCCATCCCCCGGGCGGCCAGGCTGCACAGCGGTTCCAGGGTTTCCCTGCTCACCAGCGGCACATCGCCGTACATCACCAGAACCGTATTGCCGTCCGCTATGGCGGGCATTGCCTGGGCAACAGCATGGCCCGTTCCCAGCTGGTCCGCCTGCAACACCCACTGGATATCGCTATCCGGAATCAGCGCCTGTACCTGTTCCGCGCCATGGCCAATAACTACGTGAATATCAGAGCCTTGTAACGCTCGCGCGGTATCGATGACATGCGCCAGCAGGGGCCTGCCAGCGAGTGGGTGTAGCACCTTGGGACGTGCGGAGCGCATCCGTGTGCCCTGACCTGCGGCC